>Ga0114918_10000283_pt1 | contig 42631 bp, 39 predicted proteins | sample LantaG_FD_87015 | JGI IMG/M metagenome (GOLD analysis project Ga0114918, IMG submission 87015) | Deep subsurface microbial communities from Baltic Sea to uncover new lineages of life (NeLLi) - Landsort_02402 metaG | ecosystem: Environmental > Aquatic > Marine > Oceanic > Sediment | place...
CTAGATCTGAAAATTTGTCTGCCAGAGAAAAAAGACGATATTCGTCTAGCGTGTCGGCGAATTTGATTATAGATTCCTTGTCCATTGCTGTCCCCTTATATGTTATTTAGAAATATGAAGATATCCAGAACCCCGGCACGAGCAAGGTTTCCACCCTTTGCGCAAATCTGCATTGCACTTGTAACACGGTTCGACGATCCCCTCGTCTTCCATCTCCTCAAAAATTTTTCTGAGAGACGTATAAACACTGTCCATTACTTCTCTTTTGAAAAACGCATAATCTTTTGAGTTTGCCGCACCGATCTTAAACTCTCCAAGATCAAGAATCCTCTTCATTGCGGTCAAGGTTTCCTGATAAATGGTTCCGGTTATCTGATCTTTGTCGTCCATATCTGATTGATTAGAATACATGTCTTACATTCTCCATTATTTTCTTATTCAGACAAATCGCCTATGTTTTCGTGGTCAAGACCACCTTCACTTCTCTCCCTATTATTATCACTTTCATTAAAAATTCCTTCAAAATCACAATCCATATCGGTAAAAGTAATATTTGGACACTCAAGCTTATCGTCATAAGAGCAGGAATCTATGAGATATATAGCAGAAGAAGAATCTGTTTTGAAAGAAAAATTTAATTTCATTTTTTCATGGTCCTCATAATAGATTGCATATCAGAATCCATCCCTCCGGACAGTATATTTTCATTTCTTTCACCAAAGAAATCTCCAACAACATCCCCGATAGGGCCATCCAAGTCCACGTCAGAAGAGGCCTCTCTAGACTCTGCCCGACTCGCGCCCGGATCGTTTCTCATCGCGGCCCTCATCTCCTCGTCGCTCATAACCAACCCCTCGTCCTCGTCTCCTAAAATATCTTTTCTCTCGACGATCTGCTTAGATCTTCTGGCCTCGTCTACCGCTCTCTTTTCTTTTAGACATTTATTTTTTATTGATTCTATCTCCTCAAACGTTGTCTTTACAACAGCTCCTTTTCTCATAAAAAAACTCAACTGAGTGGATCTTTTCACTTTGTCTCTATCGAAAACGGAAAGATCATAATAATCATATGGGGTGTTGAATTTCATTCCCAGATCATCTATTGATATTCTTTTTTCAATTACAGATCTAACTAGAGTGGAATTGTTAAGGTCTTCCTGATCTTGTCTTGCACCTTCCTGAACAGCGCGAGAAGGTTGAGGGCCTGTCTCTGGGATATCTTCCGATGCATTTTTATTTAAAAGATCGAGCGGAGACTGGTGTTGAACGCGAAGATCATCAACCAACTGAGAGAAGGCCTTTCTGTCTACTTCGCTATATTTGTTTATCATGTTTATCGTCTTATATCGTCTGTATATCTCATCTAAAAAGTCTATTTCTTTTCCTATTTTATCAAAAGGAATTACTTTTGCGACACTCTTTATAATAACAATCATCTCTCTGTTTTCTATATCAACTAAAATAAAAGGCTTTTTCATTTTTCTCCCCTGTGTTTAAGATTGGGGTATATCTCTTTGATTCTATCATACATCCTGTCAACGCAAATTCCCCAGTCATAGTTCTCTTTTATAAAATTCTGAAGTTTCTTATTCTTTTCCTTTGCACATCCATAATTTTCATAAACATATCTCATATGCCTTCTTGTCTGATTAATGGCTTCTCTTCCATAATCTGCAACACCCATTCCTTGATAATAAAAAGAAATCCAATCTATTCCTTGCTGAGGCCTTATGCACTCCGGATCAACCAAAAAAGAGTTTTCCTCGTTTAAAAAGTCAGTTAAAGCACTATAGTTTGAGCCAATAACCGGAAGACCGCACATGCTTGCTTCGCAGTTGTGGACAACTGAAAGATTGGCGACATACGAATGATCATCTGGAACATCAAAATTATAAACATCAATTTTATCTACAAATTTATGTTCTATATTATTTACTGGAACGAATAAATAGTCTTCGTTACAAAATACTTTAGACCCAGTTTTCCTTCTAAATTTCATTGATTCGCCAGTAGAAAAATCTATAGAATTCAACGAAGTTGTAGAGGAGCAAAGATATTGATTACTTCTTTTTTCTTTATGTAATGAACAAACCACTCCGAATTCAAGCATCAAAAACTGATACGACATAGCCAAATCAATGCTGGAAGTAGAAATCGTTGTTTCTTCACGAACGCCCCCAGAACGTCCTCCTCCGCCTATGTATGCTTTCAGGAAATTCGACCTTACACTGTCGCTTGATAGGAAAATGTCTTTTGGAACTTTTTTATAACTTGGCAAACAACCGCACTGTTTCTCAAAGAAAGAACTCAAAATAGAATTATACACAACGATCTCTGCCTTGCTATCTCTTATTCTAATGGCAGAGTCAACCCCGAATATGTCCATTAAAGACTGAACAACCTCATTGTGATAGTCTGTCTCCTTAGAATGAAAAGCAAAACTAAATGAATTTTCACCGGGAGACCCTTCTGCGACGTAATATCCGAGAAGTCTGGAAAGCCTTTCGTCTAGATAGCAATATCGATTCAAACAAACCTTTGTGTCCGAAACTTCAATGTCTCTAGCTGCAGAATCTACTCTATCTCGAACACTATCCAAAGCGCTCTCATCGCTTCTCTGATGGTGCGCCTGACCAACTGGCACGTCCGCTGTTTCAGAGAGACCCCTCTCAGAAAGACCGCTAGATCTGCTATAAATTGTATCTTTATCGGATGTTACGTTTAATTTATTATCAACAAAATCCAAAAGATCGAATTTTATCAAATCCTTACTATGGCTCCTTTTTATTTTAGGGAATACCAAGTAGTGGTCTGTTGTTAAATTTTCTGCAGAAACCCAATCCGCTTTCCATTTTTCAACATCTCTAAAACCTGACGCAACCCTTCTTCCGCCATTGCTCGTGTCTATTTTTTTTGGCTTATAAGCTAAGAACTTGTGGTTCCCGGTGAATTCAGAGTCGTTGAATGTTAGGCGAGAATTTACCTTGACTAATTTGCCAGTATATTTATTTTTGTGAGTTTCGGAAACCGCCCTAACCAATCCTGCTCCCGATATTACCTCCTCGCCAACCTTAATCTCTTCTATGTTCTTATACCCATATGGTGTTAGAATTTTTGTACCCGCGACAGAACACCACGGAAGTCCGAATCCTTCTCCACGAGACAGACCCAAATAGCAGTGGGCAGAACTATAAAGATTCCCCATCAACTTCTCCGGCATGACATCTCCGAAATAGACAATATTCGGCCTTCCGTACTTTCTTATTCCGGACGATATATTTCGAATTTCGTTTCTACATACGTCTTTTCTGACTTCTTCTGTCCCTCCGGCAAACCTGCTGCAAATCAGATAAGTGACATCGTCCGCAGATGAAAATTCTTCCACAAACGCCCTAATCATTATATCATAACATTTTCTTAAACTCCATCCGAATACTGATATGAATGTAAATCCGCTAACTCTCCCGCCAAAGTCCAATGGGTCTTTGCCTTCTCTGTAGTTGTTGAAATCCACTCCTATTGGCATATACAAAACATTTGTTTTCAATCCGCTTTCTCTGAATTTATCAATGCACCATTTGGATGGAAGCCACACCTCATTGGCCATATTGCACTTTTCAATATACTGGGGGTGTACCTGTTCCGTCTCCATCATTGTGTATAGAATCTTGCTTCCAGAACATCTAAAAACGGGAGCAGTACACCCATGTATCGTGGGACAATCTTCCCCAACCGAGTTCTCTTCACACTCTGCCAGCTTCTCAAGAATATCCTCGTCGATGTCTCTTCTTGACGATGCGTTATCTAAATGTATGTTTATATTCTCTTTCTCATTTAGTCCAAGAACATATTTTCTGTTCATCTTTGCATATCCGCCAGCATCGTAGCAGTTATGTGCGCTTACGAAGTTAGCAGTATATGAATGATCATCTTCTACTTCTAAATTATATACAAACTCTGCCACATCTCCCGCTTCGCTTCCCATCTCACAAACGCTGATCCCTTCGCCATCAACCTTGTAACTATTTGGCTTTCCGTTCCCTCTGTTGATTAATTCTTGGTTAATTTCTCCACTTTTTGCAAGAATACTATCTTCCCTAATTATTGCAGTCAGTCCATACAAGCCGCTCTTTCCCATATGTTGAATAGCGGAAAAAACCCCATTTGTAAGAAAAAGAGTCCTCATCCCCCATGCCACCATCTTGTGTTTTGTGTAGAATGTGATGCTGCCATCTTTATTGATTGTCTTGGATTCTAGAGCCATTTTTATAAACTCTAGGGAAGCCTTCTTCCTGAAGAAAAAATAAGGGATTTTCCTATCTCCATCTCCACAAAGATTAATCATTAAGGAGCTTAGATTTTTAGATTCTACCGACGATATTACAGTTTTTTCATTAGAAACCAAAACTCCTCTGCGATAGAAATGAAAATCATCATACAGTTTTTCTAGTAGTCGCAAGTGCGCGTCGTCGGTTAATGTTATTTCTACGTTACTTCCTGTACTCTTTCCCCCAAATATATATAAGAACGAAAGTCTCAGGATACCACTATTTGACGAGCACACTGACGGGAAATTATCTTCTGTGACATCTATTAGCTCAAATGTCTTTATGTATTTTTCATCGTCTGGAAGTGTGATGCGGGGAATTCTTAGCGACCCGTTTCCGTCTAAAGATTCCGCAGAAATCCAGTCTCCGTCTTTAGACAGAAACCTATGATTTGGCGTGCATTGTAATAATATTTTATTTTGCAAACCCAGCTTAACTGCAATTAGATTAGAATTATATGAAGTCTTAAATACTTCAGAAACCCTTTTCCAACTACTCGTATGAGTTAAAACTGAGTCTCCTACTTTTATGTCTTTTATGTATTTAACACCATTGCTTGTTACGACAATGGTTTCTCCGGAGAAACACGGGCCAAAATACTTTATGTCCATTTCTCCTGTGCTTCTAAATTTATCTATAGAAGAATTCTTTGACGCTGTATGAACCTTTGATTTTGAAGAGAAAATTTTGCTTTCCCCTCCCAGAATAGATTCCTCTTTTGAAGATGGGTCAGAAGATCCTATTTTCTTTATTTTTTTGTCACCGCTATCCGCAACAAGTTTCTTTCTGTTCTCTATCCTCTGGTACATAATGTTACTCTTATCTTTTTCAGCAACCTCAACCTTTCCGTTATCAATATAACTTCTTAATGACTCAGAAGTTTTAAAGTCAAGGTCTTCGATTTCTACACCCTTGCCCTCGGGATCGTATGTTAGGACAAGGTTGATGTCGCTAAAAATAAGAGTCGTATTGGTTTTGTTAATTATTCTCATTGAAAACGCCCCTTTCAATTAGTCAATAATGGAAGAGGAGTTGGCTGTTATGACAAGAGCCTGATGAGCGCAACGACCGCAATAGCCCATTGTGTCCATTAGGTATCTAATTGTGTCGTTCAACTGATCTTGCTCCTGAGAGTTAGCATCGGCTGAGGACATTCCGCTCTTGATCCATCCCAAAAGCTTAATATTTTCCCCTGATTTGAATTCGTTCTCAAAAACATACTTCTTGATTGCGGCCTGATAGGACGGCTCATCTTCAAGAAGAACAAGATGTCCAACACTAGCTATTGCATCACTGAGCTGTTTTCTGAAGACTTCTTTGTCTGGTACGCCGATGTATTGCTCGATAGACTGCATGAATTTTTCATCAGGCTTAACGTCAGCATGTGTTACCTCGTGCTTTACCGTGGCATTGTGTGCATACGCTCTTGCGTGATCAGTGTATTTTTTCCAAGTATTCTCTACAACGCTATCGTCTCTCAAAACAGCAGTGTATACATCGTTCGCTATCTGTGAAAAAATCCACTTCTTAGCTTGAGGAATTACTTTTTCTACATATTTCGAAAGCTGCGCCCTGTTATTGGCGTAGTTTTCCTTGATATCACTCTCCATTTTAACCAAAAGATCAAGCGGAGTCGCACATGGATTTCGCATTGAAATGGAATCCAGCATACTCTTTTCCCCACCGTCGTCTTTCAGCTTTGCGATGTTTGCTAAAAACTCATTGATCTGGAAGTGCTCTGTGGTTTCAAAACAATTCTGGATAAATCTAGGATCTAATCCAAATGTCCCCTCAGACGGTTTTGAGTACTGGAATTCCCTTATGATAGATTCTGCCATATTTCTATCTGCCCCAGAATCAACTCTTCCTGCATAAATAAGAGCTTTCTGAAGCAAGCTGAGGTCTTTGTTCTTCTTGGACTCATACAAACGAGACATAACGGAAATAAGACTCAGAAGCTGCAAACTGTGAGGGGCAACGTGTGCAGTATGTCTCTTTTCGCTCGACCAGTTTCTGGCAGCGTTTGAATACGTAAAAGAATAGATTTTTTCCTCTTCCCTGAAATCTGTAGAAAAAGGCATTTCGATAAATACGGTTCTTTTTCTCAGAGCCTCAAACGCTTCGTTCTGCTGGAACATCTCATATTCATGGAAGTTTGTGTGCCCAATGATTACACCGTTAAAAGGAATTGGCGGCTGTCCTTCTGGCTTGAAGAATCTGTCGTGAGTTGCGAACAACAACTCGTAAAGAAATCTGTCTGACAGTTTTAGAATTTCATGGATTTCAACAAACCCATTAGCCCCAACACAAAGTTCTCCTTTATAGTCGTGAACCAAGGGGTGAGATTCGCTTCCAAATCGGGGAAGCAGAGTGTAGTCTATGTTTCCAACTAAAGATCCGGCTTCTTGACTTTTTTCGTCGCGAGGGGTGTACGACCCGATTCCGGTTTTTGTTTTAGAATCAAAAACCATCCGTTTTACTTTGACATAGGACAGAGCCTCATGAAACGAGATGTCTTTATCCTTCATGAATTCATTAAATATGTAATTAGCAGCCGGAGAAACGAACCCATCTATTTGAACAACAAACTCTCCGTCATAATGCGGATTTTTGTCTAGAAATTGCTTAATTGCATCTTGATCGATGGACTGATTCAGTCTCTTAAGGAATGCCTGTCTAAAATCTGGAGGAATTATCTGCAAAGGCCTCTCAAAACATGGAGCTTGAATATAGAAGACTCCATTATCTTCCATCTCAGCCTTAGCTTCCAATTTTTTATTGATTGTCGGCAACAGGATTGTATATGTCTTTCCATCTTCTGCTCTGGAATACATATTTAGACTTGTTTTAATTGCCTCCATGGATCTACTCTTCGCCGACCCCGGAGGGCCAAGAAGAATCCAAAGGCGTTTAGACGCCTCATTTCCTTTGCTTGCATTGTAGACTCTCTCAACAAGATTTTCTTTTGCCTTCTGCTGTCCGAAGACGACAAAATTATTCACAGCATCCTTGTCTTCGAAAAAATTATATTTATGGATTGGGGATTTTCCTGCAATAAGAGTGTGTTTTACCCCTCTTGCTACGATCATATCATATAGAAGTTGTGACATATTTCTTGTGACCCAAGGGCTCTCACAAACAACCTTTAGATATTCGTCAAAAGAAATAACTTCGTTAACAACATTCTTTCCGCCTTCAAACTCAAACACACCATCAAATTCATTTAGCATTGCAACTCTCCTTATACTATGATTTCGCTAAAATCAACAATTCCATTTGACAACGAATAAATAATGGTTTCCATAGCCATATCTCTCGAATACCCGTTGTTTTTCATCATATTCATGATCACAACCTCAACCAGATCCTTAACCCTCTTGTCTAGCATCATAAGCGCTACCTTTGTTAAACTTTAAAAAGAATGCGTATTCGATTTTTTCAATATCAATTCCCTCTATCTCTTTTCTATGAGATAACAATTTAGTATATTCTCTTCCAAAGCAATGAACAAAACTACTGTCTCTAGAGTTGATTATTGTACATCCCTTGTTAATCTTTAAGTCTCCGCTTTCCGTGCATTTAAAAAACTTTTCTGCGATTTCTTTTCTGAAATTTTCTGTAGCGACTTCTGGACTAAACTCCCGCTCTTCTTCGTCCTCGTCGATCTCCGGCAATGTTTCATATGTCATTATTATATGTTCTATAGATTTCATGAACCGATAGTCTGGTTTGTCTATTTTAGTTCCCCTTACAGGATCTATGAAAGCATATTTTTTGATAAGAATATCTGAAAAAGATTCATTATTGTGAGCCGAGTGCAATAATATATACTGCATATATCTTCTCAGGTCATTCTCTATCTCTTCTGGATTTCTGTCTACTGTTGCTATTGTAACTTCATTCTTAATTATTCCGTTATACAACGCCACAACGACATCGACTAAAGATTCATAATCCCCATAACTCCCCTCTGCCTCCTCAAAGAATTCCCCATATATCTCTCTCGACTCAATATCTTTTTCACATGAGCTAAGGATGTGAGCGTCGTTCAACCAGTAGTGAACCGCACTGCCCTCAGAAACAACTTTTTTTAACTGCTTGATAAATTGATTAACTGTTATCTTGCTGCCGTCAGACGATGCTATTGTGTCTCTCATGATGTTCTGCAACTGGCGAACGCTCATTCCGTACTTTCCTTCTTCCGGATAATGTTCGCCAATTAAAAACCTCATAAATTCGTCATCTATAAGGTGGAGATCTTCGTTTGAGAAGATTCCAGAAGACTCTAGGTTAACAGCTTTGTCGCTGATGTCAATTTTATCAACATATGTGGATTCGTCTTCGATGTTTATGTCCAATTTTGAAGCCTCATTTCTAAAAGGATGAAGCATTGGTATATTTTTAATTGTTTTCACAGGATCGATGCATTGAGAAGAATATATGAACATTTTTTGTTCTGGAGAAATTTCTTTATAAAGCTTTCTTTTCAAAATGCTCCAGTAAGATGGGAACTCCTCCCCTTTTCTTTTTGGAGGCATCAGTCTTGTTATTACAGAATAATATGAGGCTATACGTATTAAATTTGGATCAATGTCATATCTGGAGGTTATGGGAGACATGTCTCTTTCTAGGATCTCCATCTCGGCATTGACATCAACTAAATAATTTACGGGAACTTTTTCTATTCTGTCCAATAGCTTGACCGATGTTAATTCTTCTTCTAGTGACTTCATCTCTTCTAGGTTAGTTGTAATAAAAATAGTTGTGTCTAAAGATGTTTGAGTTGATTCTAGGGACATTTTTCCACTTCCTAATAACATTAGAAGAGGTCTGTAGTCTCTTTCTGGCATGTCTTTTCTGAAGGCGTCATGAATATGCAGAACGCCTCTGTTGCATGAGACCAATGGGCCGTTATATCTATAAATTGTTTTTCCCGGAAGGAACTTGCCTAAGATTTCTTGAAAATCGCCGTTGTAGCTTTTGTTAATAAATTTTGTTTCTAGGTTTGCCATGTTGTCTATGTTAGAAATTCCTTTTCCTTGAGATATTGAGAAGTTAATTTCTTCAACTCGCACAAAGGAATCTAATATTTCAGAATATGTTTTTTCTGTATACGCCATGAGATCATCAATCACGTCTAAGGTGAATTTATCAAGAGTGGCGTTCTGGTAGTAGTTTTGAATCTTGAACCCGTCATTTTTCTCTTCGATCATATTAAACAGGTCTTTTCTCGGATAAATAACTTTTCCATGAATATAAGCAGACGATGGAATTAAGAGAATTGGATTGTGGTTAAATGGAGATCTTATCTGGACTTTCTTCCCGTTATGGTTGAATTCAAACAAGAAGGTATATAATTTTACTTCTGTTTCTTTTGAATACTCTTCCAGCGCTCGAATGATCATGTCAATAATATTTGTCTTCCCGCTTGACGGAGGACCAACAAGAACAATCCCTCTGCTCGGAACAACTTCGCTGTCCGAAGAGTCTATGATATCCATTATTTTGTCGATGCAAAATTCTTGCCCGTAAATAGCATTGATTCCATCTGAAAACGGATCGGAAAAAATATTGTAACTAACTACGGGCTCTCCGCTTCTTATTACTATTTTATATCCAAAATTTCTTATGGCGCTGGATAAAATTGAAGAAGACGTATGGAAATATTCTTCCGGATGAACAAACGCTCTGTCCAAGAATTCCCCATATAACATCACTTCCGTCTTAATGTCGGAAAGATAATTTTTTAAATCAAATTTTTCTGTTTTCATATTTCAATTGGTTTCTTATCGTTTGCCAATCTTTCTCTAACCTCTTCGAATTCAATTTGGCTCACACTTCTTTTTAGAAGTTTTGATCCTGAAAAAGTATATATAAAATTCTGCGTTACAATGTTTGTTGGAGCCTTCCATATGTGGTTGATATTCTTTAATGCAGGGCCTATCCAATCTTCCTTCAGATCTCTACCCTTGTGTCTGTGGTAGAGAAGAAGTCCGCCGTCTTGGAAGTCTGTATCAATAATATAAATCGCAGGCCTACCAAAGTCCACAAAAAAGTCAAGCATGGAATCTTTCACGACTTTTGGTTCTATCCAAATATACTTGTCGCTGGCTTTCTTGATGCATTCGTCAGGGAAGCGAAGCATTAAAAATAGTTGGATAGGAATTCTATTAAGAAAAAATTCTTCTATCATCTCATAGGTAAGAAATCTCCGAAGGAATTCGCAATCTGTTGTTGTTTTTACTATGTTTTCCATTCTCTCAATTGGATTTATTCCTTCTCCTCTATTCCAGTCTTCCTTGACCCTCACGTCTTTCTCTTCGGCATATTCTATGCAGACCTTTCCCTTCCGGTATAGCTCCTCAATATTTTTCCACATATTATATCCAAGATGATATGGATTTCTCATAAAATACGGTCTGGGGACGCAAACTCCTGAAAAAACTTTGCAGTAATCTATCACGTCTTTTACCGATTTCTTTTTGAACATCTCCATCATGATCTTGTGTTCCCAATAGATGGCCCAGCCCTCATTCATGACCTGTGTTTTGATTACAAACTGATGGTGTTTTGTCATTGAATACATGTATTCAAGCACGTATCTCTCGCTACTGCTGCAAGGAGCATATTTTGAAAGGAAGCCAAGAATGTCCTGACAGGGGGCTTTCAGCCGATACCCTCTTCTGTCAATAATCTCGTTTTTTACTTTCTCCATCTCATCTTTAGTTATTATTTCTTCTATTTTTATCGGTTGAAGAATGCTCTGTAGTGTGTAGGAATAGCTTGAAAAAGTTTTCTTATCATCCGCGACCACGCTCTCTTCTTCTGGAATGTCTGATGGGGAATTTGTTTCTACAGAATTGATAAGAGAGTATTGAGATGACGGCATTGCAAAACCATAGAGAGACTCACAAGCATTTCTGTATCTCGTATACTGCTTGTGTCCCATGTTTTTTATTGAATTTTCTATTTTACTCACCAGATAGATTATCTTTTCTGATCTGTCTCGATCAGAGTCTTTCAAAACATTAATCTCAGAAAACTCGCAATGCCCAACGACATGAGCCATAACAGAAGCCTGAGTTGTCAGTGAATTATTTTCATTCAAATAGGCATATGAAGGATTTCCCGTTTGAACAACTTCGTAATAGATTCCGGTCTCTCTCCCCGTCTCATTCATGAATCTTTTTTTAATTACGTTTTTCCCTTCCCAAATATTCATGGGGCTGGCAGGATATACGCCTTTTTCGAGAAGAGACATAAACTCTTCAGCATCTAGTGAAAAAAATCTAATTTCAGGGGTTGTTCTTCCAAGGTCCTTGGATATCTCTAGAACTTCTTTTTCTATCTTGTGCAGATCTTTAAATTTTGTAGTTCTGATCATACTTTTTTTTCCCGCTGCTTAGTGTACATTAACTTGATAAAGTATTAAATCAAATTATCATTTATAATTGAGACTGATCCCCAAGAAAATTTAACTCTCGGGAAACTCTCATCATTGTCGTCTATTATACTCAGCGAGGAAGGAAAACTCACTGACAAGGTAGAATGTAATATGAAGTATAAAAATTAAGGAGAATGTTATGCCGAAGTATGATTACAGATGTCTCGATTGCAATGAAGTATTTGAAGTCATTCATAGTATAAGCGAAAAGTGGGATAAGTGCAATAGCTGCGAAAGTAGCAACATCAAGAAGCTGATCTCTGCTGTTTCTTTTACCGTGAAGAATGGAACTCCTCGCTTCGGGGCTCACGGGTACACAGGTAGGCACCAAGACCTTGTCAGAAGCCTCAAGGGGAATAAGGACTACAGGGAAGGCTTTAACCGTGAACGCGACGAGGACGCAAAGAAAGGACTTTCTGAATGGAAGGCTGATCAGGCCATGAAACAGTCGCAAGAGACTTTTCAGAAAATGAAAGCGGAAGGCGAGAAAATGACCAAGGCAGAAAAAGAAGAAATTAAGAAAGAATTTGGGATTAAGAAGGGGATGAAGATGGGGAGACTCTGATTTTTCGAAAAAACCCTTAGTTTTGTTTATTTCTTCTTTCTTAAGTACTCTATAACTTACTATTCTCTCTTTAACTCTTAAGACTAAATACAATATAAGGGGCTGAGCGTTCTGATCATGACCAGAACGTTAAAAAGGGGTCTAGCATTCTGATCATGACCAGAACGTTAGAATGACCAATTCGGACATATAGCAAACAGTCTGTTATTTCTTGACATCGTTCCATTTTCCCCTTCCTCGCTGTTTTGCACGAATGGCAAAATTTAGTTCTCGAAGGAGATCCGTGTACTCTTTTTTAGCTTTTCCGTTATTTTTATTTTTGTAAGACTTTTGCTTGCTTTTTGTAGACCTTAATCTTTTTCTTAATTCTTTTAGGTTAACTCCATCATACTTCCCCGGCTGTTTTACAACGTTATTTTTGCCCCATTTTGCAATTTTTATAATTTTCATTCTTTATGTCACCATTGTTGATGAGGTTTTACGCGCTTAGGTTCTATTTCTAGTCCCAAATCAAGTTGTATTGGTTTTGTTTCTTCCTCTATGGCAGGCTTTTGAGATGCGGTGTATCTATCAAAAGCGGCCAAAGGACTCATCCATTCTATGCTCTCTGGAAGACTTATTTGAAGGCCAGTTGTCGAAATTCTTTTTGTAATATTTACTCCGTCCGCTCCCTCGATAGATATGGTCTGCTGTCCGGGAATATATTTTATACTAACTCTTTTATGTACTACCCTCTTCTCTGTTACTTTTGTCGGTTTTCCCGTCTTCTTGTCGTAAGTAGATAGGTCCCATTTTCTATCCATCCACCGGACAGAAGCTTCTGGAATTATTATTGGATTTTTGTTCGCTTTTTTATACCAATTCATTTTATCTCAGCTTTTATTCTTTCTAATTTTGATTCCATTTGCTCTGCAACTTGAGAAAAATCCTCCGGCGTCATATCCCTAACCCACCCAGCGGTTTTTCCAATTTCCAACCACTCATTCATTGTTAAGCGGATATATTGTGCGCCATTAGCTTTTTTATGTAACTTCATAATGCCTCCTATATTTTATTATTATTACTGTATTCAACAGCGTGCTATGAAATCCTTCAAATTACCAGATACCAAAGAGGTCTGGGCTTTACATTCCCAATGACAAAAAAGGGTCGCCGGATTTCTCCGACGACCCTTAAGTCACCTAGTTTTAGCTAGTTAGCTCGGTTACGAGCTTGTGCCAACTTCAACTTCCGCGAGCGCGTAATCGTTAATGATAACGATTCCGACTTCCTCATAAATCACCCAGCCCAAGCGCAATTTTTTCGGGTCATCTGCGGGGAGGACCGTGATGTCCTGACGAATTGGGAATGCGCCAACGTTGTCTGCCGGAGCGAACAACAGAGCCTTATTCGTCGGCATTCTGGACGAGACATGAATGTCAGCAGTCCAAAGGTGCCCGAACAGACCAGAGATCAAGACCTCTCTGGTGGTTGCTTCGTCAAACACGTCTTTTCCGAGGTTACGAATATCAGCATAGCGCTGTGCATGCATGATAATCTTGGCAACGGTAAGGTCGTGCTCTTCAATTGAAGCAAACGCTTGGTTAAGAGCGGTGATGGTCAGTGCGCCACCAGCTGCGAGAACTGACTGAGCCGTAGGAACAGCAGCAAAAGCAGCATTGAAGATATTGGTATCTTCTTCTTTCTGGATCGCTTCTTTGGCCTTAATCTGGGCGCGGTCAACGATATAAAATCTGCGCGCTTTGATTTCGGAAAGACGAATCTGAGGATTCGTTGCGATTTCGAAAGTCGGGACGAGAACTTCCTCACCCTCTGTGATCATATCCGGAACTCCGCCTCTGCGCGAGATAACCCACGCTCTGGCAGTAACGTCACGCTCGTAGCGAGCCAAGGCTCCCTGCGGCAGCTCGTCAACCATGAGGCATTTTCTACCTACAGCCTGATACGCGAGGGCTCTGCGAATTGGCTCGACCATAGCCTGAGCCAGCGCCATGCGACCGTCTTCGGTCTCAAGTGCCTGTGCGACAACCTGCTGTTTCTGTTCGTCTGAAAGACCATTCTTTGTAATCATCTCTAGTATCTCCTTATTATCAAGATTATTTTAAACAATCTCAATGATTTATGTTACTTACACTTCCAACTTAAAGACAAGATAGTCGCCAAGACTAATATCGCCGTTAATGTCGGTACCCGGAACTCCGGAACCATACGGGCCTTCTTCGATAACGCGACCAACGATCTGGGACGAACCCGCTGATGTTGGCTGCAGAATACCAGCAGCGCCCACGTACAGGGCCGCGCCCGGAGCATACGATGCTGTGGTGTCATATTGATCAGTAGCGAACTTACCACCGGAGTGATAAATAGTCATTTTGGCCGAGGCCTTGGTTTCGTCGGTCAGACCGTCAGAAACTCTGTTCACAAAACTTTGCTTAGTTGTCTGATTTCCAACTAAGGCGCCGTTTGTGGAAGGCATGCCAGATGTCGATGAACTCTTGGTGTCGCCAGCGATACCAAAAGAATACTCTGAAGCCGCGCCAGTTGCCTGAACAACCGCTCCGCTCGTTCCGTCGAGCTTGACCATAGATCCCATAATGATTTCGGCACTTGAATCTACGTCAATCTCGTCTGCTACAACGTGGAATAGAGGAATTAAAGCCATTTCTTATTCTCCTTGTTTATTTGTTACTGAGTTGTTACTCATTTTCCTCGTAATCTCTAATTGTTCTCTCCAGAGAGAACATACTCTTGATTTGATCTGTCAAATCTGCTTTTGAAGCTTCTTTGCTAATAAGCAAAGGTGTTTCTAGTCCAGCTCGTTCATTGGTTGTGTCGTCGATTTTCCTGACAGCCTTAGCTGATGCAAGAAGTTTTGCTCTTTGTTTTACGTATCTTTCGATTAGGGTCTTTAATGTTGGTACAGAACTTGATGCTAATTTTTCTACTTCGTCTTCGTACTCCGATTGTTCGATCTGTCCGTCCATCATTTCAAGAGCTGCTAATTTCGTAGCAAGCGTGATTCTTTCAGCTTTTACTCTTGCTTCTGTTATTCTGTTTTTTGCTTCTTGGGCAATTACTGTGCCCTTGGTTTCAACACTTACGTCGGTTCCTACGGTCTCGTCTTCTCCTTGCATGCCGCCATCACCAGCGGGTATGCTTGGGGTTTCAAAATCTTTGCTCTCGTATTCGTCCATTGTTTGGCTGTCTGTTGGTACGTCTGGTTCCTCCAGTGTATCTGGAGTTAAGTCTGCGTCTCTTTCTCCGCCCATTTCCATCTTGTCTTTGAGCTTTTGATTTTTAAGGTCTTTGCTTCTGTCTACGGGTTTGGGTTTCTCAACCTTTTTCTCTCCAGCGGTAATGATTTCTTTGTCTACTGACGATGTTGCAATTCCGTCTGCGTTTACTTTCACTTCTGTATCAACGATTTCTGCTTCTCCGTCCATAGCTCCCTCTCCTGCTGGTATTTTTGCTCCATCGGTCGGGACATCTGCCTCGCTGTCCTGAAGCTTGCTTGAGTTACCCCGCTGCGGGACTGAAGGTTTTCCCTCAGTTAATCCGTTTTCTCCGTCCATTGTCTTACCATCTTGGTATTTTCCAATTTCCGAGACATTCTGAGATTTTTCGATCTTAACATCCTTTTCTGAAGGAGTGTCTCCGATCTTTCTATCTCCGAGGATGTCATTAATCTGCATTGTGTCGTTTGCGGTTAGAGTTTTTAGACTCTCCGTATCCGAATATCTCTTTATTGTCTTCGAACTCATTTCCTGCGCAATCCTATTTATATCTTTTCCAGTATTATTGGAGTTTGCTGATTTTTCTCCTTTTTCCTTTGATGGATTGCATTTGCATTTTGATTTCATTTTATTGCATATGGGACAGCTTTCATCATCGCATCCCTTTCCTTTTCCCGGCCCGTTTCCTTTTCCATGAGGACCGGTTCCGTCTCTTTTTTTGCTGTCTTTATCTTCATCATTGTCTTTATCTTCATCATTGTCTTCATCTTCATCGTTGTCTTCATCTTCATCGTTGTCTTTTTTGTTATCCAGATAGTCCTTGAGGCCATCTGGGAGCTTTCCTGATGTTTTTACGCAAGTGCATGATGCAGCTGATTTGCCGCAGGATTCGCACGCATCTTTCTTACTTCCAAAAAGACTCTCTTCTGGTGAGGAAGGATCAGACATAGCTTCCTCTTCTTCGTCCTCTTCTTCGTCCTCTTCTTCGTCATCTTCTTCTTCGCCATCTTCGTCATCTTCAAAATCTGGGGCGTCTCCATCGTCGTCATCATCGTCATCGTCATCGTCGTCATCGTCGTCATCGTCGTCGTCGTCGTCATCATCGTCATCATCGTCATCATCATCGTCCACAAAGAACTCAACCGAGTCGTTTTCTCCAGAAGTATCTTTTTCAGAACCGTCTTCTGGGGCAATATCGTTTATGATATCATCAACGGTTTCTTCTCCCTCATCAAGAACGATATCCACTTCTTCGGCCTCATCGTCAACTCCGCCGAGAAGCTTTTTCATCATGCACACAAGCTGTTCGATCTGCTTCGCGAGTTCTGCTGTTGGATCTAGTTCAACGGAGTCTCCTCCGAACTCATCTATATCATATGATAGGCCATTATCCATGTCGTCCAATTCGTAGGAGACAACCCCCTCGACTTCGGCCTCTTCTGGATACTGTCCAAGCGCTTCTTTCTTGAGTTCGTCGCACCTTGAGCAGGCTTCTTTCATTTCCATTCCGCCTCTCACGTGGTCTTCAACGCACTCTTCCATCGGATCTTTTTCAATCAATCTGGAAGCGACCTTGTACAACAAGACATCCGAGTTCAGATTCGCGGCTTTAAGCTTTCCGCAAACGCAATCTGCGAGAGACTTTCCGGCACAATCGCCACTAAGGGCAATGGCGCTCGGACCATATTTTTTCGCGATCTTTCTCATGCATTTGTAATAGGTATCGTTCTCTTCCTTGCTAGCAAACTTCTTGACCGTTTCAGACTTTGCGAAAAGTCCTTCTGATGCTTTCTTTGCAGCACAAGACGGGCACTCCGGTTTCTCCGGAAGTGGTTGCCAAACAGTAAGTCCTTTAAAAGACCCGTTTTTATGTGCTACCTTAGAGATGTAAAGCTGAGAACAGCTAAAGCATCTTCCGTTGCCGACAGCATCTGTTTCCGTATTGTCAGATCCGCAATTCGGACAATGCTCTCCAACCTTCAGATATCCATTTCCTTCTCTGATTGCTTTCTTGATAAACTTTCCATTTATTGTATAAACAGAAGCGGCAAGAGGCATCTCTTCGGCACCAAAATCAAGACCATCTCCCTCGTCCTCGTCTCCTCCTTCTCCCTCACTATCTTCAAGGGTTCCGGACCAATTGGTTACATTGAGACTAATAGAAACATCGCCTTCGCTCTTGCAGTTATTGCACTCGAAAGCGCCGTTTTCCAAGTCAACATCATCAGACCCGCAGACAGGGCAGCGTGTGCCCGGAGGAGAAGGCTCGAATCCTTCATCGCCCATATCTTCTGTTCCACCGGCTTCTCCTGTGTCAAAAGTCTCCATTGGGGCCGGGGCCATGGCCGGATCTCCAAGACCCGGAGGGAGAGTTGTTCCGCCACCAGCAGGAGCCCCACCGGGAGCCATTTCCGGAATTCCGCCGCCAGCAGGCATTGCCTGTGCTTTTTTAGTAATGCTGTCAAGTGCGGCAGAAATCTTTTCTCTGCGAGCTTTGGATCTCGCCTTTAAGGCCTCGTCTGTCTGGCTATTTTTTGCAGCCTTTTCAGATTCGGCAAAAATTGCCCTAAAGATACCGGCGTTTTTATTTTCTTCGAACCTAAGTTCCAAGGCACCTTCTGGAATTTCCGAAGAAGCCACTTTTCTAGCATACGAGAAGGCCTCAGCCTTTCTGTTCGCTGGGTTTTTCTCTTTGAGTTCTGAAAGATCTCCCTCTACAGCAATCAAACCGTCGTCTTTCGAAGATCCCTCGATATCCAACTCCGGCCCTTCCTTAAAACCCATGTCTTCTCCCTCGCCTTCGTCCATGTCACCTTCGTCCATGTCACCTTCGTCCATGTCACCTTCGTCCATGTCGCCTTCGCCCATATCTTCCTCATCGTCCTCGCCGAGTCCGCCCAAGGCTTCGTCGATCATGTCCTCATCTGAGATGTCTCCATCTTCTTCTGGACCTTCTTCTATGCTGGCTATTGTCTCTTCGACAAGCCCGACAAAGCGCTCGTTTTCCACCAGAGACCTTAGCACGTCTACGACCAATGAAGAATCGTATGTTCCTCCGACTTCTTCGTCTGAAAGGATATCTGTGGCAAGATCGGACGGCTCTTCCATGTCAAGTTCCATCTCTACGCCTTCCATTGCACTCCTGAGCATGGATGCCAGTTTTGTCTGTGCCTTAAAGTCTCTAACGCTTCTCTTCAGAGAGTCAATTGTTTCTTCTTTATTAAGCTCTTTCGCTTTAATTGTTCTGGCAGTAGAAGCTGCCACTTTTTTAGCGAAGTCCAAAGCGTCTTGTTTATTAGCAAGTCTGCGAACGAGTTCTTTGTCATTCGGCTGTTCCGATCCGGAAAGTTGTTTTTCCGTGATGGCTTTGTTTTCATTAGATTTTCTAAAATCTTTTTCCATCTGTTTTTGGGTAATGCCGTCAGCTTCGTAATTTCTTCTGCTGTTGACTCCGTCTCCATCAAGCTGTTTCTGGGTAATGTCTTCTCTGGGTGTGCCTTCTCTAGGCGAGGTATCTGGATTAGGATTCTTCTTCTGTTCAAGCTGAGCTTCGGTAATAGAAGAGAGGTCCTTGTCAACTCTCTTTGCGTGATCACTTCCTTCATATTCTGAAGAATCAAGCTGCTTCTGGGTAATATCCCCTCTCTCCTGATCCTTTCTCTCCCATGTTCCAGCGTTTTCCAGCTGTTTCTGAGTGATGTCCGAAAGTTGCTGTTCGCCAGAGACGGGCTTACTCATTGCAACCTGTGATTCTTTATTCATATTTAGGCTTCCTTCTTTATGGGCCGCAATTAGACCCTCCATTATTTTTACTCCAGCTTCCTCAGGGTCTTCCTGCAGAGCCTCTTTGATCTCTTCATCAAGTTCTGCGATTTTTATTTTTCTAATTGGCTCATCGTTCAAATAGCCAATAACTTCGTCCTCTGTCATTGCAACGCGAAAAACGCCACTCTTGACATTCATATTGAATGAAACTTCAGGACCTTTGCTCCAGAGATTCTTGAGTTTTCCTGACAGTTCAGCTCTTTTTCTTTCTTGATTCCCGATCATAGTATTAACTCCTTATTTCATTTTTTTGATTAAATGATTTCTAAAAGACTCTCGAAAGCTCGCTGTCTTTTTTATCTTCTTTTTTAAGATATTTGCGAATGCGCTAGGCATTGTTACCGTGCCGACTTCACCCGCCGGAACCTGAGCTACATTTTCATAATTTATATTTTCTTCTTCTGGATTTTGTCCTTTTTCATTTGCAAGATTGTCCTCCGGAATAGTTGGAGTCTCGCCCGAGGCAGGCGGCTCTCCTCCCGGAGATGTCGACTGAAGTTGTTCATATCCCATATCAATAAGTTCGTCTGTTGTTTCCTGCAATTTAGAGAGGGCCTCGACCAGATCGTTTACGTATTCAAGCTGAAGCTGATCTTTTTGATCAAGCATTACCTTGGCAACATCCGTCATGAGATCCTCTGCCTGTCTTAGCTTGTCTACCTCGGCTTTTCCGGCCAGCAAAGATGCGGCTTTTTTCATCCCAGACCTGACGTGGGCTACTTTTTTCTTTATATCTTCTACATCAAAAATTTCTCTAATATGACAAATGTGACATGCGGGATCGACCACAAAAGAAAGCTCAATAAATTTTATCCCGTGATTCTTCTCGTAGACTTTTTTTCCGCCTATTTCTCTCGTCTTATGTTCTCTAACATGATCACAGTAATCCTCTTCTTTAATCGCCTTATTGTCACATATTGAGCACCTGCTATAGCTCACCTGACATCCCATTGAGACGCCACTTATGTATCCTTCTGAGATTCCTCTGGCAAGCTTGGGATATGCTTTCGCATCCACTCTTCCTATGATTATAATCCCGTTTTCTTCCTCATCCCACTTGGCATGAACAATAAGACCTCTGGCCTCTTCAACATCATCGTTTTTGTGATTAACAAAAAGCGGACATCCAACAAATGTGTGGTAGCTCTTTTTTAGCTCTTCGTTTGAAAAAAAATCTCCGTTATCATTAGGCTCGTCAGCGATAATTGCTAGTGCCCGAATGAAAAGGTGATCCGGAAACTCCTCCATCTCTTTTTTTAAATCAAAATCCTCTGGATAGGTTAAAGAAGAAGGGGCTTCCTCCTCAGCCGCCGCCAGTTTCACAAAAGATAAATCCTCATGCTTTTTTAACATGTCCGACATGCGTTTGCTGATTTTAATAATAGACGTTGGGCGATTAAGCACCCTTATGTCTTTTATGCTTAAGTCAACATTTTTTTTATTCATAGTTATGTCCCTCTAGATTTTTACTAGTTAAACCCTTACATAAATCTCATCCAAATCCTTTATTGAACTAACTCAGGATCTAATTCCGGATCTGAGTCCGTCTCTTCTTCAATCTGGATGCTTGGAACAGGCGAGGTATTTTTCGCTCTCGGTGCGCTTGCGTCCGGAACGGGTTCTTGATTCTCCACATTCCCCTCTTCCGGGGCGCTTTGGACAGAATTAATGATCCTATTTATTATCTCCATTGAGTCTGCAGACATTATCAGGCCGCTTTCCTTTTTTATTTGACTCATTAAATCTTTGCTTTTTGTCGGGCCAAGTTCTGCAAAGATAGTTGTCGGTATTTTTTTAAAGCTCTTAGCGGGATTTAGTTTGCTAACATCATAATCAAGACCGTATGTTTCTATTGCGAAATTAATTATATCTTCCCACTCGTCCATTACTTCAGTCGCGCCATCAGCCCACGCGGTTGTGTCTGATCCTCCCACGGAATCTGCTTCGCGAGCCTCTTTCTCTTCATCTTCAAACATCTCCGCTTGACTGCCAAGAAGCGATTTATGAGTCCCGGACTTTCCATATGGCGCTCTAATGCTTCCATTTCCCCTGTATTCAACGCGGGTTCCGTCATCCAAAAACGCGGGAACAATCTTTGGGTTTCCTAGATACTTTTTGGTAGTCGTAGAAAATCCGCAAAAATATTTCAGCTTTCCGCCTTGCGCCCTAAAAACAAGGACGTTGTTTGGGTTGCCTTTCAAATTATCAAAGAAATCTTGGACCTCCACCAGACTATCTGAGAGCTTTATCATCTGGGGGATTTCTCCAGTAGTTGTTATAAACTCTATGTTGTCCTTTTCCCTATCCAGCTCTTCGAGAATTTTTTCTTTATGTGTTTCAAAAACACTCGCAGAATTGTTGGGGAGCGCCGTCTTAGCGATTGTCGGAAGGCTGGTCGAGTATGCATACTTAACGGATATCGTAAGCTCATACAGGCTATTGCTTCTTCCCGTGGGGAGAAACGGCTCCGGCACTGCATAAGCGTCTTTGGCAAACATGTAACCCTCTGGGTTTGAAAAATATCCATCTTTATTTACTGCAGAGCTTCTTAGTAGTGTGGCTGGCCCGAATGTCTCCACGTGATAATCCAAATATAGTTTCGCCAATTCATCATAAAGGTAAAGATAGCTGTGCTCATCATGTGCCGGATATTTATGGATATTATTTCTAATTTCATCAAACATGTGCTTTTTCAGTAGCAATAACATATATTTGGCATAGGCTCGCGTTCCGGGGTCAATTGAATTCCCCATTCCGTTATATTCATCGCTATATAAGGCGTTTTCTATATACTCCAAATCTGCGAAAAAACCCTCTGGGTTGTCTGAAAAATTGACTCCAGAAAGGATCTGATCGGCCTCTCTATGGTCTATATTTTTTTTACTTAGAGATTCTCTGTATTTTTCGACTAGATCCGCCACCTGATCGGGAGTGAAGTTTCTGACCCTGCCCTCCGATCTTCCTTCTGGATACGGCCCAATGTCTCTTAACAAAGACCCCTGTGGCGTAGTAGGACTAAATCTCCTTGAGCCATTTGATCTTTTCCATTTCCCATCCACTTCTTCCCAAGAGTCTATTTTTTCTCCAGAATCAAGAGTGTATGTCAGAACAAGATTAAGGCGCTCTTTAAGTTTTCTGTCACTCATTTGAGCAAGAGGATGATTTTCTCTTTCTTCATCCGGAAGCGACATTAAGTAGTCTTGGACTTTTTGAAAAAGTCCTTTGTTTCCATCTCTCTTCTTCGCTAGAGAAACGAGGACTTCGTCCTCCCTGTTGTGGTATCTATGATATCCTATTTGATACCAAGATGGGATTAAAATGGGAAGGCCAAGCGCTCCGCACATTTTGTACATTTTACTCAGGCCGTCACTATTTTCATGCTCTTTTATCTTTTTATTTATATATGAGGATGGGTCATAGATATCGGACGCATTCAGTCTCTTCACAGACTCATTAAGCATCGCAATTTCCCCGCCATTTTCAATTTCCGGATGGTCTTCGGCCTTTTGTGTATATCTCATGTATATACTAAATAACATTTCTTTGTTATTCGGACTGAATGTGAATCCTTTGGGAGTGTTGTCGTCTCCTTCTGGAATCTTGGCCAAACCATATCTGTTGAAATTCGACACATCAAAAGAAAATCTTTCTTTATGTGCCTTGGATGGGTCTTTTGTAGTAAACCTATCCATCGCCTCAGCCACCTCGTCCATGATTGAAGAATAATGATCCAATAGCTGTAAATAGTTTATGCCACGACTTACAAACCCGTCGAATTCGGTTTCGATATTTTGGAGATATGCTTTTCTTTCCTGCTCTTCGACTTTTGTTTTATTCTGTTTGGCATATGCGTTTATTCTCTCGTTTGTTAAAGAGAGAATTGTTTCCCTTAAAGACTTTTTTAGCTCGTTCTCATCGAGGTCTCTTATGGAGGTAGATTCGACAAAAGCATTTCTGACTGCCAGCTCTTTCTCTAACATTTCCCTAGTAGCTTCTTTTTGAATTTGACGAGGTCTATCGTAGGAGTTCTCCATAACAAACCGAAAGTACATCACCCCGTCATCTCCGGGGGAGATATACATTCTATTTATGTTTTCTCTTATTGATTTGAGAGGAGATTTTTCTGAAAGAGAATCAAAATCGACTAAAGCCCATTTGCATTTCCCAAAAAATGGAGTTCTCTTGAACTCAACTTTTCTTTGAGCCATAGCTTGTTTGAATATTCTTTTTCTATTATATATCATTGAACGGACTTACCACTTGGGGTTGTAACTCTCACGCGAACTAGATCCTCTTGAACGTAGTCGTGAAATCCTCTGGGAAACCGGACCCCCCACATGTCTCTGGCATATGACATGGCTCTTCTTAAGGATCTAAAATACTCTCCGTTTGGGCTGTATTCTCCCGGTAACCGTCTGATTCCGGCAAAATATAGTTTTCCTTTCGTCTTCGAATATCCGGGGCTAACAACCACATAATAATCATGCACCGTGGTTGGATCATACCCTTCCCACCTGAAATAGCTTCCGGGTCCAAGCTCCCTATGAAACCTCTTTTTTAAAGAATAGGATTTTTTTGTGTACTTTTCGTGCCAAATAATTCCCCTATCCTTTATCCTTTTAGCGGCACTTAAATTGAATGACATTTTTTATTCCTCTATGAGGGACAGGACATCGTCTATCTCTGCCGTTAGGTTAATTTTATTTGTGTTGGACGACCGTTTTTTCATTTCTGCCATTTTCATCCCAACGAATTTCATTATTTCATTCATAACAATTTCAATTTTATCATTTATTGCTTTTTCATCGAATCGGAGAACAACCCACCCTCTTCTAGATAGTTTTAGATCTCTTTCAATGTCTCTCTCCTTGTTCTCTGGTATCTTGTGGAGGTCTCCATCTGCTTCAATTGCTATTTTCAGATCCGGAATCGCAAAATCTAAAACATACGGCTGTCCTTCCGGATTGGAAACTTTATATTGAGCAAATTTTTTAAAAGGGATTTTTACCGATGGATCTTGAAAAAGTTTTTTCCAAAGAACCCTTTCAATGGAAGTTAGCTGCGCAACCTGCTGAAGCTGTGGATTCATAAGAGCTGCCTTTTCTGCTTCTTCTGCAGTTTTTTTCTCCAAGCGGCCCTTGTCTTTTCTTTTTAGAATCTTTCCTCCCGCTGATCCTGCCGAAACCGGGGGCGCACCAGCTCCAGCCCCGCCCATGTCTCCCCCGCCCATATCTCCAGCCGGAGGCATTCCTCCGCCAAACGGTGATGGAGGGGCTCCCCCTCCGCCCATTGGGGGCATCCCTCCCCCGCCCATTCCTGCGGCTCCGGGCATCATCCCTCCTCCAAGACTCATCTGGATGTTCGCCTCTTCTCTCTTTCTCTCAATTTCCTGATCGTAATCAAGATCAAACATCTCTGTTAGGCTTTGAGTAGAAAGAATTCCAGCGTCATGAAGTCCGAGATACTGTTGTTTCTTCTGCGTGTCGTCCCTAATGTTTAAGTCTTCCCACTTTATTGTTGGATACACGTAAACCGGCTCTCCGGCTTCCTTGCTCTCTTCTTCGTCTATGAATCCTTGCATTTTTGCTACTGGAAGATAAATGTGTTCCTCAATATAGTCGGCAAGTTTTTTTCTCCAGTTTTCTATTCTTGTTATGAGAATTTCCGCTCCAATTTGTACGCCCTGATATCCCTGCATTTCTGAGTTCAACACGGCCTGAGGAAGCATTAGCCCGTCAAGAATTTCTTTGGTAATCATTTCGTACTCCCCCTGAAGCTGAACAATAGATCCTTGCGCTCCAGCAAAAGAGTAGTCAAAAGCGTGGTGTGTAACGAGGGTTAGATTTGGGTCGTTCTGCACGTGTGCGAGTTGTTGTTGCACATTGGCTATGTCTGTCGCTCCAGCCGGTCTATCGTCGTTTCCTATCTTCACGATTCTTATGGGGAGAATGAGTCTTTCGGCTACAATCCAGTTAGCGGTCATCAGCCTGTCTTTATACGCGAGTATTTTAAACAGCCTACGGATCATTGAAGTCCCATATGTTCCATATGGAGCTGGCATGTGTTTTAGATGATAGACGCATCTATTTGAGAGGGGGATGGGCTGTCCTGAAGATATCATCGTCCTGAAATATTCCGGAATCCTATTATAAACTTCTATAGGATATTTTTCAGAAACAATTCTTCTCAAATCGTCGTTCGGAATCATCTGAATAAAAGGCTCATCCGCTAGAACGTTTTGTTTGACTTCTATCCAATCCGGATTTAGCACAACCAGCTTGTTAAATGTCCCGCCTTTGTGATCACATTGTTTTCCGTCTATGACTCCAGCCCCATGGCATTTGGGACAAGAGACTCCAAGAAATGGAAAGACATCTCCCAGCATATAGTATTCGGAACTTATAAGCGGTAACCAATAATTTAATTTTAGTTTCTTGTTAAGTCTGTCAAAAAATCTTTTTACTTTTGAGTCTCCACACTGAAGCTCAAACCCCTGCATGGGGAATTCAGAATAGAATTGGATAGCAGCCGCAACCTTGGCTTCGTTCTCAAAAAAGAACCTAGCCCATTGATAAATTTCTGATCTTCTGCTTGGGATCTGCCAGTTCTGAGGGGTGTGGAGTGGAGAGTAAAAATGTGGCTGAGTATACACCGTGTTGGACTGAGCGTATTTTTTTTTGGCCTCACCCTGCAACCCGCCATCTGTCTGTTTGGTAATTGATCCGGTAGCGCTCATTCTTCCGGCGCTATAGTTCGATTTAATAATTCTAGTTTTTTCCATTTCTGCTCAGCCTCATAAAGCGTTAAAAATCCATGTCAAGGTCTATCGATCCTTCAGATTCATTATTTTCTGTTGGAAAAAGAGAAAACAACTGTTTAAACTGTTCTTCAGTTGGTTCTGTAGCTAGTTTTGTAAATATTTCGTTATCAAAGGCGACAATGTCATCATGCGTAAAGTTCATCGTAGCCATCGCGTTAGCGCGCACAGAGATGACCTTGTCTCTCAAATTTTCATACGCACCGGGGGCCGTAGCCTCGTCCGAGAGAAGAAAAGCGTTAATATCTCCAATCAGCCCGTCAAACGGGTTTGCCACGGATTGTGGATTTAACGATTCTGCTTTTTTAATTTTTTTTTTTGATTCTGAACGAATGTCTGATAGGATTTCGCTAAATGTTTGGACTTGGCTTTCCGTATCGAGATAGGTGACCTTATCCCCACTTCTCACGCGGAAAAGGCCTTGCTCCTCAACGACTGAAATCGAAGCTAAAACATCTTTTGTTTGCTTCTCTGTCGCTGGGGCTTTTCGCCTACTGGTTTCCGGATCTGAAAACTCATATAGCCCACGCTTGTTGTTTGCTCTCATCTCCTCCAGTCTTCTTTCAGTGGAGTAGCTTTCCGTCCTGTCAGGTCCGGATCTTTCATTGGGTTTTATGTGATTAGAATTGCCTTCTGAATTGTGATGAACGACAAATCTGTCATTGATATATCCGCCATGGTATTCTCCGTCGTCTCCGATATATTCTCTATAATACTTATCCATGACGTTCTCGCGAAAATCTTTTTCAGAAGTGTATGCTTCGTCGTATTCCGGTAGCGCTTTCTGATGAAGCTCTTGATAGTGCTCATTTGTTTTTTCCAGAGGGACCTCTCTTATGCTGTCAAAAACCTTATCAGCAAATTTCTTTAAATTAAACTTTTTGGAAGCCATTATTTTTTTCTCTTTACAGTGGGCGTTTATGGCGGGAGGCTGGATGGCCTCTTCTTGATTATCGTCGTCTATCTCTTCCCTCATAACATCTTTATTATAAGCTTTAGGCCCCGCTACTCCTGCCTTCTCAAGGAGATCATAAAGCCGAGATAATATGTCTAGCTGTTTATTTCTTTCTCCGATATCTGCGGGATACACATATATTAGAGAAGATCCGTTTTTTCCAGCTCTTACTTCTCCAATCGCCCCTTTATACGCCTCTACTAGCTGGTCTGCCATATCTCTTAGCTTCTTTGTGTTTTCTATTGTCGTAATTTCTCCGTTTTCTCCGCTTTCGAAGTCAAAAGGAGCGAAGTTTTCAGGACCGGTGCTTATTAGAGACATAACATTTTTAGTATAGTTTCCGGGCTCAAATTGCCAAAAATCGGAAGGGTCTTTGTCCCCGATCTCTTGGTATTCTGGGTTTTTTGCAATATTAGACTCCACCCGTATCTGCTGGATGTCTCCGGTTGTTGGGTCGTAAACTTTGTTGACAGAGAACGCTGGCTCTCCGTTTTCCAAGAGTATTTTCCCATCTCCGTTTGGCCCCAACAAATACATGTCTGAAATAGAGTCTGACAGAATATTTTCTAAGTCCTCAGGAGACTTAGGAATGGGGCTGTTGATTTTTCCTTCATCAGGAGCGGTTTCCATTTCGTCCCCAATAGGGGCTTCTTCAACAGGGGCATCTGTGGCACCCTCGCCTTCTTGCTTCAGGAGGGCATCTAGGCCCCCCATTTCCGCTTGTGCCTTTTTATTTAGAGACTCCAACTCGTCGCGCAGAGAATCAATAAGCGCAGAGCCGCAAAACAGCTTTGCGTTCTCTATCTCCCTCTCTTTCTGCAACACCGCAGATATAAGAATTTTTCTAGCACGAGAGTTAAATGACATTCTATTACCCTTTGTCAAATAGACTGGTAAAATATCCATCAACAATTTGAGAGCTGGTCTTTGGCGATTTGCTATCCTTTTCCCAGCCGTCTTTTTTTGCTTCTCTTGAGATGTCTCTTTTTCTCTCTTCCTTTTGGGATTTGAGCATTTCTCCATCTGTCAGGTTTGGAATCTTTCCAAGTTTTTCATCAATATCCCCAAACATGCTGAATTTATAATCTCCGACATCTGGGTTGTTTGATTCTGTGTCGTTGGAAATTGACCTCGTCGAAGTTTTGGGTTCATAATCAATCTCTTCCAGCTCCCTCTTTCTATCCTCCATCCACTCAGACCGTCTCTCAGATTCTGTCTGAGAGGCACTCTTTTTATTTTTTATCTCTTCAGAAGCTTCTTTTTGTGCGAGCCCCTCTAGTTCGGCGAGGACCTTCGGATTAAAAATAGAGTTGTTATACTCTGATACAAAACTCTTGCTTCCCTCAAACTCGTCTTCGCTGATATTCTTTGCCGACACGATTTTGCGCTCCGACATCCCTTCTTCCTCGTTAAAATCTTCTGGCTTACTTTTAGCAAAAATGCTTTTGATAGCCTCTGGATCAAGGGACACTTTTTCTTGGATGCTAGAAGTCTGAAATTTCTCCATCGGGTCAGCTGCTGAATCTTTATCTCCAGTATCATAAGAATAACTACATCTAACATGCTCTGTGGAGCTGGCCAGTTTAAAGTCAATTCCAGAGCAGTGTTTACAAAGCTCACAGTTGATTGTGGAAATGGTCTTTCCCGTCATTGGGCATAAGACTTTCCCAGTATTTACCTGTAAGGAAGCATCTTTCTGAATACTCGCATTGACGATGCCTTGCGCCCAATCAGACGGCTTTTTAGATTTGGCGTTGATTATCTTCATATCCTATTCCTTTTTTATTTTGTTATCTTCTTCAGAAAGATCTATGATACCGGCAACAGAGAGATGAGAGTTATCTTCAGCCATAGACAGTGAGATCTTACTCATTCCAATAGCTGTCAAAACAACCATGAGATTGTCTAAATTTGGATCGCCAAGAATTTCTGCTATGGCCGCTTCCATTTTCTGAACCTTTGCGTCTCTGTCTCCTTCTGCGGCCACCTGCTTTCCTGCTGCCGGAGCCTGCTGTTCTGGCTGCGATTCTAAATTCATAGTTTCTGATTCGAAACCAGACTGAGCAACGGCATCAACATATTCTTCGGCTTTGCCAAATGGTACAATCTTCATTTTATAATTCCTCCTGAATTAGTAATCGGCCAAAAGGGCCGCAACATAATCCGCCGGATAGTAGCGTGAAAAATACGCTTTCAAGAACCCGTTGTCCTTGCCAGAAAGGTTAGCGATTTTTTTCAAAACTCTTTTCGGAATCTCTTTTTTCGCAACAACTTCTTTAATCTTGACTTCAACTGCGGCTTCTTTAACAGCTTTCTTCGGCTGTTTTTTAGCTACAACTTTTTCAGTCTTTTTTCCTGAAGACGCGACTTTTTCTGTCTTCTTCTCTGAGGACGCAACCTTATCCATTTTTTTCTCTGAGGATGCAACTTTTTTAATTGCCGCTTCTTCAGACTTCTTGTTGTCAGCAATAATTTCCATTAGGCTTCTTGTCTGACTCGGTGATACGATTCTGCTAGTAATGAATTTCATCATTAGTCTCCTGTTTAGTTATTCTTCTCTTAACTTCTAGAGAAAAGATATTTAACCTTTTTGTTTCTTACTTTTCTCTATTTGCTCCTTCAATTCTATTGCTGCGTAATGACGCAAAACATTTCGAATTGAAGCACCCACGTACTGAGAGCCAGACTTCAGCTCCTCTACGTCTTTCGTCAAACTATCCTTCACAAGCTCCTTGATAGTTTCTGAAGTTTTAATATTTTCCCTTTCATTTAGGGGGATATAAGTAGCCAACCACTTTTCCGGGTCAGAGTTGTACGCTTCTTTATATTCCTTCCAGCACTCACTCCACGCTTCCCAATGGCTTTCTTTTGTTTCCATTTTTTTCTTCTGGCAATTGCAGAAAGCTCTATCGTTCATGAATGCGTATCCTTGAACTCCAACCATCTTAGCTATTTTCGTAAAATCGTTTGTATTCATCTGGAGGTCCTCATATTGTATTTTTCGTTTCTAAAACCGGAGATATGTTCGAAATAGCAAAGGCTCTGAAGTCGTTCATGTCGTAATCCCAAGAAACTAAAATATAATTTCCAGTCGACTCCGCGAATCTAGCATATAGCGGCATTATCGTTCTTTTTGGAATATAAATTCCCGTATATAAAGTTGTATATGCAATGTCAATGTCGTCTCCTAAAGACTCTGTCACTTCTTTCTGCTCCGGAGTATATCTCTCTAAGAAATCTGGACCTATCTGTGTCTCCGGAATTTTTCCTTCTTCTAGCGTCCTGTATATTTCTTCTTCTCCCATGAGGCGCTCAAAATCTTCCGCCTCCTGAGTTTCTTTCTCCACATTTACGGCCTCTTGGGTCGCTTCGTCGTCTCCCCTAAAGATATTCCTTATTTTATTGTATATACCTTTGGATTTTTCTACGATGAAATCCCAAACCTGAGCTTTTTTTCTCATTTTACTTGTGTATATGATTTTCATTACTGCTCAAAATTTTCCTTTTTAACAAAAGTGACCTCATCCCCGTTAATCTCTACGGAATCCCCAACAGAAACATTCGCAGATTCGAAAAAACCATGATTAACTTCCAGAGCATAAAGGCAAGGAATCTCACTCCTGATCACTCTAACCTCTAGCGGAATTATTTCCCTAACAGAAGATATCACCTTGTCTTTGGTTATGAACGCCACTTCAAGAGGGATGTATGTGTTCTTTCCCCAAAAGGATAAATGGTCGCTGTTGTCAAACGTAAAAAGCATTCCCGAGTCCTTATCCAGCTTCTTTCTGTACATAAGGCCCGTTGCTCGGGATTCGTTATCGTTTGCCAACTCTACTTTCATCCAATATCCTTAATAGCGTTGAAATAATAGTCCGAATCGATTTTCTTGCCCTTCTCGCCTTCCGATTGTGCGCATTTTGTTTTTTTGTTTTTTACATTGCCGTGGATCTTGCCGTGAACTTCTTGCATCGAGATGTACTCTTTGTCCTTGTCTCCCTCAAATGTGTTTTTCTCGCTAGCAAGAATGATGCTCCTGAGAATTTTCTTGCCCTTATCAGTAAGAGACACTGTGCCGTCATCGTTTTGGGTCAATATTTCTTTTCCGGCTAGGGACTGAAGCAGATTCTGTTCAAGATCTGCGTTCACGGACATCCTGTTCTCTTGAACGGTCCCCTCCTGCTTTCTCCACATGTTCCAAAGAGAGGTGGCCTCTTTGTCCGTTATGTCGGATGTGCTCGGCCTCATTGTTAATAATGGTAAAAGGTTACTAGGATAATCGTTAAGAAATAGAGGCGTTAGTATCATATATTGAGCGGTTTTAGACATCTTCCCGCCATTATTTTTATATAAGACAGAAGAGGCCACCTTGTTCATTGGAAAAAAATTGTCTCTAATCACATTGCATGCCATCTCCAGACAGTCTCCAACAGACGTCCCCGTCTCCGCAGAGAGCAGTTTCGCAGTGTTGACGGCTTCTTTTATGTGGGCACCGGAGAACCCGTTGGAAAGGCCGATGATATTGTCACCGACATCAGATCCGATTAGGATATTATAAAATTGTTTCTTTTGTTCGTCTGCAGGAAGGGGCACTTCTATCTTTCTGTCAAAACGACAGGGCCTATTGGCAAGCGCGTGGTCAAGCATCCCTACGTCATTGGTTGTTCCGATAACAACAAGGGGATCGTCTATCTGGCGAATTCCGTCCAGATTGTTTAACAACGCCCCCAGAACCTTCCTTCCTCCTCCATCAGACCTTTCTGGACTTATTAAGTCCATGTCCTCAAACGCCAAAGCGGTCGATCCAGTAAATTTAAGAAAATCAAAAAGCTCGCCAACAACAGAAGGATAGGTAAACGTGTCGGCTGTCGCATATATCCTCGTCACGTTGCTGTCGGACAGTGTGTTAAAGAGAGATTTTACTAACATTGTTTTTCCCGTTCCCGGAGGGCCGTATAAAATAAGTCCCCGCCTGTTTATTCCGGTCTTCCTGAATTCTGGGTTTGTCAGAAAATTTACAGTATTTATCTTTATTTCTTTTTTGCTCTTTTCATCCATTATGACATCGTCCCAAGCAACCGTGGGGTCGTCTCGGAAGATTATGCTTTCCGAAGAAAAGAACAAACATTTTCCACGATACTGATTGTCTGTTCTCATCTTATCTTTTAGGCTGTTTATGTAATCCTTTGTTGTCTGTTTATCTTTCGCATAACAAACAACCCCAAAATCCCCGTAGCTGTCAACAGCCTCCACGATTTTATCATCATAAACAACTCTTACCGCATCAAATACGGTCTTCGTGTCGTTAACCCCGATCTGAATTTCACAGGTTCCAGCTCTTTTTTCGTAAGATCCGACGTTGGTTCTGAATAGAGGCTTTTCCCCGTTGTCTATAATATTTTGAAAAGCATATTTACATACGGGGTTTAGAAGCCCCCTGTAGCTGACAGAGGTGGAGTGCAATCCGGAATGATCAAGATCCCCAGTGTCTTTTTTTAGTTCCTTTGCTTGCACTTGCGTTGGCACTGACGGATAGTATTCCTCCCTGCCTTCGTAATAGGCAATTTTCTTCAGCTTTTTAGAATCAACGCTGCTTTTATTCCACTTCATTTTGCTTCTCCTGTAGTTAATTCAGACAGATCTCCCTCATATCCTTCGATATTTATCCTGTCTAAAATATTATTTATGTCATACGATTTGTTCGCCAGAATTTCTTCCGCCCCAAACTCTTTTATAAGATGCATGGTCCCGTCATAGTCCTCTCTAAGCATCTTTAATATCTCCAGCTGCAATCGCTCCGGCGAAATCCTTTTTAATAGCAAATAAGAAAATTTCTTCATAGCAGATCTCAGCTTTCTATCTATCGTGAAGTCATATCTGAGCGAGAACCTCATTGCTCGAAGGATTATCAACGGAGAGTGGGAAATCGACGCCTCTGGGTCTATCGGAGTTCTTATTATCCCATGATATATGTCTTTAGTCCCAAACCCCGTTATATCATAGAGGTCTTTTGAGTCAAGATCCTGTATCAGTGTGTTTATTGTGAAGTCCCTAGAATAGATATTTAGATTAAGCGGAGTTATGTCTATTCCATATTTTTCCATCTGACCTCTTGTGCTCTGCAAATCCGACAGGTCGCCAAGAACCCCCTGAAACTCAAGGTCTACTTCTTGGTATGAAAATTTTATAGTTCCTGTTCTGTGGTAGATTTCAGCCGCCTCTCCACCCATCTCTGAAAGAGCCATTGAGCCCAGTTTTACGGCCTCTCCGGGCCAAGCCGATGCGAAGTCCAAGTCGTGTACGTCGTTGTCCACAGAGCCCATAACTATAGCTCTTGGGTATCCTCCAACTACATACGAGTTCTTGATCCCGTATGTCTTTGCAACATTTCCGACCTTTCCTACAATTCTCTTAAATTTATATTCGCTGCTCATTATTGTTTATAAGTATCCCAGCTTGGATAAACTCCATTTTCCCCTCGCGAGTCAAAAGAGTATGGGTTGTTTCTCTGCTCGTCCCACCATTCGTAATATTGCGGATCTGTTTCTGAATTCACATAAACAAGACCCGTATTGCTGACGTTGAGTTTTCCCTTGTCCTTGCAGTTTTTATTTCTGCATTTTAGTCGACGCTTTAAATACATAAGAGGCTTCACTCTGTAGGTGAAGTTTTTCTTCATAAGAAGTTCTGGATGCCTTCTAAATTTGTTGTATTCCAAAAACTTATGAGTTGCAAATCCGCCGTCTTTGTCGTTAATGCCCCTTCCGTCCATCACTCTGTCTTCGGAAGAGTCGAAATTGCTGTAAGGACTATTTAGTCCGCGAGGACCAACCCCTCCATCGGCTCCCCCGAACAGTCCTAATGAATATGCTATTTTTAATAGCTTCCTTATTTTAAACTCTCCGTATTCGTCAACAATCTCTTTTATATCGCTGTTGCGCTTGCTCTCTATTCGTATTTCTGCATAAAGATATTGAAGTATCGTGCAATATCTTCCTAATGTTTTTATGCTACAATCTGGAATGTCTTCAGAGTTCGCGTCAATTATTCTTAGTTTTTCCTCAACAGAAGACAGAACATCGTGCCCAAGGCACAGTTCCTGAAGTCTGTAGATAAACATGTCTCTAAGGTCTTCGCTAAAACAAACGCGATCAGGATTTTCTTCTCCCCTGCTTATTATATAATCAAGAAAATTCTCAAGGTCCTTCCATACGGATATATAATTCTCAGCAATTTCTTCTAGATTTTTTTCTAGAAATTTCATGCATTCAATTAGGGAGTCGAACTTCTCAATGTAGACGCTCTCGTTGATATGGAGTTTTGGAGTTTTCTCCGCAACAGCAATTGCTCCATCCTCTTGGGGGAAAACGCCCAAAGAGAACAGTTTTAGATCTAATCCCTGAGATATCATTTGATGTATCAACGACATTATTTATTCCTAGGCCTTTGGCTTTGTAGATCTTTTTCTCGGAGTCTTTTTATCTGGAGACTTTTTCGTCGATTTGGGTTTTGTTTCCGTATTCTTTTTTGCCCTTGTAACGGGCTTATTAGATTCGTAAACAGCCGCCGCTATTGCTTTAAACGCTTCTGTTGCTGAGTCCTCCACTCTGAACTTAGGTTGCTCTTCTTTTCCCCCTTCTTCTTGAATGTCCTCTATTTTGACATCCTGAACGGGGTCTTTCTCTTCTTTCTCCTCTTTTTCATTGTAGGGTTTCACAGTCGGTTTTTCCATTTTAATTGTAATCTCTTCCACTTTCGATTCATCGATTTCTTTTCCGACTCTGACAAGGATTCCCGACCTAACGCAGTAATTTACGTCGCTATTGAGCAAGTCTTTTTTCTTAATTTCTATTTTCTTCCCGCCTTCTACCGTTCCCTTGATTGTATCTATCGCCATCCTCCTTCCCTTCGGAAGTGTGCATTGAAAAGTTTCTGCTTCTGGATGTGTAGCGGCTCTTACTGTCATCTCTTCTCCGTTTTCGTCCGATACAACTACAAGAAGGCTCTTCCTTATTAAAAATGATATTTCTGGCTGAGTGAGGTCTTTCTCCTCGACATAGATTATATCATTATTTTTAATTATTTTTCTTCCGCAATATGTTAGGACAACAGTTCTTTCGTCTCCTACATTACATTTCATGGTAATCATCTGTATCAAATCTCCTTTTTCATTTTGTTCTCACTATTCTAGACCGTGGGTATCTTGGCGACGAATTGTATCTCACCGCCATTTGATATGACATCCCTCCAATGGATGCTTCTTTTCCGTCCTTATCAATATAAATCAAATCAAACTTTTCTGCATCGTGTTGTTGCTGTTCTACATCTTTTTTTCTCATTTTATCCAAATAGTCCGCTCTTCGGTCCTGTTCCGTTTTTGGATCTCCGTATTCGTTAGTGTAATTTGTGTTAAATTCTTCTGGCTTGTCCTGTATATCTGGAGAGAATTCTCCCTTAGGTAAGCTTGGCTTAAAATTCCTCGGATCATGTGATCCGTGCGGATCTGCCGCCAGATCAAATCCGGGACGATCAAATCCAGAGTCTCTTTGCTCTAGGTATAGATATCTAGTTCTGTTTCCATATGGGGGCTCGTCCGCTCCGCTAGGGCTCGTTTGAGTCCTGCGCACTGTTCTTTTTTGTTTTTCTCTAGGATTTGGAAAATAAGAAAGCAATCCTCCGGGTCCGTCCGACATGAATGGATTTGTGCTCGGTCCACTATCCATTGTGGGAGGGCTACTATATAATCTGGCGCGTTTCAAATTAAAAGGTTTTTCTTTTACTTCTTTATGGCGCTTGAGATATTTCTTGGGCTCCCTTAGAAACCTCTTAATATACTCCCTTGCGGAATCTTGATCCAAGAATTTTTTCCGAAAAACAACAACATCATCCTTCTGGAATTCTACCTCTGCGCTGTCGGGGTTCGGTGGGCCGAGTATCTTCGCGGCCCAATTTTCAGAAGCGAATTCTTCAATTATGTTAGTTTTGATTGAGCCAATGCAAATCATTCTTATTTTTCCAAGATATTATCTCGCTTTTTTTGAAGACTAGAAACTTGTTTCTTTTCTGCTGTGGTAAGTCTTCCCCAAGCAGCCGCCATCCAGAGCTTATCAATCATCTGATTGATTTCTGTTAGTTTCTGGATTTTTCCATGCAGATCTAGATCTTCTTTTTTATAATCTTGAAAATGCCCATCAACAAATCCGTCTCCGTCTCCGCGAGCCTTAATCCTTGCTCTCTGAGACTCTTCTGCCATTTCGTTGATCGGAAGCGTGTTTGTGTGATGCGTTATATCGCTTCTCTTGTTTTCGTCGTTCAGCCACTGTTCCGTGGTTCTCTGCTTCTGGTCTGATTCTTTATGGGTGCTCTTCAGCTTCTGCTCGTATGAATCTTTGTTCTCGTTGTCTTTTCTCGATTTTTCTAAATTCTTCTGATAAGTGCCATCAACTGGCTTATCGTGCCCCATTTTTTTTCTACTATCATCCAGAAGGGCATCATATGTTTCGGACGCCGTAACTATTCTAGTTTTCTTTCTATTGAATTTCATTGGATATACCTCCTATTTCTATACATATATTTTGTAATATGAAACAATTCCCTTTTTACAGCATCAGTCCCCCGCCGGGAGCGCCCTCTTGCTGCTGTTGATTGTCAATTGGAAGAGGATCTATCCCTTCCGCTCTTCTTTCTATCATTTTAGCTTCTTTCTTGTACCTCTTCATCACTTCTTTTTCAAGTTTTCTATAAGCTTCCTTGCCCTTGCTGGAAATAAGCCAGTTCCAAGGCTTAATTTCTTTTCCTTTTAGTTCGTTTTCCATAGACGCGAAGTCTGCAACTACGCTCTTCATTTTCTTTTTTACTCTAATTCGGTTAGCTTCGCTGCTTTTTAATCCTTTATCAAAAAAAAGAGAAGTAATAACGGCCCTTACATTGCTTTCGAAATGCATTGTAAAATAATTGTCTGACGGGTCATTGGGATCTCCGTATATTACCACGTCGTTTAAATTTGTATTTTCCGAAGTTGCTACTTTATACCAATTCATTGAGATTTCCCATAAGTTACTTGTGGTGTGCCACTAAACATGGATAGCATCCTGCCTCCAAGACCCACGGCGTTTCTGGTCGTGACCGTTTGAGGAAGTTCCCTCAGCCCCGTTGTCAGCGACATATGGGCTGCTCCCGCAACACAGTCAACATAGTCATCCGTGGGGTACTCAGAATCCAGATCTGGAAAGACCCTAAATCCCCTCGCCGTTATTTTGTACTGAAGATTCTTAAACTCTCCGATTAGGTATTCATCCGGAAGTAGCTTCAGATCTCCGCCTATTGCTAAGTCCCTTAGTTCTGCAAAAATAAGCTGTTTATATGAAGACCTGAACGGGGTCCTCTTTACGGGAAGCCCCATTCTTCTGAACTTCTGCACGCTATTTGCGCTATTCCATTCGTCAAATGTTATGGAGACTATATTAAATCTTTTACATATGTTTAATATATAGTTCTCAACATCTAATAGATTTACCTCTTTTCCGGCTATTGGAACCCACTTTTGAACATGATCTACAACTATTTTTCTCTTTTTCTCTCGCGTCTCGGTGTCCATATATCTCTCTTCGTGGAGAATGACAAAAGCATAGTTATGGTTTGTTAGGGCGGGGTCCACATGTGCGTAATAACGGATATGCGGCAGTCCCTTTTCTTTATTGAAAAGCGTAAGATCATTAGCTCTCTCCACTAGGTCTTCTGGAAAGAATGTTGTAGATAAAGATCCGCTGAATTCAGCCCCATACCTGACCATTGCTTCTTGAGGGTTTTTCTTAAATTCTGTAGCCAAGTCATCTTTTGACTTGATAATCGGGCTACAATCCCAAGTGGGGAATTGGAATGAAAGCATAGAGTAGCCCTCGGGGGTCAAGGATGTCCTAAAGTTTTGATAAAAAACACCAGATTTTCCTGCTGGAGCGCTGATTTGCACAATTCTTGCGGCAGGAGATCCGTCAGGATGCTTGAACGCCTTTGTGTTTGGCACGAGGTCTCCATACACCTTTTGTCCTCCGCTTTTTCCGGCTCCGTCATTGAAGTATGCTAACTCGTCAAAGATAAGGCAGATAATACCAGAACCCATCAGGGAGTTCGAGTTGCTATGTCCACACTGAATGATTATGCTTCCTTTAATAAGCTCCTTATTTCTATTTTGACTTCTTAGCATGTCGTTTGTGTCTTTATCATACTGCGTTAGAAGATATGTATATTCTTCACTGCTGGACTCCTGATTAAACTTATCCGTAAAATAAGTACTATGTCTTATTCTTGCCTTTATTTCATTATATAGGAGTTTTGCCTGAGGAGATGCCGTAGCTATATTCAGGATTATAATCTGGTTATCTGGGGCTAGTCCGAAATATTCTTGCGGGTTATAAAGCTCCAAGCATTTATATGCCTCATATGTTGCAACAATGGATGCCAAAAGAGTATTGTGAGATATTATGTCTCCGCCGATTACATGTGTGCCATGAACTGTTAAATCAACCGTTTCTTTCTTGCCGACCGGCTCTACCATCTCAACCCTGTCCCAATAGACATCACTGTTGCCAACATTAACTAAAAAATCATCGTTTATACTGTTGCCGTATTCTAAAATCATATCGGAAGACGGGCAGCGTTTGTTTTTTAGGCGATTGCCATTGGGCGTTTGACTAATGTGCTTCCAGACGCCTAGGGGAATGTTTTTTAGCGCATGGCTATCCGAAGCATATCTGCTATCGCTGGTTTCTGAAGCCTGATCTGTAAAGATTTCTTTTTCAAATTTTTCTATGCTATCATGATCTGAAATTGTCAGCGCATAGCATTGTTTCTTAGTATTTTTGTACCGAGTCCTTACGGATGAATGCACGCCAAATTTCTGTAGCAAATGTCTAGCCCCGCAAACCAAACCTTCAGAAAAAGAACAGTATGTCGCTTTTCCAGACCTCTTGTTCTCTGTGACTCTCACCACCCTGCCGTTGGTGGAAAAAAGTTCTGATAAAAACGCTACCACCTCACTCCTTGGCGCCTTCAAAACACAAGACGGAATAAATTTTGTTCTAGAATTTGTGTCTAGCAACCCTAAGCTCGATATCCAATCCTCATCGTTTGGAAAGTCCGCAATGCCGTTCCGGATTGACCTATCGTTTCCAAGAAGGCGTCCAAGTATTTTACATTTGTCCTCTCCGATTGGGTCTTTTCCAAACAGATCTGTGCTTTTTGCTATTGCTACCCTATCGCCTTTCTTCAGCTGGTCAAGTCTTATAAACTCATATTTTTCTTTGTTATCTCTCCAAACCAGATACGGGTGATTGAGAGACGATATTTCCTGAATTCCCCTCTTCGTTTTTAATTTAGCACAATCCTTGACTCCATTGTCCCATATTTCAAAATCATATGTTAATGATTTTTTCAGATCGTCATCATATGTTAATATCCCTATTTTTTCTCCATTTAGTTTCCGCTCTAGCAATTCTCTAAAAGTTATGCTCCCGATTGTCGTCGAAATAATGTCGTCTTTGTTCCTGCATTTCCCCGAGCGCCTTCCTAGAACGAGAATTAGCTCAACAATAAGCTGACGCTTATCGTGCTTATCAAGAACAAGATCTATTAGGAGCTGCTTGTCTTTTGGCTTGTCTTTTTGCCAATTAATAAGCCAGTCTCTCTCCTGCTGCGTTAATTGCAGGTCCTCATTCCCTTCGCTTCCAGCGTAGAAACATTTTAGGATTATCCTCTGAACCAGTGTTAGTAACATTGGGGGCTTTGCGTCGAGAAAAGATAGGTGATCCCTTCCTTCGCAAAAGGTTATGATATCGACGATATCTCCCCTCTTCTTCGAGGATTTTTTAGACAACTTAGGAGAGACCCCAGTCTCCTTCTTAATCCGACTTACTATATCGGATATATTTATCTTTTTTTCTATTTGTTTCTGGATCTTGTTGGTATCACTTATCATGCGTTCCCTCTGTATGGGTACGGAGTCATATTGTCCGGCGGAGATATGGCTCTAGTTTTCCAATATCCGGGCTGCGGAATAAAATTCCTATTATCAATAATGTTTTTTTCAAGGTCTCTTTTCAGCTTGTATCCGCTAAAACGCCCGGTCCCTAAGTTAATTTGTCTGACATCGTGTGAAGGCTTCATGGGCAACCTCATCTTGTAAAAGTTTTAAAGTCGTAGAAAACATTCTCTTCTTGATTATATATGTAATATCTAAAAAGTTCTCTTTTCATTCTTGCGTGAGACACCTCGTCAAACGTGCTTCCATACGTATAATCAACAGCAATCTGCGACGCGGTAAAGTCAACCCCGTCTAGATACTCTGGAAATTTAAAGAAAAACAAAGCGTAGTAACCTTCTCTAGTTGCTTCTTTTCTAATTAGCTCAAAAGACATCGAGTCTAGGATATTTGAAGGCGGCGTCCACCCATCTCTGTCTTCTTCCCACATCCAATCAAAAATATGATCTGTAAATTCTGGAACGGCACCTCTCTCATTCTGATATACCGTAATGAGATCTTCATTAGCGTCAAAAATTCTAAGGTCTCTTCCGTTAAGAGAGTTTATGGCCATTAATGGGATGTACAGATCGGAAATAGCTTCATTTTGGTCATCACAAATGACTCCGATAAGACCGATGTTATCCCAAGTTATGGACTCTTCCACGAAAGCTGATACGCTCAGGCTTCTATATTTAAGATACCCATCTAATAAATTCATAGATATTTCTCTCTGTTATTTTCCCAAACGTTTAAGATATGGCATACTTGATCGGACGAGGTCTCGACAGAAACTTTTGAGAATTTCCCGAAATCAACATTTGACATGAAGATTTCCAAGACCATTTCTCTGGTTGGCTTGACTGATCGACTATTCGTTCTTGGGTTTGCGCATTTTTTTAGACACTGTTCGAAAAGAGACGTAATAAGTTTATCGTCTTCCTTTGGGGATGGGGAAACGTGCATTTTTACAACCCGTGATAGCGCTTTTGCGGCACTTTCTATGTCTATATCCATTTTGCAAAATACTCCTGTCTACTTATATTTTAGTGAATGCGGCCAGAATCCCTTCTAAAAGGTTCTTTTTAATCAAGCCGAAAGCGAAGCAAAACACAATGGAAAATAAAAAAATGGAAAACAGAGACGTATCCAAGCTCGCCGTATTATTCTCTTTAATATCTGTTAATATAACTTTTATTCTTATACTAGCAATTTCGATAGGATATTTATTCGGAGCGGCAGATTCAAAGAAGAGCTATATAGACGGCGCTCGCGACGGAGAAAAAAAAGGATGCTATGAAATCTATCTAGAATTAGAGAGGAGAGACATAGGGGTGTTTAACCCGAGGACAGACGAGTTTGTTTTTTATTCAGAAAAAAAAGAAAGGTGATTGATATTATGCAGCTTTACGACAACCAAACAGATGCAAAAAACGCAAGTGATGCAAGGACTTTATCCCTGATCCCATACGAATGCCCGTTTAGCTTCGAGAAAAAAGCATGCGGGACATGGTGTTCCTTGTTCGAGATTGCTGAACATACAAGGGGGCTTGACGGGGCCGTCATGAAGAGAATCAATCTTCGATGCGGAGACGGTAATAGAATTTTTATGGTCACTGAATGAACATAGACAAATATAGGTTGAATAGGATAGAATTCGATTCAGATGAATGGGAATTCTTTCATTCTCTTATCCACGTGAGATACGACCACCCGGTCAATATCTTAAGCATAGGCGGGGGAAATTACAGCCTCGAATACGCTTTGGCCACAGAGCTAGAAAATAAAATAAAAACATTCTTCTCAATTGACTTAAGGAACTCGCACGGAAAAGGAGATTCCGAGTTTTTTGAAAAAAGGACGGTATATTCAACCATCATCGGGAGAGGGTGTGGTAATACGGTAGCCATACAGAACGACTGTTTTGATCTCGGAGTTAAGGAGGAGATCGTTGCAAACCTCAAAGACGAAGAAATAAATCTTGTAATACTTGAGTTTGAAAGGTCAATCGACTATATTAAGAAAGCGCTGGATTATTTCGGGGACTTGTTTTCTTCAAAATATGATATATATATGCATCATATTTCCAAAAGCGAAGAGGGCTTTGAGTGCTTCGAAGACCTGTCCAGCGGGAACACATCTGTTCTCTTCAGGAGGACGTGCGGGACCGGAATTATAAAAGATATCAAGGGACCAAAGAGGAAGAGAATCGGAGAAGAGAAAAACGGAATAAATTTGATTACACAATAGGAGACCAGTATGAAAATTGAATTGAGCAAAGCAGACTACGAATATACGAAAGAAATTCTAACTGAAGTTGATAGTTCAGCATACGACCCCGTCTATAGGGGAATGATAGAAAGAATGGAAGCCACAAAAAAAACAAAAGCAAATGGGGTTTCTATAATCCTCGAAGAGTTTGAAATATTTAATGTTCTTGAGGCATTTAA
>Ga0114918_10000287_pt1 | contig 42388 bp, 23 predicted proteins | sample LantaG_FD_87015 | JGI IMG/M metagenome (GOLD analysis project Ga0114918, IMG submission 87015) | Deep subsurface microbial communities from Baltic Sea to uncover new lineages of life (NeLLi) - Landsort_02402 metaG | ecosystem: Environmental > Aquatic > Marine > Oceanic > Sediment | place...
CCCCCGTGGGGTGCTCTCTTCGGGGCGGGGGGTTGGACGTTATTTTTTGTTTTTTTGGGGGGGGGGGGGGGGGGGGGGGGAGACGGAAGTGGAAGAGAGGGTGCGAGAGAGCGACTTGGTGAGAGAGGAAGGAAAAAGAAGAGGTCGAGGTCGAGGAAAAAAAAAAGAGGAGAAAAAAAAGTCCGCCCGCAATCGCTCGCTTTGCCATCATCGTCATCCTTCGAAAAAAAGAGCTTTGAAACTCCGCTTTCTCCCTGTTTCGACCACTCCAGCGCCTCCGGCGATCATTATTGGTCTCTAAGAGGGGAAGGAGAGGTGAAAGAAAGAGCACAGCTCGGAGAAACGCGTGCGCAAAAGAGAGGGAAAAACGGACTCGATGGTTTTTTTTTCAAAGACCTCGAGAAAGAGAGAGGGAAGATGGAAAAACATCGGCCTCGCGTTCTGCCTGTTTCCCTGCGTCTCTCGACGGTCCAGCCCCACGAGCGTGCTCTCCGCGACATGTAAGAGGCCGTCATCAAAGCGGAAAGGCGACCCGAGGGAAGAGTCGAAGGAAAAGGCGACGGATGAAGGGCGGAGGAGAACATTGATCGATGGAGTCAAGCGCGCCCATCGAATGATTGCTTGCTTGCTTTTTCTTGTCTTTCTCTCCCCGCCGCGCCAGCCCCATTCAGATCATGCCGCTCGACACAGGGACGTACGAGACCACGCGCGAGGTGCTCCCGCAATCGCAGAAGAGAAAAAACGGCTCGAAATAGGAGAAAAAACGACCGAACGACCACTTACGTGCACCTCCTTGGTCGTCCCGGGCTCAACGATCCCGCTCGACGGCCGGACGGCGAACTTTTTCGGCGCGGTCGTCTTGAGCTTGAACGCGACGCGGTCCGAGCCCGGGTTGTGCAGGCTGAGCGTGGCGGTGACGTTCTTGCGGAGCTCGAAGCGGAAGCGGAGCTCCGCGGCTGTTGTCGAGGTTGGGAAGGTGGGGGTGGGGGAAGAGGAAGGTTGGGAGGGAGAAGGTTGAGCGGAGAGAGAGGTCGAGGGGGTGTCGAGACGTTGGAGAGAGAGAAGAAGGCGTTGGCGCTTCCCTGCCCTCCCCCCCTTGCTGGCTTCTCCCCGACTCGAATCGATCTACGCACTTGGGTCCAGTTGCAGGAGCTCCCCGGCCGCCATGGTGCTTGTTTTTCTTCTTCTTTCGCTTCGGGTTCGAAAGAGGAGGAGGAAGAGGGGAAAGAGAACGAAAAGTGAGAGTGAGAGAGAAGTCGAGAGTTTTTTTTTCTTCGTCTTCACTCTTCGATTCCCCTCTTTTTCTTCTTCGCTTCCCTTCTTCATCCTTCTTTCTCTTTCTCTTCTTCTTTCTCTCTCTCCATCTTGCGCTGGCGCCCTACGGGTCCTCCCTGGCCATGGCGCCTCCTTCGAGCCTGAATGAAGGGGGCGCTGGAGCGAGAGAGCAGCAGCAGCAGCAGCACGCGGAAGCAGCAGGAGCGACGACGGCGCAAGCGGCGACCTCTACCGCCGACGACAACACCAGCGATGCCTTTGGGCAGCCCGCAGCGATCCCGGCTGGCGACGGCAAGCGCGTCTCCGCGGCTGACATCCAGGTTCGTGGTTTCTGCTACGGTTCTGGAGTGTTAATTGGGTCGGAGAGAGGGGGGTGGAGAGAGGGATAAAAGGATGAGGAAGCCGAGCGACGACGTTCCATCGACTTTTTTTTTGCTCTTTTTCTTATCCATTTTATCCATTCCTTCTCACCCTTTTCCCTCTCTACCTCCTTCTCCTCTCCTCCTCCCACCCCAAAACAAAACCCTCTCCGCCAGACGGTCCAGAACCTCATCGAGCGCTGCCTCCAGCTCTACATGTCCCAGCGAGAGGCCGTTTTCACCTTACAGGCCCGCTCCCGCGTCGACCCCGGGTTCACCGCCTTGGTGTGGGCAAAGCTCGAGGAACAAAACTCGGAGTTCTTCCGTGCTTACTACACTAGATTGAAGTTAAAAGACCAGGTGGTGCTGTTCAACCACCTGCTGGAGCAGCAGGTGGCGATGGCGGCGAGGGTGCAGCAGCAGGAGGGCGGCGGCGGGATCGGGGGAGTTGGAGGGGGCGGCGCAGCGTGGGGGGGTGAGAGCGGAATTGCCGGTGCGGCGGGCTTGCCCGTGGCTGCTGCCAACCAGAACCCTCCCTCCTCCTCGCCCCCGCCTCCCCGCGTCGCTCCGATCGCGCCCCTGTTCGCGGGCGGGGCAGCAGCAGCAGCAGCAGCAGCAGCAGGTTCAGCGGCGGCGGCGGGGACGACGGGAGAGAACAACGGGATCGGAGGAGGGGGATGCCTCCTCCACGGCTCGAGCTCGTCGCAGTCTCTCCGCGCGCTCGAGGCGGCCCTCGGGGAGCCGAGCCCCCCCTCTGCTGTGCGAAGAGCGGGGGCAGGAGGAGGAGGAGGAGGAGATGTAGGAGCAGCATCGGGCGCTTCCGACGACGCAGCCGGCGGCGCGTGCCCTTCCTCCGCCGCAGCAAACGCCGACGCAGGCGGAGGAGGAGGAGGAGAAGCAGGGACAACGGCGGGGGCGGGGAAAGGCGGCGGGAACGCTTCCGAGGCGGCTGTGGTGCGGAGGAACTTTTCCATGTCAGACCTCGCCTTCGACGACGACGACGACGACGACGGCGGCGGGAAGCCTTCGGGCGCGAGAGCGTGATTTCTTATACAAAAAAACAAAACTTGCCCACTGTGATTGATAAAAAAAAAACAGAAAGAGAAGAAAATCAGAAACAAAAAAGTTTTTTCTTTCTTTCAAGTCAAGTGCTGCTCCATTTTCTCTCCCTTTTCTCGCGTTCTCGCGTTCTTGCTGCTGCTGCTCTCGCTCTCGTGGCCTCTCCCTCTATCTCTGTCCCTGTCTCTCTCTGTCTCTCTCTGTCTCTGTATCTCTCGATCTCTTTCCTTCTCCTTCTCTCTCTCCTTCTCTCTCCTTCTCCTTCTCTCTCTCCTCTCTCAACTAAGAAAAACTAAATAAATTAAAAAGCTCCTCCCCTTCTTCTTCACCGCAGGCCCTTGGCTCCGGGCCCGCCAAACAGCTCCCCTCCGCTCTCCATCGACGAAGCAGCAGAAGGAGCACCCGCAGCGGCGGCAGCTGCAGCCGCAGCGGCAGCTGCAGCAGCGGCAGCAGAAGCGGACGCCAGAGGCGGTGGCAGGCCCCAGACGTCCCGCCGCTCGAGGAAGATAACTCCCTGGTCAGTCAGCGACAGCTGCTCGCGCGTGCCGTCGTCCGGGGCAGGGCGGCGCTTCCTCGCCAGCGGGGGGATGGAGGAGGAGGGGGAGGAAGAGGAGGAAGAAGAGGAGGAAGGAACGGGCTGCGAAGAAGAAGAGGAGGAGGAAGAGAACGAAGCGGAACCTGCGACGCCCTCGTTGTCGCTGTTGTCGCTGCTCCCGCTGCTGCTTCCACTCCCGCTCCGCCCTTCTCCAGGGAGCATCGGCCCTTCCTCGCCTCCTGCCCTCCTCCCAAACGCCGGCGTCCCGGGAGTCCTCGGCCTGAACCCCATGGGGGGACCCCCAGCTCTCGCCGGGGCACGCGCCGGGGTCCTCGCCAGCGGCGTCGCCCCCTTGATCAGCGCCGCGGCCTCGTCCTCGGAAGGGACCTGCACGACTCTGTTGGCGCCCGGCTGCCAGGCGACGATCGCCATCCGCCGCTGGATGCGGGCGACGTCAGGGACGACGCCCGCGGCCTCGTCCCCGGGGTTGCGGTACTCGAACTCGACCTGGGTTGTTTTTCCGAAAAAGGGTGTGTGGAATGAGATTTTGATGAGAGTGAGTTCGAAAGAAAAAAAAAGTGAAAAAAGAAACGAAAAACTTTCAAACTTTTTTCTACTCACGATCCCCTCCGCGTCGGCCGACTCGTGCTTGGTCCAGTCCTGTTCCTCGAGAATGACGTATTTGTACTCGACTCGGGCCTGGTTGGGAGGTTTGTTTGAAGGAGGAGAGAGAAACGAGAAAAGAGAGAGGTGAGAAGAAAGAAGAACAAACGAACGGACGAGAAGGAAAGGAAAAAAAAAACGAAATCGAAGAAAGAAACCCAAGAAAATTTCAACAACAACAACAACAAAAAGGCAGCTCACCCCGAGAGGCAGGTCGAGTTCGGCAGTCCAAACGTCCCCCGGGGACCACGCCATGGGCACCCGGGCGATCGACAGGAACGACCAGCCGAACGGGATCTGCGACCCGCCGATGCAGAGCATTTGGCGGCTGTGGAAGAGTTGAAGAGTTTTGAAGAGGTTGAAAGAAGAGAGGTTTTGAAGAGGAGCGAACGAAAACGAAAGCGGAAAAGCGTCGGGCCAAACCGAACCGAGGGCGGTTTTGCTGATCATCGAAATGCATCGCGGCGATCTCGCCCCCCTGCCCTCCTCCAAATCGTACCTGTGGACGCGGTACTCGACGCTCAGCCTCACGCGGACCGTGCGCCCCCCGGCGCCGGAGGTCATCGACGCCCCAGCGGCGACCACGGAGTGGCCCGATGACCCCAGGCCCGTCGGCGAGCTCGAGAGCGGCGACGGCGCCGGCAGGGCGCGGGCGACGAGGGCTCGCCCGCGCGGCGTTTCGCCGAGCGGGGCCGCGAGGATGCTTTTGGGGGCACCCGGGGACATCAGCAGAGACGCCGTGGCGCCGATCGGGAGTAAGGGGGCAGCAGAGGCGAGCGGGAACGCCGGCGAGGAGGAAGAAGGAAAGGCATTCGCAGTCGCCGACCGTCGGACCGCTGCTGTCGCCGATGGCCTCCTCCTCATCTCCGCGGAGCAGCAGCATCGCCCGGAGGTCGAGGCCGCGTTGTGCGACGTGGCCCTCATCTCTGAAGGGGCGAGTTGGATCGCCCGGAAAACAAGAAGGGGGGGGGAGAACGATACGTGTTCAAGAGCCAAAGCGGAAAAGGGGGGAATGCGAGATCGAAAGCTGATTGAGAAAGAGAGCGAGCGAGCGAGAGCTTAGGTCGAAAGAAAGAAAGAAAGAGAAAAATGAACTCGGAAAAAAAAACTCGTTTTTTCTCTTGTTCTGTTTTACACTACTTTCCTTCAACCCGTTGGCGGCACAAACAGCCCGCGCCCTCGCCCGCGCCCTCGTCCCCTGCGCGGGCCCAAAGAGAACGACGACGAGGAGAAGTTCGCGGACAGCGACTCGACCTCCATCGAAGAAGAAGAAGAAGAAGACGAAGAAGAATTGTTCTTCTTCTCTTTCTTCTCTTTCTCTCTCTTTTTCTTCTCTCCCTCCTCCTCCCCCTCTTCCCTCTCCAGCGACCAGCTCGCCACGGCCACAGGCAGCGCCAGCGCCGCGGCCAGCGCCCTGCGGGGGAGCGCGTGCGCGGCTTCGGCGTGCAGGGTCCTCCGTCGCGCGTCCAGAAAGGTCTTGAGGCAGCTCGGGGCGGGGCAAGCAAAGGGGAGCCTTCGCTGTTTCTCTTCCTCTTTGGCTGCTTTCGCTGCCGCTGCTCGCAGGAACGCCGAGTTGTGCGCCTCCTGGACGTGGATCTCGAGAAGATCGGAGGAGAGCAGCTCGGCGCCGCACGAGGAGCAGCCGCAGAGCGAAACGGAGAGAGAAGGAAGAGGAGGAGCAGCAGCAGGAGCAGGAAGCTCTTCGACCTTGCTCTCTTCCTCCCCGCGACCACTCGCCTCGTCCTCTCCTTCCTTCGCGAGACGCTCCCGCTCGCAGTCCCCGAGATAGAACAGGGGGTCGCGGAGCCCGCGCCTGCGGATCTGGGCGCTAGCGTAGCGACGGCGGCGAGGAGGAGGAGGAATCGAAGGAGTCGAAGGGGTCAAAGGCGGGGGTTTCCCCCCGCCGCTGTTGTTGTCGTCGTCGAGCTCCATTTATTTTCTGTTATACCTCGCGGCAGCAGAGAGCGCGTTTTTGAGCTTGTTCAGGGCCTTTTCGGAAGCCTCCCTGGCTTCCCGCGGGGACGGCAAGGAGGACGAGGGCGAAGAGGAAACGAGAGCCGCCGAGGCCGCCGCTCGCTTAATTGCCCTGACAGCAGCGGCGTCGAGCTCCGCGTCGGCGGCGTCGGTCGCGGCCTCCAGCGCCCTGAGCGACTCCGCCAGGCGCTGCTGGGCTAGTTTCCCTGTCTCCGCGGCTTCCTCAGCGGCGAGCGCCTCGGCGAGCTCGGCGCTGGCGACCAGGAAGGCCTGGACGAGAAGGAAGGAGGAAAAGAGGAGGTTGAGGACGAGGTCGACGTTGAGGTCGAGGGTGAGATCGCTGACAAACGAGTTGAATGATCGATTCTTCTCTTTCTCCTTCTTTCTCTTTTTCTTTCTTCAACAACAATAGTCCAAAGTCTCTTCTCACCTCGACTGTCTCGCGCAGGCTGCCCAGGGACATGTGAAGGGAGCGAAAGCGAAAGAGAGCGAGTGGAGAGCGCGCGCGCAAGGGCCAAAGGAAAAAAGCTCTCTCTTTTTCTTTCTCTTCGAACTTGTGAGCATCACATTCATTTTTCGTTTTTTTTCCCTTCCGCAATGGCCGCGCCTTCTCCGCCGAACGAGCGCTCCGAAGCGGCCGCGCTCGCGCGCCTGCTGCAGGTCACTCTTTCTCCTCCCTCGAATCCAGAGCTCCTCTACCTGCCGGAGTTCTCCAAGGTGAGGGAGCGGCATTTTTTCAGAGAGAGAGAGAAAGGAGAAGGCGAGAGAGAAGATTGAGGAGCGAAAAGAAACAGCGATCGATGGCAATCGAATCGATCGCGACCTCCTCAACCTCACCAACCTCAACAAAAAAACAGGACGTCGCCGAAAAGCGCGCCTCCAAGCCCGATGCGCCCCCGCGCCCCTTCAGCGCCGAGACCGCCGAGGCCGCCCTGGTGGAGAGGCTGGGAGCGGCCGCGACGAACCCCAACGTGCCGAAGCCGGGGAACGCGATTCACTACCTCGCCGCCGTCTTTGGCCGCGCCTCGGAGGAGGCGAGGCGCCTTCCACCTCCTCCGCCTCCCGCTCCTTCCGCCGACGCAGCCTCTCCCGACCCGGTCACCAGGGCCAACGAGGAGTGGCGCTCGGTCCTGGAGCAGGTCAAGCAGCTCGCGCTTACCTACTGCGGCCTCGCCGCGTTTAACGACGCCTTCCCTTCGCTCTCGGACTCGTCAGAGACTTCTTCTTCGTCGTCGCTCGCGCTCCCGTCGCCGATCCCAGCCAAGAAAAAGGGACCGCGCTCCGCTGCCCTCCGTTTGCTCGACATGATGGACGCCGCCGTGGCCTTCTCCGCGGGAGGACTCGCCGGGATTGCAGGGGCGCGCCTGCCTCTCGGCGCCGAGGCGGGCGCCCCCCCGGCCCCTCCCGGATTCCTCGACGCCTTTGCGCAGCGGTGGGGCGCCGAGGGAGGAGGAGAGAGCCCCGAAGAGCTCTCTGAGCTGTGTGCCTCGATCGCGAAGGAGTGCGGCTCCCGCCTGCGCCGGTCCAAATCGCCGCTCGGGGAGTGGCAGCCGCCCATGCGCCACCTGCTGGAGCTGGCGAGCTCCCCGGCGGCCGCGGCGGCGCTGGCGCGGCACCGGCTCTGGCTGCCGCTGCCGCTCGTCAATGGCGCCGCGCTCGAGAGGAACTCGCTTCTGGGTCCGGCCTTCGCCCTCTCGATCGTCTGCTCCCCTCGCTCCAATGTTGAAGACGACCGCTACGACGAAGAGGAGGACGACGAGTACGAGGACGAAGGGCCGGTGACGTGGCCGGAGGAGATGCAGCAGCCGGTGGGCGCGCTGGCGGCGTGGGTCGAGGGTGCGGAATACTCTGACGCCGACGCCGACGACGGCGGCGCTCTTGCTTCTTCTTCTTCCTCCGTATCCTCTTCCCTCTCTTCCATCGCCGCTTCCACCGCCTCGGACACCTTGCTGCGTGCCCAGGGCGACGTCCGAGGCGCCCTGCGAGCCATCGTCATGACCCTGCTGCGCTCGAAGGGCCAGAAAGTGAAAGAACGAACGCTGGCCTGGCTCGCAGCGGCGCTCAACGCCAACCGCGAGCGCGGCAAGCTGAGCCCGGACCCGAAGAAGGCCTCCTCAGCGGGTTTTGCCCTCAACGTCGAGGCGGCGCTGCTGGACGCCTGCGCTCCCTTCACGGAACCGGCCTTCCGCGCCCGTCGCGCCTGGGGGAAAGTCAGGGCGAGGGCGCTGGCCGACGGGAAGGTTGACTGGCAGGGTGACACCCGCCTCGCGCTCGACGAGCCCGCGGCGCTGCTGTGGTCCCGCGCCGTCAAGGAGAAGCACAGAACTTTCTTAACCGCTTCAAATCCTTCAACTGCTCTCTACTCCTACCACTTCGTGTGCGATGCGTTCTGGGCCGCGGCCAAGAGCTCCTCGTACGGCTCGTGCGGCGTCGCGGCGCAGGCGCAGCAGCTGCGCGCGAGGGCGGCGCACACCGACGACGTCGCACGACAGCTCGACCGCATCGCCGCCGTCGTCTCCTCGGGGGGACCTTTGCCGCCCGGTGCGCCCCCGATCCCGGTGGGCGGGGAGGCCTCTGCGGCGAGGAGGTTCGCGGCGCAGGCCGGGCAGCACAGGCAGGCCGCGGCGTCGATGAGGGTATACGCCAGGGTGCTCGACCTCGGCGCTGCGGGGCCGCTGATGCCCTCGAGCTCGTCGAGTTTGGGCTCTTCTTCTTCTTCCGGTTCTGCCTCGTCTTCATCTTCCGGAAGCAGCGCCGTGGACTTCGTGGGCCTCGTGGCGGCGTGGACGATGCGCCTGGCCATGCTCGGGGAGGCCGCCGAGGACGAGGCCGAGGAGACGGAAGCGGGAGGAGCGAAGGACCCCACCCCCTGCCCCGAGATCACGATCCCGCTCCCTCCTCCCTGCGATTCCTTCAAAGCTTTACCGGAGGAGATCTTCACCTCGATGAGCTGGGCGATGCGCAACGCCCCCGAGGACGTGATCTGTGCCTGCGCAGGGGGAAGCGGAGGGAACGGGAACGCAAATGGAAACGGAGAGACGATCCTCGACGACGTCCTCCGCTGCGTCGTCGCCCTGATCGCCTCGCCCTCCCACGTCCGCAACCCCTACACCCGCGCGCAGCTGTTCTCGCTGCTGCACTCCTGGGTGGTCAGGCACGGGCCGCGCCTCGTCCGTAAAGGAAATGGCAACGCCGTTCGGCTCCCGGCGACGAGGGTCCACCAGCTCGTGCTCTCGCGCCTCGGCAGCGACCCGCTGCTGCGGCGCGAGACCGTGCGGTCAACGCTGCGCCTCTACAGCGACATCGAGGACACGTCGCGCAATGCGGCCTTCCAGGAGAAGTTCGAGGTGCGGCTGCGGGCGTCGCAGGTGCTGGCGGCGCTGTGGAGGGGGACAGGCGAAAACGGAGCAGGGAACCACCAGAGGGAGGCTTGGCTGGCTGCGGCCGACGAGGCGGCCGGGGCATCGGGCGCGGCGGAGGTCGCCGAGACGATCTACGGTCGCTTCATGCACTTCCTGCTGACCGACGCTATATACTTGTTGGACCAGGCCCTGGAGAAGCTGAAGATGATCGCCGCGCACGAGAAGGCGAGCGCGGAAGGGAACGAAGGGAGTGGGAACAACAGCAACAACAATCAGCTCCCTTCCGAGCAGGAGGTCGCCGAGGCCTCCCGCTTCGTGCCCGCCGCCCTCGACCTCTCCGCGGCCTGCCTCGACACCTTGCGTTATTCCACCGCGGAACCTCGAGGAGCGGCGCCCTGGCTGACGCGCGGCATGATCCAGCGGACGGCGGACGCGCTGAACTATTTCCTGGCCGCGCTCGTCGGGCCGGCCCGCAAGGGGCTGAAGGTCAGGGACCCGGGGGCCCTGAGGTGGGACCCCAAGTCTCTGCTGGTCTCGCTGGCGACCGTGTACGTGCACCTGGCTGCTGCTGCTGACGAGGAGGAGAGCAAGAAGGGAGCCGCGACGGCCGCGTTTGCCGCGGCCGTCGCGGCCGACGCGCGCTCGTTCTCTCGCCGCCTCTTCCCCGACGCTTTAGCTGTCCTCCGAGGGCTCGCCCTTCTCCCTCCGGCCTCCCTCGACGCCCTGGAGCGCCTCGCATCTGCGGCCGACGCGGCCGCGGACGCGGCCGACAGGGAGACGGAAGCGGCGGGCTCGGCACCCGACGAGTTTGTCGACCCGATCACCGGAGAGCTGATGAGCGACCCGGTGCGCTTGCCCGCCTCGGGGCAGATCGTCGACTCTTCGTCGCTGGCGAGGGCGCTGATGAGCAAGGCCGTGGACCCGTTTTCGAACACGCCGCTGAGGATGGAGGAGGCGGAAAGCTTGCCGGAGCTGGCCGGGAGGATCAGGGAGTGGAGGGAGGGGCTGCTGCGGAAGTGATTTTTGAGTTTTGAGTTTTGAGGTTTTTATTTTTTATTTTGGAGAGAGGAGGGTCGCGAGAGAGAAAATCGAGAGAGTAAACAAAAAAAAAATCATTTTTCACTCGCGTTAAGCAAAAAAAGCTTTCCCTTTTCCTCTCTCTCTCTCGCGCGCGCTTGCCCTCTTCCAACGATGGCGCGCGCAGCCATGCTGCGGCAGCGGCCTCCCACTCTCGCGGGGCAGCCCTGCAGCAGCAGCAGCGGCAGCGACGCGCGGCGGCGGCGGCGGCCACAAGCGGCCGCAACCATCACCCGAGCATCGGCCTCCTCGAGCGACGCTCTCGCGAATTCTTCTTCTTCTTCTTCTTCTTCTTCGTCGTCGTCTCCTTCATCGCCTCCTGCAGTCTCGTCTTCCTCGCCTTCTTCCTCCTCCTCCCCTTCGCGAGGGAGCAGGTCCACGGCGAGGGCGACTTCGGGGCCCGTGTACGCGGCCGGCCTCCTCGAGGACGTGGAGGTGGAGGAGCGCGTCGGCGTGGATGATGCCGGAACAGCAGGCTTACCTTCGACAGCACTCGATGAGGAGCGCAGCTTGCTCGCCAGGTCTCTCGCCGCCAGCGACGAGGTTCGTTCCTTTTTTTGGTTTTGCCTGTTTATTCGGCATGCGAAAACGCTTGCTGCTCGCGCGCGCGTGAATCCGTGCCGAGGAGAGAGCGGGCGAGACAGGATTCGAAACCCCCGTCCAAAAAAAACGTTCGACTCGAGATTCGAGTTCGATTTCTTCTCCTTCTTCTTTTCCCTCTTCTTTCTCTCTCTTCTCTCTTCACTCTTTCTCGCTCCGCCTCGCCCTCCGTCCTCTCCTTCATAGCGCGGACAACGCCCTGAGCCCGGGGCGTGAGGGTTTTGGCGGGGGCAGAGAAAGCAGAGGGGGCGAGAAGAAGAGGTGCAATCGTGGCCGCGGCCGCCGCGAGCGACGAGCGACGAGAGAGCGCCGCGCCGCTCCTTCTTTTCGACCTTACCCTCTTTTCCGCTCAAAAACTTCTACCCATCGCCTCACTCTCTCTCTTTCTCTCTTCTCCGCTCTTCCTTCCACTCTCAACAGCCCCGCAACGCCTCGCACGCCTCCGCATCCACCTCCGCGTCGTCATCGTCTTCGTCATCGTCTTCTCAGCAGCAGCCCGCCTCCCCCGGCCGAAGACCCGTCAGCGCCCGAGCGACGGCGGCCTCGGCGACAGAGGTCGGAAGCAGCGGCGGCGGCGCAGCTCGAAAGCTCGGCCGAGGAGCAGGAGCAGGAGCAGGCAAGCCGCCGAGCCCTGGAAAGGCGAGCGGCCCCGCTGCCGCCGTCGTCGCCGCCGCCGCCGCCGACGACGCCGTCGCCGAAGCTGTCCCTCCGCCGCGCGTCAAGCGGGCCTACCGCAGGAGGGCGAAGGAGGTCCCGGTGACCTCTGCCGCCGCCGACGAGGACGACAACGAGCGCAATAACGAAGGCGGTGTCGAAGAGGCGAGCGAAGCAGCGACCGAGGCAGCAGCTTTGGCAAACCCGAGAAAGGCCGCGGCCACCGCTACGACCCCTGCTTCCCGCGCCAGGGCCGTCGCTGCCCGCCGCTCGCCCCGCTCGTCATCTTCGACAGCAGCAGCAACGGTGACGATAAAGGCGAAAGGAAGCTCTTCCTCCTCCTCCTCTTCCTCGCCTCCCTCCGCCCGCGGCGCGCGGCGAGCGAGGAGGACCCCTCGAGGCGGCGCGAGGAAGGTCTCGTCCTCCTCCTCCAAGGCCTCGTTCCCGGCGTCGTCGTCGCTGCTCGCAGCAGCGGCCGCGGTCGCTGCCGGCGACATGACCTCTTCTTCTTCTTCGGCGTCGTCGGTGTCTTCCTCCTCAGCGCCAAGCGCCCTGCTCGAGGCGCTGGCCGCCACCTCCTCGTCTTCGGCCTCGGCCTCGGCGCTGGCGTCGCTGCTGAGCGGCGGCGGCGGCGTGCCCGCGAGCGCGGCCTTTGGCGGCGCTGCTGCTGCGGCTTCGTCCTCTCCTTCTTCGGCAGCGGTTGACTTCCTCGCGCCGTTCTCGTCGAGGGCCGCGCACCTGGCCGCGCCCTGCCCCGCCGGGCTCGATGACACCGAGGAGGCCGCGGACCTGCTGCTGCTCCGCCAGCTGGACAAGAAGCTCCGAGCGGGAAGGGACGCGGTCCACTCGATGCGCGCCGCCGCGTCGGCGACCGCGACGGTTGCGCGCAGGGCCGCGGCCGCGGCCTCGGCAGGCGTCTCGGCGGCAGAGCTGCTCGGGGCCGAAGAGGCCGTCGCTGCCTCCAACGCCGCTGCTGGTGCCAAGGACGACGGCGACGACGACGACTCTGCGGTCCCTGTCGAGGCGGGAGGAGGAGAAGCAGGAGATGTGGCGGCCTCTGCTTCTGAAGAGGAGGGCCTCTCTTCCTCGTCGTCGTCGTCAGAAGCAGCAGCTTCTTCTTCGTCGGAGTCGCCGGCGTCCTCTTCCCCTGCTGCTCCTGCTCCATCTCCTTCTCCCACCACCGCGGGCTCCGCGCTCGGCGTCGCCGACCCCTCCAAGACCTCGGCCTCCAGCAGCGCCGACGCCGTCTCCTCCTTCCTCAAGTCCCTGGGCCACACGGGCGTGCTCTCGCGCGAGGCGGAGCTCCGGCTCGCGCAGGTCGTCGGCAAGGGCGTCCGAGCCGCCGCGACGGCCGAGGCAGAGGCCGTGCGCCTGGGACGCGCTCCCGGAATCCCCGAGGTGATCTCGGCCCTCGACCTGCGCAGCGCGGCGCACCTCGAGCTGCTGCTGGCGAACAGGCAGGCCGCGACCGACCTGATGGTCCAGTTCAACCTGCGGCTGGTCTTCCACTGCGCCAAACGGTACACCGGGCTCGGACTCGAGATGGGCGACCTGATCGCCGAGGGCGTCGCGGGACTCACTCGAGCGATCGACAAGTTTGACACGACCAGGGGCAACCGCTTCTCGACCTACGCGATGTGGTGGATCCGCCAGGCCGTGACGCGGTCGATCTCCGAGCAGAGCCGGATCGTCCGCCTGCCCGTCCACATCTACGAGGCCGTGGCGCGGATCCGGAGGGCGGCGAGGGAGGTCGGTGGCGGGTGCGATTCCCCGGAACAGCTGCACGCCGCCGTCGCGGCCGAAACCGGTTTGCCCGTGGAGAAGGTCGAACGCTACCTCGCAGCCGCGAAAGGCGCTTCGTCGATCGACGTGGTCGCTCCAACCAACAGCAGCAAGGCCTCGAGCGACTCCTCCAGCGACCCGCTCTCCGAGCTGCTTCCCTGCGCCGCCAGTTTTGCGGCGGCAGACAGGAGGGACGCCGCGGAGAGGGACACGGTGCTTGCTGCCGCCTTGGATGCCGTCTTGGCTTCCTTACCCCAGAGGGAGCGAAACGTGCTGAGGATGAGGTACGGCCTCGGGGGGCGCAGGGGGCGGACCATGACGCTGTCTGACATCTCGGCGGCCTACGGGATGACGACCGAGAGAATCAGGCAAATCGAGGATTCGGGTTTGCGGAGGCTGCGCGAGCCCGGGCGGGCCGAGGGCGTCGCGACGGCCGCTGCGATGATCGGCGAGGTTGAGAGCAGGGAGTTTTGATAAGAGCGAATGCCTTTTTCTTCCTGTTTTGATTCTTTTCATCCATTCATTCTTTTTGCTTGTGTTAACAACCAGCTCAAGTGATACTCTACATAAAAAAAGAGGAAAAGAGAGAGAAAGAGAGAGAAAGAGGCGGCGGCGAAGGAGGTGTTTAGGAGGTCGAGGTCGACGAAGAGGTCGAGGTCGAGACCTCACACTCTTTTCGTTTCTTTTCCTCTTCTTCTCGCTCTCTTCCATCTCTCCTCGAAAAATGCGCTCGCTCGCGGTCCGAGGCGCCGCGAGGATGCGCTGGGTCCTGCTCAGGGCCAGGCCCTCGACGTGCCCCCCGTCCTGCGTCTTCATCGCCGCGGCGCCGCGCCTGACCGTGGCGCCGCTGCGGCAGCAGCAGCAGCAGTAGCAGCAGCAGCAGCAGCGCTGGGCATCATCGCCGATGACGTCGACGTCTATGACGGCGGCGGCTAGCACGTAAGTTCCACCTTCCTTTCGCCGCCCGATTTCGATGGTCAATTGCCCGTTTCGGTGCTTTATTTCGACGCTTGAAACGAGGATCGACCATGATCTAAACTTCTGCGTCGAGAAAAAGGAACAAAGAGTCGCAGACGAGTGCGCATTCGGCATGCCATTTGGTCGCCGCTCGACATAACTCAAAACTCGAAAAAAAACTCAACCTCCTCTTCTCTATCCTCTTTTCCCTTCAAAAACGACAGCAGCTCCGCCGACGCCCCCACAGCGGCACAAAACTCCTCAACGAAGAAGCAGAAGCAGCCGAAGAAGGAGGGAGGAGAAGGAGGAGGCGAGGGAGGCGGCAGCGGTCGCAACAGGGGCCGCAACAACAACAACGCCTCGACCAACACCTCCTCCGAGGCGGAGATCCGCTCGCTGCGCGCCGCCAAGGCCGAGACGCTCCGTTCCTCCGGGCAGGACCCCTACGCCTACTCCTTCGAGCGCACGCACACCGCCGCGGAGCTGCTGAGGCTTTACGAGGACCTTCCGGCGGGGGAGACTGCCCCGGGCACGGAAGAACAACCCGTCGCCGTCGCGGGAAGGGTGCTGGCTCGCAGGGTCATGGGCAAGCTTGCCTTTTTGAAAGTGGCAGACGACAGCGGCGAGGTGCAGCTCTACGTGGACCGGTCGGCCCTGGACGAGCGGCGGGAAGGGAGCTTCGCCGAGTTGAAGTCACTGGTGGACGTCGGGGACATTGTGGGATGCGTCGGCGGCGTCCGGCGCACCGAAAAGGGCGAACTTTCGGTTGCTGCGCATTCCTTGTCGGTGCTCACCAAGGCCCTGCGCCCTTTACCGGACAAGTGGCATGGCCTCGCCGATGTTGAAAAGAGGTACAGGCAGCGTTATGTCGACATGATCGCGACCCCTGGGGTCCGCGACGCTCTGCGGGCGCGGGCGCTGATGACGTCGACGCTCCGCCGGTCGCTCGAGGGGCGTGGTTTTCTGGAGGTGGAGACCCCAGTGCTCGAGGCCTCCGCGGGCGGAGCCGACGCGCGCCCTTTCACCACCTACCACAACGCGCTGGCGCAGCCCTTCGCCCTGCGCATCGCGACGGAGCTGCACCTGAAGCGTCTTGTCGTGGGGGGCTTCGAGCGCGTCTTTGAGATCGGACGCATCTTCCGCAACGAGGGCGTTTCTACTCGCCACAACCCGGAGTTCACTTCCGTGGAATTATACCAGGCCTTCGCCGACTACAACGACATGATGGATTTGACGGAGGAGCTGATCAGGGAGGCCGCCGTGGCCGTGACGGGGGGGACGAAATTAAACTACCAGGGCGCCGAGATCGACGTCGGGAGCCCCTTTGCGAGAAAGACAATGGCGGAGCTGGTGCAGAGCGCCGTTCCGTCCATCGACGCTTCCGCGCTCTTGGAGAGGAGCTCCGAGGATGCTTCTTCTTCTACGTCTGCGGTTGACGAAGCCTCGCGAGCTGCCGCGGCAGAGGCTTTAACCGCCGCGGGCTGCTCCCGCTCTGCCATCGCCGCAGCGCTCTCCCCTTCGACCTCCCCGGGGAACCTCCTCAACCTCCTGTTCGAGGAGCTCGTCGAGTCTACCCTGATCCAGCCCACTTTCGTGCTCGACCACCCCGCTGTTGTTAGTCCCTTGGCGAAACCGCACAGGACCACCAGGGGCGCGGCCGAGCGCTTCGAGCTGTATGTCGCGGGAAGGGAGCTCGCCAACGCCTACAGCGAGATGACGGACCCGTTAGAGCAACGCAGAAGGCTCGAGGCGCAGATGGCCTCGCACTCCACCGCCAGGGAAGAGAAGAAGAAGAGCAAGACCAAGAAAGCGGGAGAAGCAGCAGCAGCAGAAGAAGAAGAGGAAGACGACGACGATGATGAAAACGACTACGACGTCTCTCTCGACGAGGATTTCTTGCTTGCGCTTGAGCACGGGATGCCGCCGACGGGCGGGATGGGGATGGGCCTAGACAGGCTGGCGATGCTGCTGGTGGACGCCGCCTCGATCAGGGACGTGATCGCCTTTCCCTTGCTGAAGAGGCAGGCGAAGCAGCAGGAGAAAGGCGGGGAAGAGAAGGGAGCGGAATGAGAGAGATAAAAATGTAACTTTCGTGTTTTTTTATTACATTTCCAATCCACTTTCTCTCTTTTCTCTCTCTCTTCTCTAACTCGACACATCGCTCGAGTACTGCACCACGAGGCTCCTAGGGCCCGTGGCAGCCCCGCCCCCTCCCCCGGCACCCCCGCCGCCGCCGACCGAGAATTGCACGCGGACGTGCGAGGTCAACGCGTAGGTCAAGGTACAGGCCGCGGGCCCTCCTCCGCGCGACTCGGCGTCTCGCAGAGGCCTCGACAGCGACGCACGCAGCGACTTGCCGAACTGGATCTCGACCTCGGTTCCCAGGGCCAGGGACTCCAGCAGGGAGGTGCCGCCGCCCTGGCGCGACCTTCTCGAAGACGAAGAAGAGGAAGAGCTTTTGTCTCCGCCTCCAGCAGCAGCAGCAGCAGCAGTCGTCGTCGGCGAGTCGAGCGCAAACAGCCCCGCGACGCTCGGGGCGCTCACCAGCCTCCACCGCGCCTGACCCAGCGCCCCCTGCGTCTGGATCTTGGGCATGAACGAGTGCGCCGCCGCCGCTGCCAGAGCCGGGAGGGCCAGCCTGCCGTCCTCGGACACGACGGCGCGGGCGAGGGCGGCCTCGAAGAGGCGCGCGGCGTCCTCGGCGGCGAGCGGGTCGGCGGAGCTGCTTCCACTTCCGCTTCCGCCCCCGCCTCCGCTCCCGACTCCGCCCACCTTCCCTCCGCCGGCGACGGCCGCGGCCCGGCGGGCGGCTGCCGTGGCGGTGGGGGACACCGAGGAAGAGACGACGGTGTTGGGTCGGACGGGGGAGGAAGAGCCGTCGGCGCCTCCAGCAGCAGCAGCGTTGCTGTCGTTCGCTCCTTCGGCGTTTGAACCCGGAGTCGCCGACGCCGAAGAAGAAGAAGAAGAAGAGGAGGAGGAAGAGGAGGAGGAGCCCGAGGAGGCAGTAAGCGTCAGCCCCTGCCTCCACGCCGACGCCCTCGGCGTCAGGATTGCCACGCGCATCCCGGCCCCGCGGAGGACCAGGTCCAAGGCGGGGTCGTCGGGAGAGGGGGGCGTCCCGAGCGCGGACTTTTTGCTGTTGCCGACAAAGCCCATGACGCCGGCAAAGCCGCCCGAACTCCCCAACAACCCGCCGCCGCTGAGGCTGCTGTCGAAGGTCACGCGGTTGGTGTGCTCGCGGTCGAGCACGAAGCGCGTCGCCAGCAGGTTGACCTCGCCGCCGTCCAGCGTCACGGACCCGCCGAGCCGCAGCCGCGAGGCGAAGCGCGCCCTCGCCGCGGCGCGCGGCTCGCCCGCGTTCAAGGGGAGCGGCGACGCCGCGGCCGCTCCCGTCACCGAGGGGTCGCCGTCGGCCAGCAACCCTCCCGACAGCCCGACGTTGACCACGAACGGGTAGACGCCGCGCAGCTCGGGTCCCAGGCGGATGTCGAGCCCGCGGAGGAGGAGGCCCGGTGCCTTCTGCTGTTGTTCGGTCTCTTTCCTCCTCCTCGAGGCGGCGCGCGAAGAAGAAGAAGACGGCGTTGCTCCTGCTGCTGCCGCGGCAGTTTCGGGCTTTTTCGGCGCCGCTGGATCTGCAGCAGCAGCGGCAGCAGCAGCAGCGGCAGAGGCAGCGCCGCCTCGCACCCCCGCACGAGTCGCAAGCACGCCGCTCTTGTTTCCTCCTCCGTTGCCTCCTCCATTCTCTTCGCCCGGAGGCACCAGCGACAAAACACCTTTCGAGAGCCGGACGTGGCCCCCGACGACCGGCGCCTTGGCCGAGCCCCGCAGCGTGATCGCCGCGTCGACGAGCCCGGAGTAGCGCGGCCTGGCCCTGACGTCGAGCGAGTCGAGCTCGAGCACGATGGAGGGGTCGGCGGCCGCAGGCGGAGTTGCCGATGAGTTGGAAGAAGAAGAGTTGGCTGCTGCTGCGGCGGCGGCGGCGCCTTTCTTCTTCGGCCCGAGTGGCAGCGCGCCGCTCGCAGAGAACGACCCCCTCCTCCCGACTTTCCCCGACAGCTCCCTGACGCGCAGCACGCCGTCCCCCGTGACCTCGACGTCGGCGGTGATCCCAGTGGCCGGGGCGCGCAGAAAAGGCAGGGCAAGGCCACCTCGGGCGACGCGCGCAGCGGCGGTGACAACCAAAGGAGGAGGAGGAGAAGAAGTTGACAACGACGAAGAATTCGCCGACTCCGCTCCTCCTGTCCTCCCGCGCACGCGGACCCTCACGTCCGCGGCCCCGCCGAGCCACTTGGTACCCGCCGGGGCCAGACCCGCGACCAGCGTCATCCCCCCGTCGCGCATGGACGCGTCGATGGAGACCTCGTCGGGGGCGAGGAGGGGATGCGCTGCTGCTGCTGCTGCTGCTGCCGTGGAGGTCGAAGCCGAAGAAGAAGGAGAAGGAGACGACGACGAAGACGGGGCAGCGGCTGCCGTCGCCGCCGCCCCCGAAGAAGAAGAAGAAGAAGAAGGGCTCCGCAGCGGCAGGGACCCGCTCGCCCTCACGATCCCCCCACCTGCAGCAGCAGGAGAGGAATCCTTCTTCCCTTTGCCCCCTCCCTTCCCCCCTCCTCCACGGGCGGGCTCGAGGCTCGCCGAGAACTCGAGCCGACCGTCGGCGCCGAGCGTCGCCGAGCCGTCTGCCGCAGCGAGCCGCGTCGCCCCCAGCGCGCCGTCGTAGAGCCTGGCCGTCGCCGACGCCGTGGGGTCGGCCGCCGTGCCGCCGACGGAGGCCTTGAGGTAGAGGAGGCCGCCGACGGGGGAGGAGGAGAAGACCGAGGCGAGGGAAGCGGGGTCGGAAGAGGAGGAGGAAGAGCCGCCGCCGCCGCCAAAGCGGCGAGTTGGAGAAGCTGAAGGAACGGCGACGGAAGAAGAAGAGGCAGAGGAAGAAGAACCGCCGCCGAGGACGCCACCCGCGGCAGAGCGCAGCGCCGCGAGAGGGCGGCCGAGGCCCAGGACCGCGGCGATGCGTTCGGGGGCGGTCGCAGCAGCAGCAGAAGAAGAAGGCTGCTGCTGCTGCTGCTGTTGTTGCTGTTGGAACCCGTCACTGCTGCCTCCTTCGCCCGCCCCTCCTCCCTCGGCACTAGTCGCCCCTCTCGAGGGCAGCTGCGACGCCGCGGCGGGCGCTGCGTGCGACAGCGCCGGCACCAGCGCCCTCAGCGCGGGAGTCAGCTTTGCCACGGGGAAGTCGGTCACCAGCAGCCTCGCGTCCTGCCTCGTCGCAGGAGAGCCGAACAGGCTCCCGCGCAGCGCCAAGGCCGCGTCGCCAGACCTCAACCCCGCTTCGTCGAGCCTGAGCCCTTCCTCCGAGTGGAGGCAGCCCCTGGCCACGGCCGTGTCGAGTAAAGGGATGCCGCCGAAACTGGTGTTGGAGCTGTTGGAGCTGTTGTTGTTGTTTCCGATGCCGTTGTTGTTGTTGCCGTTGTTGGCGTTGTTTCCGCTTTTGCCTCCGCCGTCGCTCGCGCCGCCGAAGCCAAAGCCGCCGCCGCCCGAACCCGAGCCGGCGCTCCCTCCTCCGTCTTTCCCTCCCCACCGCCAGTTGGAGCCGCGAACGTCGAAGTCCGCGGCCGTCGCGCCGCCTCCGCCGCCGTAGGCGGTGACCCAGCCGGACCAGGTGCCTTTGAGGTCCTGGAGTCCCGTTAGATTGGCGGTGATCTTGTTGCAGCGGCGCGAAGAGGAAGAAGGAGCAGCGGGCTCTTCTTCGGCTTCTTCGGCGGCCGCTGCAGCTGCGGCCGCGGCCGCCGCCGCATCACCCTCTCCGCCACCTCCCTCTTCCCCGCCGTTCCCTTTCCCCTCCGCGGCAGCAGCAGCAGCAGCGTCCGCGAACGCGTCCGCCACGTCGGAGGCCGCGGCGGCGAGCTGCTCGGCCAGGCCCGACGCGGCGATCCTCGCGTCTCCCACTCGGCTCAAGAAAGATGCTTTGGCGGCCTCGTAGTCAGTGGGCGCCAGCGCGGCGGCGCGGCGGAGCAGGCGCGCTCCGGGAACGATCTCCTCGAGCTCGGCCGAGGGGACGTTGACCTGGAGGCGCCAGCGTCCCTGGGTGATCGAAGGGGTAAGGAGAGAAGAAGAAGAAGAAGAAGAAGAAGAAGAAGTTTGTTCGGCGTTGTCGGCAGCTGCTGCCGTTGCCGCTTCTGTCGTCGTCGCAAATTCTTCGACGGCCTCAATTCCACCCTCGTCCCCGCTGCCAGCAGCGAGGACCGGCAGCGTTCCCGCCGGGATCACGTACTCGCCGGAAACCTCGTACCGGCTCCTGGGCTGCGTCAGGCTCGCCCTCTCGAGCCTGAGGACGTCGCGGTCCCACCGGAAGCTCGCGGCCAGCGCCTCGCCGCTCAGGCCCGAGAAGCGCGGCGACGACAGCGCGAGCCGCGCCCGCCCTGCCTGCGCTCGCGCGTTGACAGAGACCGCGGCGTCGTCGACCGTGCCGCGCAGGGAGGCGAGCTCGAGGCCGTCGAGCGAGAGGCCTCTCGTCGAGGCGTCGACGGAGGAGAGGTCGTCGGAGGCCTCGGCCGCGACGGCGAGGCGGCCGCAGCGCAGGTTGAGGCGGGCGCCAACGGGAAGAGCAGCGGCAGCGGGAAGAGGGGGAGGGGTCGGTGTTGTCGTCGCTGCCGCCGAGGCAGCAGCCCGCAGCTCTTCGACTTCTTCCTCGGCGCTGGACCCGCTGCTGCTGCTGCTGCTGCTGCTGCTTTCGCTGTTCTGCTGCTGCTCGATAAGAACAGGAGGCGTTTCAGCCTTTACCTCTTCCTCTGTCTTGGCGAAGAGGCCCGCTTTCGTCAGCAGCGGCACCCCGACCTCGAGGTCCAGCGCCTTGTCGGGCCTCAGCCCCTTGGCGTGGAGCGCGAGCCCCCCGGAAGCCCTGGACACTTTCAGCGTGCCTTCGAGCGTGCGGGAGAGCCGGAGAGAGTTCAGGCGCAGGCTCTCCAGGGACAGCTTCCCGGAAAAGGCCTGCTTCGGCGAGCGACGGGGGTGGGGGTGGTGGTGGTGGTGGTGGTGGTGGTGGTGGTGGTGGTGGTGGTGAGTTTCTTCCACTTTTTCATCGTCGTCGTCATCATCGAACGCGCCCTGGAACGCGGCGGTGCCAGCCAGCCTCAGCCTCTGCCTCGTCGCAGAGTTGGCGGCAATAGCAGCAGCAGCGGGTGAATTCGACGATTCTGCACCTCCTCCTCCGCCTTCCTGAAGAGTCATCAGCGGAGCGAGGTCGAGGCCCCGAAAGTCCGCCTCGACCTCGACGCCCCTGACGTCCGGCTTGGCCAGCTCGCTCGCGGCCCTCTGCGTCAGCGCCAGCTTCTGCGCCTCGACCGAGGGGGCGCGCACGCGCAGCCTGGCCCTGGCTGCCAGAGCGGGAGCGTCGACGGCGGCGGAGATGGCCTCCCGCGAAAGCTCGACGGTTCCCCTCGCGGCGGCCTCTGGCGCCTCCCACTGAGCTCGCAGCGTCGCGTCGACGTGCGAGCCCGTCAGCGTGGCCGAGCCCGAGGCCAGCCCCAGGAGTGAAGGCGAGGAGGTGCCCGAAATCAGCGAGAGCGGGTTGGAGCTGGGGACGAAGGGAGCGGCGGGGGCGGTTGAAGAAGAAGTGGAAGAAGTCGAGGAAGAAGGCAGGTAGGCTGCGAGTAAGGCATCGGCCGGGATGTCCCTCCCCTTGAACTCCATCCGCAGCGCTCTCGGGTCGGTCTCGGCCTGCGCGGAGACGGAGATGACTCCCGAGCCCGTGATGGTGCCATAAGAAGGGAGGAAGGAAGGGGCGGAAGGGGCGGAAGGGGAAGAAGAAGAAGAAGAAGCGGCAGCGTCGCTGTTTTCTACTCCGCCACCGCCGACGTTACCGCTCTCGCTTCCGACCAAACTCGGGTTCGACAGCAGCGGACTCGCCCTGAGCGAGTGCAGCGTGAACGTGTCCGAGGCCGTGTCCATCGAGAACACGGCCTCGGCCGAGGCCACGGGCACGCGGTCGTAGGCCCCGACGGCGTGCGCCGGCGCCGAGGAGAGGGCGTCCTGGGCCTCCGAAGGTTCGACGGCGACCGCAAAGGTCGACGACGAGGTCGAGTTTTCACCTCCTCCCGTTTCGACCGTCGGCGGCGGCCTCACCGCGAACGCCGTCCCGGAGAACACGGGCTCCTCCAGCCTTCCAGAAACCCTCAGCGAGCCCGCGATCGCACCGGCAACGGGCACGGGCAGCGGCCTCAAACCCAAGGTTTCCCTCAGAGCGTTGACCTCGACGCCGCCGTCGCCCGAGACGTCGGCGGCGAGACGGTAGCGGCCGCCGTCGTTCACCTGCATCAGCTGCTGTGAAGAAGAGCGGCTGCTGTTGTTGTCGCCGAGAGAAAAAAGAGAAGAAGAGGGAGAAGCAGAAGTCGTCGTCGAAGGAACCCTGACGACGCCGCCGTCCAGCCTCACCTCGCCGGTGACGTCGAGCGGCGCGGCGCCAAACCTGCCCCTGGCGCGCTGGAAGAACAGCGTGTCCCCCTCGATCGCCAGCTCGACCTCGACGTCCTCGCAGTCGTCCGGGGACCCCCAGAAGTGGAAGTCGAGCCCGTGACCGCGGACGTGGCCCGAAAGGTGAGGCAAAGCGCCCGGAGCCCAGGAGCCGGAGCCGGCGTCCTCGGCGGCGATCCCTCGCCTGTCATCCCCGGCGAAGGAGACGAGCACCTCGCCCGTGACCCGACCGGCGTAGGCGTCGATGGGCACGTCAAGGACGCGCTCGAATAAAGGGACGTGGAGGTCCTCTCCTCGGACGGCGATGAAGAGCTCCGGGAAAGGAAGCGCTGCTGATTTTTGCTCTTCCGATATCTTCTCTCCTCCCTGTCCTTGTCCTTCTCCTTCCTTTTCACTTCCCTTTTCGGCAAAGAGCGAGAGCAGGTTCCGCGCCGAGACCTTCACGCTGAGCTTGCCTCCCGTGGGCTTGGCGACGAGTTCGCCGTCGGGCCTGGAGCGCTGGAGAAGCCAGCGGCGGAGGAGGGAAGACGACGACGAGGAAGAAGAGGAGGAGCCGCCTTCGGCATTTGTCGCCGTCGTCGAAGCGTCCGCGACCAAAAAGCGAGAAGACCCCTTCGCCCTCTGCCCCGCGGCGTAGCGAGCGGCCTCCTCGGCGTCCGGAGGGGTGACGCCGTCCTGGACGATGGGGGCCCTGCGCGCCGACGGGCGGAGGGAGCGGACCGGGGGGTTTTGCAACGGTTGCGGCGTCGTTGTTGTCGTCGCTTTCGCTTTCGCCGCCTTCGCCGCCGCCGCCGTCGTTCCTGTCTTGCCCTTCTTCTTGCTCAGCCCCTTCTCCGCCTTGGACGCCGCCGCGGGGGGCATCGTGCACCTGTCCGCCTCCGGCACGCGCTCGTGCGCCGAGCCCTGCAGCTCGATGTCGAGCTGGTCGTAGTCTCCGGAGAGACGCAGCCTGGCGGTGATCCCCTCGACGAGGCGCGGGTGCCTCGACAGCCCTCGGACGAGCGGGAGAGAAGAGGAGGACGACGACGAAGACGAAGCCGCCGCCGACGACGGCGGAGAAGAAGGAGAAAAAGTCTCCTCCGCTGCTCCGGCGACGAGGGGCGAGTCCCCGGCGAAGTGGACCCGCAGCATGGCGTTGCTCAGGCTCAGAGAGCTCAGCACGGGGCTCGGGACCCACCAGGGCGTCTCCCCGGTCCCCTGCCTGCCGCCGGCGCCGAGGGCCGTCGCCGCCAACGACGACGACAAAGAGGGAGAGGCCTCGGCCGGGCGGTAGGTCGATTGCGGCGCCGCCGGTGCTGCTGTCGTTGCTGCTGCCGCCTGCCTTGCTGCCGCAGGCTTCGCGGGGGCGTGCTGATGCCTCGGCTTCTGCTCCGCGGTGGCGGAAGAGGGGGCCACGGGTTGAGCAGCCGGAGTCGAAGGAACAGCAGAAGCAGCGGCAGAAGCAGCGGCGACGGGAGGAGGAGCAGGAGCAAGCTCGAACGTCCCAAAGTCGAACGGAGAAGAAGAGGAGGCGGAGCTCTCTTTCTTCTCCGAATCAGTAGGCTTGCTGACCTCCGTTTTGGCTGCAGGAGAAGAAGAAGAAGAAGAAGAAGAAGAAGAAGCGGGCGCTTCCGCCTTTGTCTCGAGCGAAGAAGACGACGACGACGATGGCGACGGCGACGGCGGCTTCTCCTTCTTCTTTGTCTCCGTTTCCGTCTTCTTCTGCTTCTTCTTTCGCGCCGATCCAGCAGCGGCGTCCTCCGCGAACTCGAAGCGCATGCCCTCGAGCAGGGAAGTAGAGGCCGAAGGCGGCGCGGGCGAGGAGGCGGCGGCAGACGACGAAGAAGATTTCTCCTCCTGCTTCTTCACCGCCGCCTCTTTCGCCGCAGCAGCCCTCGCCTCCTCCTTGCGGACGACCGCGGCCTCGAATTTGGCGCGGAGCCTCGCGGCGGTGTCCGCCGCGGCACGGGCAGCCGTCGCCGCCACGGAGGAGGGCAAGGGAGGAACAGGAACAGGAGCGACCTTCGCTGCTTCGGCTCCTCTATCGAAAGAGAAGCTGGCGTCCTTCGGGAAAGGAGCAGAGGCAGCAGCAGGAGCAGCAGCAGAAGGAGAAGAAGCCTCTTTCGCCGCCGCCTCCTTCGCCGCAGGCTTCTTCTCGTCGGCCACGACGGGTATGCGCAGCGCGTCCCCTCCCTTCAGCGAGGCCGCCGAGGACGTCATCCCGGCGAGCCCCCGCGAAGAAGGAGAAGAAGAAGAGGTTGTTGCCGTTGTCGTCGTCGCCGTCGCTTTCGCTTTCGTTTTCGCCACCTTCGAGGTCGAGGCGGAGTCGTCGAACTCGAAGACGGGCGCCGCCGAGCCCCAGAGGCTCTTCGCCCTGGCGTCAGCAGCAGCAGCAGCAGCAGCAGTGGCAGTGGAAGGAGGAGTCGGGGCAGCTTTCGCGGCTTGCGCCGCCTTCTCCCCCTTTTTGCCGGAAGAGGGAGAGATCCAGGCGAACGGCGGAGGAGGCGCGTTCCGAGACGATGAAGACGACGAAGGGGAAGCAGCAGCAGGAGGAGGAGGAAGAGAAGAAGAAGACGGAAAAGCCGACGGAGAAGCAGGAACAGCGGCGCCGCTGAGGCCAGGCAGCCAGTCGCGGGCCGAGACGACGACCCTCTTTGCCGCTACTACTTTCCCTCCACTTCCGCCGCCGCTCTTCGCCACTCCCGCCCCGGTCGTCGCCTTCCCTACCACCTCGACCTCCAGGTCGTCCGGATAACCCGCCCAAGACAGGTTCCCCCCCTGCACCAGGTCCACCGAAGCGCCGTCGCACCGCAAGTGGATTTTGGTCTTGACCTCTTTTCCAGAAACGCCCAGCCCCAGAGAGACTCGCACTCTTTCGACCTCGGCGCTCGACGCCTCCGCCGGCCCGGGCCCCACGCGCACGGGGCCCACCACGACAACGTCCCTCCCCAGGCGGGAGACGAGCCTGCTCGGATAAATACCGCGGACGGCCCCCAGAGAGACCTCCCGTCCCGCGGCAGAGGAGATCGCCGCCTCTGCTCTGGGGAGGTGGCGGCGGTTGAGGTCGGGCAGAAGCAGGCAGTCTATCCACAGCTGCACTAAAAACAAAGAGCCCAAGACCACGGCCAGGGACTTGCAGAGGTTTCGGAAAGGTCTGCTGTCGGCGTAGCGGGAGCGGAGTGCCGTCAGGAGCTGCTTCGGAGGCGCGAGGCACGCGAGCAGCAGGAGCCAGGCCCTCGCCAAGATTTTCGCGCAGCTCTGCTTCAGGGAAACGGCGAGCCTTCGCGTGGTTTCCTTCGCGACGGCCGCCGCTTCAGCTGGCGAGGGCGGCAACGCTTGCGCCACGGGGGAGCGCGCCGCGGCGGAGGCGGCGTCGCGGAGGGCGAGGCGGACCGCCGCGGCCGCTGCGGCGGCGGCGACGGCAGGGTCGAGGGCCCATTTCCGTTTCTTCTTCTCATCGTATTTCGCCTCCTCGTCGCCTTCGCCTTCGTAAGAAGAAGAAGAAGAACCCGGCAGGGCCCCCACTGTCCTGATGGGGTGCCGGCGCTGAAGGAGGCGACAGCGGGAGCAGTTGGCCGGGAGCGGAGGCAGGGCTGTTGTTCGTTTGTTTTGGTGGTCGAGGGTCGAAGAGAGAGGTGAGCGATGAAGTTCGGTTTCTTTTTGCTTTGTTTCGTCTGCCCTCTTCTCCCTCTCTCTACTCTCTCAATTCCGATGTTCTCGTCTTGCTACGTACCTGGTTGCTGCGGCGCGTGCCTTCTCAGCGCTCCCGTGGGAGCTGGGAGGCGAGAACGCAAAAGGCCCGGGCGCATCAAGGGAGGAGGAGGGAGGAGTCGATGATGAAGATGAGCCATCGACAGAGGCATCGACGACGACGTCGACATTTCGCTCGATTCTTCTCTCTATCTCAAACTCGCTCTCGTACGCTTTCTGTCAGAGGAGCCGGTGTCCCTTCTCTCTAAGTGCACAAGATAGATGTCCTCTCTTGCTCAGTGCGCCATAGAGGAGAGCATGGCCTCTGAAACGGGAAGAAAAGGAAGAGGTTTCGTCGTTTTTTCAAGCTGAACGAAGAAAAAAACTTTTTTGTGTGTTTCAGAAATCGAAAACATTTCGTTCCGATGCCTCTTCCTTCTCCCCTTCCTCCTCTCTGCGCCAAGCCTGCGCAGCGAGCCCCTCTGGCCGACGTCCTCCTGGTCGTCGCCGAGAGGGGAGAGACCTACGAGCCCAGCGACGTGCGTTGGAAGATCGCAAATTGCGCAGGAGAAAGGAGAAGAAACAAGATGACTGAAGCAAACGTCGCTCGACCCTGTTCTAGTAAAAAAAAAAAAACTCAACCTCCTCTCCTTCTCCTCCAAAAACCGAATCGCCCCCAACAACGACAGGACTCGTTCCTCCTCGCCGACGCGCTGGCCCTGGAGTCGGAGCGCTGGGGAGACGACGACGACGACGACGAGGGAAAGAACGGGAAGACGCCGCGGATGTGAGTGGTAGAGTAGCAGCGGTGGCGTCTCTCTGTTTTTTTCTCTCGCGCGCGCTCTCTGTTGCTGTTTTTTCTTCCTCTCTCACTTTCTCCTTCTACCTCCACCTCGACCAAACAGCGTCCTCGAGCTCGGCGTCGGCAGCGGCTACGTCATAGCCTCCGCGGCCAGGCTGATCGCCAACAGGCACATCTTCCATTCCACGGGGGGGCTCAAAACAGAAGAAGAGAGAGACGAAGAACTTTCGAAAAGGGGACGGCGACGGCGGCGACGGCAAGCGGCCCTGTTCGCGGTCGACGTTTCCGCCTTCGCGGCCAGGGACGCCTGCGCCACTTTGAGGGCGCATTCGCAACGAGCCAAAGAAGAATCCACCCGAGCGGCGCCGGTCGCCTCCGTCGACGTCGCCCTCGCTGACCTCGCGGCGCCCTTCCTGCCCAGGCTCGCCGGCGCCGTCGACCTCCTGCTGTTCAACCCGCCCTACGTGCCGACCCCTCCTTCCGAGGTCTTCCGCCCCGGGGAGGGAGGTAGAACAGACATCGCTGCGGCGTGGGCCGGCGGGAATAAGGGAAGGGAGGTCGTCGACAGGGCGCTGCCGCTGATAGCCCGGTTCCTCTCCAAAGCGCGACATCGAGGCGTCGCGCTCGTCGTCGCGCTGGCCGAGAACGACGTTTCGGATCTTCTGCGGGTCGCTCGCTCGCACGGGCTCTGCGGAGAAGTCGTGGCGGAGAGATCCGCGGACGAGGAGAGGCTGTTCGTGCTACGGCTGGTTCTGGAATGAGAAAAGAAAGAAAAAGGAAAGGGAAAAGGACTCGTTTGCAACACTGTAATTTTTTTGAAAAAACTTGAAAAACTGAAACCGGAAATCTAAAAAAAAAACTATTTTTCTTCTCTCTTCTCTCTCCTTCTCTCTCTCTACGGCTCCCCGAAGTCAGCAGCCCCGTCGGCCTCGTCGTCCAGCGGCAGCCTCCCCATCCTCCTCACGGCCTCGGGGCTGAGCCAGGTTTTCGCTAAAGGACCAGCACCGGAGCTCGCCAAAAACTCCACGGCGCGGTCGCTCCCCGCATCGGCGCGGAGGAGCCTCGCCAGAGTCCTCTCTGCCGCCAGCTTGACCGGACCGGAACCGCCTCCTGCAGCTGCAGCTGCCAGAAGACCACACAGGGGCGCAGCGAGGTCTGGCAGGAAAGGTTTGAGAGCGTCGGGGCCGGCGTTGGGGTCTGCCGCTCCGATTTTGACGAACGCGGCGCGGCGGATCGCCGCCATCGCCGCCCGGATGACCTCCGAGTCCTGGTCCGGGGAAGCCAGCGCCGCCAAGACCAAAGCAGCCGATTTGTCCCTGTTGAGCGCCGATCCTTTCGGGAGGACCCCGGCGGCCTCTGCTGCCGCGAGGTAGCCTGCGGCGCGGGCGGCGGAGACCCGAGTGAGCGCCGTGGCGGGAGAGGAGGCGTTGCCGCCCCCAGGGGCCGCCTTGGCGAGGTTGAGCACGGCGGCGCTGGCCCTGCTTCCGCCCGATTCGACGCGGGAGAGCACCGAGGCCGAGGCGCGCCTCGCGACCGCCGCGAGAGCCGAAGCGGCAGCAGGGGCAGGCCAGAGAGAGGGAGAGGGAGGAGAAGTCGAGCCAGAAACAGCTGCCCAGGCGAGCGGCCCTTCGTTCAGGAGCGGCGACGCCTCTTCGGGCGGCAGCAGAGCGACGGCCGCGCCGAACGAGGCGGCGGCGGCGGCGACGACGGCCTCGGCAGAGGCCAGCGACGACGACGCCGAGCAGCTTTCGACGAGTAAGGCCCCGGCAGCAGCCAGGAGCTGCGCCGAGGCCCTCGCTGCAGCTTTCACGGCGTCGGCGCTGAGTTTTGGAGCAGCGGCGGAAGACAGGGCGCCGCAGAGGGCAGTTAGCACGGGCTCTGCACCTCCTGCGGCGGACGCCGGAGTCGTTGTTGCTCCTGCTGAAGCTCCTCCCGCCGCTCCCGCTCCTGCCGCTCCCGCTGCTGGCCTCTCCCCTCCCGGGGGGCATGCCGCCGCCCCGGCGGCCAGGTCCCTCACCAGCGCGTCGGCCCGGGCGGACAGGGCCGCCAGCGCGCCCAGGTTGACCGCGGCAGCCTGCCTGACCCCTCGGTCGGCGGCGTCGCCGAGGCCGCGCACGAAGGTCGTCTGCAGCTGCGGCACGAAGGGTCGCAAGCCCGTGCCGCCCCTTTCGAGCAGCGCGCCCAGGGCCCGGAGCACGCTCCTCCTGACCTCTGCGGGAAAGCGGTTCCCGACCACGCGGATCAAAGGCCCGGCAATGGCGACGACGTGCGGCTTGAGCGCCAGCGGCGAGGAAGCCTCGAGCAGTTCGGCGAGCCCGTCGGCTGCGACCTCGCGCAGCTCCGCCGAGCCCTGAAGCACTCCCTGCAGGTAGATCGGGAGCAAGGGGGCGAGGGCCCCGGGCTCCTCGAGGCCCGGGAGGACGAGGGAGGAGGACCTCGAGGAGGAAGACTGGCCGTCCTCGCCCGTCGCAGCAGCGGAAATAGCGCCGCCGCGCGCCGCGCTGACGGCGTCGGCGACGGCCTCCCGCAGCGCCTGCGCGTGCGACGACGCAGCGCTGTCTGCGGCGAGTAAGGCGGCTCCGACCGACTTCAGCGCCCCGCGCGCCGCGTCGAGCACCCCGGGCTGGCCCCTCTCGGCGAGTAAAGCAACCAGCGAGGCCAGGACGCGAGGTAAAGCATCAGAGAGGTCGACCTTGGGCTGCGACGCGGCGTAGCGTCCCAGCGCTGAGGCGGCCGCCGCGCGCTCGCTCGGCGACTCGGACGCGAGCCCGGCCTCGAGCGCTCCCAGCAAGAGGTGGACGCCGTCCTCGCCCGTGGCGGCGGCGACGGCGTCGATGGCGGCACAGGCGGCAGCGGCAGGGGAAGTGGAAGCGGCGTCTTCATCTCCGTCTTCTCCTTCACCGAGGGCAGAGGCCCTCAGCAGCGCGGGCACGATCGAGCCCAGGTGCGAGTGCAGCCCCGGTCCTGCGACCGACGGCGCAAGACTCCCAATGGCCTTGCAAGCCGAGCGGCCCGCGGCGTCTGCCTGCTGCGCCCTGGCGAGCAGGCGAGGGACCACCGAAGCCAAAGCACCGGGACGGACCCCCAGGAGGACGCGGAGGCCTTCGAGAGCTTGGGAGGCCCCCGGCTCGGTGCCCGACAGGGACTCGAGCATTCCGGGGAGGACGCCGTCGAGCGAGGGCCCTCCGCCGGCGCCCGGACCTCCTTCTCCGCGGTCGCCCTTCCTGTCTCCTCCGGCAGCAGCAGAGCTGCTCGACGAGCTCGAACCACCTCCGCCCCCACCCCGGAAGAGAGCCCCGAAGGCGGCCCCGGCGGCGGACCTCACCCCGGCGTCAGCGTCGGCGAGCGAGCCCTGCAGCGCCGCGGCGAGCTCCTTCGAGTGCTTGGCCATCTGCAGCCTCGGCGTCGCATCTATGACTTCCCGCAGGCCCAGGGCGGCGCCCCGGCGGGTCGACGCGGCTGCCGCGGCAGTGATGCCAGAGTCCGGGTTCTCCTTGGCAGAAAGAGCTTCGACGAGACGAGGAAGGGCACCTTCCAGAGCCCGCTCCCCGAGCTTGCGCACCAGCTCCCCGAAGCACCTCCCGGCCGTGGCCGCCCTGTCCTCGACGCCAGAGGCCAGCGCCGCCACACCTGCGTCGACGATGGCGGGCAGGACCTCGGAGAGCGTGCGAGGGGTGTTGGCGACGACCGACTTCCAGACGTGGAGCGCCGCGCCTCGCACGGGTTGCGCGACGTCAGAGCGGCAGAGGTAAAGCAAGCCCAGCACCTCGGCACGCCTGTCGGCGCCGAGGGCCGCTGTGATCGCCGCGCCGTGCGCCTCCACCGCGTGCCCCTCCTGCTCGTCGTCGTTGCCCAAAGCCGCGGCGGAAGGGGCAGAAGAAGGAGCGGCAGCAGCAGCACCTCCACCTCCTCCTCCGTCGGCGCGCGCGCGGCCTCCGATGCCCGAGACGCGGAAGAGCAAATCGCCCAAGAGCTCGACGCTCGACTGCCGGATCCTCCAGTTGGCAGCAGTCGCTCCCGACTCCACGGCTGGCAGGAGGGCCTCGAGCTCCTCGCTGGCGTAGAGGTCGACGGCGGTCCTCGCCGCGGCCAGCGCTGCGGAGCGCACCCCTTCGCTGTCGTCGGCGAGGCCTCCCAAAACAGCAGGTAAGGCCTGGTCGAGGTGCGACCGGAATGCGTCGGGCATCGCCGTCGGCAGGAAACGGAACAGGGCCAGCGACCCTTCCCGAGCGGCGGGGGACTTGGAGCGGCACCCTGCGAGCACTGACGGCAGCAGAGCCTCGGCGTGTTTGGGCCCCAAGACAGCCAAGACCTCGGCGAGCCCCTGCGCGGCGCCGGACCTCTCGACCGACGACGAGCCCGCGTGCAGCGAGTCCATCAGCCAGGGGAGCAAATCTCCTAAAAGGCCGCCGCTCTCCCCGACGCCGCGGAGCAGGCTCCCCAGGGCGCGGGCGGCAGCGGCGCGGACCGCAGGCAAGGGATCAGCCAAACAGCCGCGGAGGGCAGGGACCAGCAAGGGTACGTACGGCTCGATGTCCTTGGGTTCGGCCACGAGGCAGGCCATCGCGCCCGCGACGCGCGCCGCCCGCTGCTTCGCGTCGCCCGAGCGGTCGCGCAAACCCCGGAGCAGGACCGGCGCGACCAGGGCGAGCGAGGCCGCGTCGACGGCGTTGACGAAGGTGGTTGCCAGGAGGGCGTCGAGGGCCGCGACGCCTGCGCCGCCACCGCCCCCGGAAGAGGAGGCGTTTTCGTTCCCTCCGCCTCCAGCACTTCCGCCGGTCTCCGCCAGCGCCGACAGCAGCGCCGGCGCGAGCGCCCTCACCTCGGGGTTGCGGACCACGGAACCTACCTCCTGCAGGGCGCCACGCGCAGCGGCGCTGACCTTGGGGTGAGGGTCGGCAAGCGCATCGGACAGGCGGGGCACCACCACTGGAAGGGCCGTGGCCAGCTGTTTTGGGGCGCAGTGCGCCATGGCTCCCAGAGCGGAGATCGCTCCGGCCTGCGTCCTCCATGCGCGGCCGGGCGCGGCGGCGTCGAGCAAGCTCGGGAGGCACATTTTGACTCCCTGAGAGGTCAGACCCGAGGTGACCGCGCGGGCTGCGGCCTCGGCGGCCTCTCGTGCTGGAGCGGCGGTGTCGGCCAGCCGGTCGAGCAAGGCAGGCAGCAGCGAAACGACGTAGGGCTCGAACAGCCTTCCGAGCCTTTCGGCAAGAGCTTCAAAGAGCAGCGCGCCGCCCTCTCGCGCGCGGGGGTCCTTCTCGTCCGAGAGCGCACTCTTGACAAAAGCCAGCACGCCAAACCCGTTGACGGCAGACAGGCCGGCACCCTTGACGGCAGCGGCAGCCCCAAGGGCCCCGCCCCGGCGCTCGCCGTAGTCTTTACCGGCCGTGGCGCGCTTGAGAAGAGTCTCGACGAGCTGCTTCTGGGCTGCTTCCCCTCCGGCGAGCCGCGGCACCAGGGCCGGCAGGGCGTCCGCCGCGGTCTTCTGCACGGCCGCAGAGGGGATCCTGAGCACGTCGAGCAGGGCGTCAGCGACAGAAGAGACGCGCGGGTCACCCTTGGGGAGAGCGGAGGCGGCGGCGCCGAGCAGCGCGGCGCCGCCAGCCCTGAGGGCGTCGGCGGCGTGCTCGTCGCCTCCCGTCGTCCTCGACGCCGCAGCGACGCCGGCCTCTATCACCGGGATCAGCCTCTCTGCCGCCTTGGCCGCCATGGCCGCCGCAGCTGCCTCGAGAGGAGCGGAGTCAGAAGTGACGTCGTCAGCAATAATATCGACAGCGCCGGCTCCCTTGACGACGCAGGCGCCGGCCTCGACCCAGCTGTCGCCGGCCTCCTCGTCGGCGATCGGGCCCCGCAGCAGCCACTCGACGACGGCCGCCGCCTGGTCGATCGTCAAAGCCTTGGCAGAGGCCCCGAGAGCTTTTGCCGCGGCCCTTCGCTTGAGGGCAGAAGAACCGCTCCCGTCTTCTTCTTCGGAGGAGCCCAGGGCGAGGAGCGCGTCGAGCGCGTCGCAGGTGTCGTCGAGCGAGCGGCGCGACAGGAGGTAGTCTGCGATCCCGGCCGCCGTCGCGGTGACGAGGTCGGATCGCTCGCCGCTCCCGCTAGCCGCGGCGGCCTCGGCGAGCGCGGCGACGAGCGGTTCCACGAGGCCCGCAGGAGGAGGAGACGAGTCAGAAGCACCACTGCTCGCGTTGTCCCACGCGGCCCTGGCCGCCGCGGCGTTGGTCGAATCCGGGTCCCAGCGCGCCGCCCAGAGCGTCGCGGCGGCGCCGACGGGCAGAGAGGCGACGCCGCCGCCTCCCTTGGAGAGCGCGGGAGAAGAGGCGAGCGCGGTCAGCGCCGAGCGGCGGACGGCGGGGGCACCCGAGCGCAGGCCCGCCAGCATCCCCGCGAGGCCGCGCTCGTCCAGCGACGCGGAGGGAGCAAAGGAGGAGGAAGAAGAAGAAGAGGCGGCGGCGGCGGCAGGAAGCGAAGAAGCTCCTCCGGCAGCGACGGACTCGTCGTCGTTGTTGTTGTTGCCGACTTCTCCTCCTCCTCCCTCACTCCCGCGCGCCGCGAGCTCCGCCAGCAGCGGCGCCAGCCGGTCCCCCTCCCCGGGCATCCTCTCCAGCGCAGCGTACAGCACGCGGGCGTACTCCCCTGCGTCGCTCCCTCTCGCGTGGTCCCGGGCCAGGGCCTCGGCGGCGTCCAGGGCCGCGGCCTGCATCGCCGCAGCGGAGACCGAGCCCTTCGCGGGCTTGGTCTTCAAAACGTGCGCGAGCGCCGGCAGCAGCAGCGCCGCCGCGGGCCGGGGAAGAGAGGTCTTGTTCGAGCCGCTGCTGCTCTTTCTCTTCGCCGCTTTGCCCAAGGATACAATGGCGCCCATCGCCTGCGTCCCCTTGGCGGGGGCGGGTCCCCCGCGGGCGGCGATGGCCAGGGCGTCGGCGGCCCCCGCGGGAGAGCAGACGAAGGAAGAGCCTTTTCCTCTTCGCTCGTCTTTTTCTTCACTCGGCGTCCAAAGAGCGGCCGTCGCGAGCCCCACCGCCGCCTCCCTCGCCTCCCCTCCCACGACCTTGGAGGCCAGCAGCGGCACGACGAGCGCCGACAGGTCTCCCAGGCTCCTGGAGCTCGCCGCGGGGGCTCCTGCGGCGACGGCGCCGACGCAGGCCAGGCCGCGCGCCAAGCTGGTTGCAACCGCCGCCACGCGCTCGCGGACCGCCGCCTCGCCCTCGAGCTGCTGCTCGAGCCAGATCGCCGCGGCGTCCTTTTTCACTCCAGAAGCACCAGAAGAAGAGAGGGTAGATCCCGACTTGCTTGGTTTTGTAGAGGAAGAAGAACGAGACGGAGCAGCAGCAGCAGAAACAGAAGAAGAAGAAACCTTGCCGCTGTCGGCGGCGCGCTTGCCGATCGCGACGGCACCGCCGCCCCGGCTCGAGAAGCCATTGAGTCCCCCCGTCGGCACCGTCACTTTCGCCTCGAGCGCCAGCTCCCCCTCGGGCGTGTGGAAGATCTTGACCTCGTCCTCCGACAGGGCGTCGTGGTCGCGGCGGTCGGTGGCCGCGGAGAGAGCGGCGACCAGGGCGCGCCACAGAGAATCGAAAGAAGAGGCAGAAGAAGAAATCTCAGCGGCGGAAACGGCGGCGACGGCGGCCGGCAGGGCCCCGAGCGCCGCGCGCCTCGCCGCCGCGTCCCCTCCGCCCGCGGCCTCCATCAGCACCGCGACCGCCGCCTTCGGGTCCTTGGACAGGGCCGAGGCGACGGCGGCCAGGGTCTTTTGGGGTTTTTTGCTGCCCGGAGACCCGACCACTGCCCTCCAAGCCGGGGAAGAGGAAGAAGAAGAGGAGGCGTTGTCATTGCCGGCGCTGCCGCGGCGCGCGCCCGCGGCCGTCGGGTGGTGAGCGATCAGCAGGAGCCTCGCCGCCGAGGCAGGAGAGAGCGCACTCTCGTTCCCCTCCCCTCTTGCAACCACGGCGGCAACCAGCAGCACGCGCAGTGCGGCCTGGACCCTGTCAGCGACCTGGACTATCCCCGCGGGCACGGCAGCGGGCCCTTCACCCCCCTCTGCCGACCCTGGCGCGCGGCCCGAGAGGGGCGCGGCCTGCCAGGCCCAGAGCGACTCGAGCAGGAGCGCCGTCGCCGTTCGCTCGCCGTCGAGGAGGACGACGCCCCTGATCGCGGAGAGCGCGGCGCGGCGGACCCTGGCGGAGGAGTGGAGGGAGAGCGCGGCGAGCGCGCGAGCGGCGGCGGCGGCGGAGGCGGACGTGGCAGCGTTCCCACCACTCCCTTTCTCAGAGAGCCACCGCAGCACCTTGGGCTTCAGCAGCCCACCGCACAGGGCCGCGGCGAGCTCGGCGTCGTCGGCGGAGAGCTTGGAGAGCCCCGCCGGGACAAGCAGGGAGCACTCGCTGCTCTTGTCGGAGGGGCAGAGAACGGAGCGGAGAGCAGCGGCAGCAGAAGAAGAAGCTTCTTCTTCGCCGCCAACTCCTTCTTTCTCCAAGAGCGCCTCGACGAGAGTGACCCCGGCAGCGGCGGCGGCGATCCCGTCGGCCCTGCCCGCCGGCTTGGCCGCGCCCTCCGCGGCGGCCTTGGAGAGCGGCGCGAGGAGGACGGGGGCGGCAGAAGCAGCGGAAGAAGCATTCGATGACGACAGGAGCCTCGCGCAGCTCCGCAGCGCGTCCGCCCTCGCCGCCCCGCCCTCCTTGCCCGACGCCGCGGCGAACGACGCCAGCGTGGCCAGGAGAGCGTCAGGCAGGAGAGGAGAAGCGTCAGAAGAGGCAGAAGCCCAGGCGCAGGCGGCGAGGAGCGCCTCCCTTCGCGCGTCGTCGTTGGCCTCTGCCTCCGCCGCGCCGGCGAGCGCCGAGGCGGCGCCGGCGGCGACCTCTGCGGAGGCCTTTCCGACGGCGCTGAGGGCCGCGGCGCCGCGGGCGAGCGCGGCGCGCTCCGTCGCGGCTCGGGGCTTCTGCTGGGACGACGCGGAGGCGTCGCCGCTGCTTCCAAGACCGAGAGCGGAGAGAATGGCGTGCGCGAAAGTCGAAGCGACGGCGGGCGAAGAAGGGCCTCCTGGTTTCACCCTCGCCGCCAGCGCGGCCAGAGCGCCCTCCGCCGCGGCGACCACGGCGGCGTTGGGTGCCCTGAGGCCCGGTATCGCAGAGTCGACCAGCTCTTTCGGTAAAGAAGCAGCAGCTGCCGTGAGCTCGGAGCCGCCGAGGTCGAATTTTTCGGCAGACGTCGCGCGGAGCAGCGCGGCCAGCGCCGAGAGCCCGGCCTCCGCCGACCTCTTGACAGCGCGGGCCGCCGCCGGGAGCGGGCCCGCCGCCAGGTCCCCAACGCTCATGGAGGCGATGGCCGGGCTCAGGGCGGCGATGGAGGCGGCGGCGACCGCCGGGTCCCGCGCTGCCAGCGCTGCGTCGAGGAGCTTGGAGACGGGAGAGGAAGAGGGAGAGGAAGGCGTTTCCTCCTCCTTCTTCCTCTCTTCTGCTGCTGCTGTTGCTGCTGCTGCTGTCGCTCTCGCCACCGCCGCTGCGAGCGCCGGCGAGGAGGACGCCGCCGTGGCGTAGGCCTCGACGAGCTCCGGTCGTGCCCTCAGGGCAGCAGAGACTCCGGAAACGGAGCAGCCGCGAGCGCGGCGCTGGTGTTGCTTCTTCACTTCTTCCGCCTCTGTTGTCGCTGAAGAAAGAGAAGAAGCAGAGAAAGAAGAAGACAAAGACGACGACAACAGAGAGGCGTGCAGCGACGCCAAGGCCGGGGCAGCCTTGGCCGCGTCTTCGGCAGATAACCCCCTTGCCGCCATCGCCGCCCACCCTCCGAGCAGGGCCGCGTCCGAGGGAGGCAGCAGCGAGCCCTTCTGCGCCGTCATCCCCTTGGACGCTCTGGCGAGCGCGGCGACGAGCGAGCGCGCCGCCGCGGGGGAGGAGGAGGTCGCCGACCGAAGGGCCCTCCTCGCCGCCGAGCGCGCGACTGAGTCCGTCGTCAGCAGGCGCAGAGAGGCCAGGGCGTGCGCCGCGAGCTGGTCCTCGTGGGAGGCGACGGAGGCTGTTGTTGGGGTTGGTGTTGGGAGAGAGCTCGAGGTTGAGAAAGGGAAGGGAGGTTGAGAAAGGCGGCTTGATGCGTCTTGATCGATTGCCTTCGATCGAAAGGGCTTGCGAATGCCTTTTTGCCTCTTTCTCCAACCCAAAACACTGCATCTCGTGCTCGAATTCGAATCTGTAAGCAAAGAGCTCATCGACTGCTACGAACCTGGGTCAGCGGAGAGCGCCGCGGCCAGGTCGCGCCACAGCGAGACCGCGGCAGAGTGCATGGATGATTAGTCGGTGTCGCCGCCGTCGGCAGCCGTCGTCGTCAACGCCTCATCGTCGTCGGCAGCAGAGAGCGCCGCGAGGCGAGCCCAGACGTCCTCCTGTTCGCTGGTCATCGCGAGATGAAAAGAGGGCTCTGAGACGGGGCAAAGGGGGAAGCACGAGCTCGTGCTGCTGCGCCAAGCTTGCTTTCGAGTTTTCTTCTCTCGAGTGGTGAAGTGGTTTTTTTCTTTCTTTTTGCTCGACCGACCTCGTTCTCACTCTTCGAGCCATCGAGTTCGAAAAAAAAACGAAACGAAAGAGCAGGAGCATTGCGCAAAAAACAAAAATGCCTCCGCGAGGGAAGGCCGCGTCTGCGGCAGCGGCGTCGCGCAGGGCTGCTGCGACAGCGGCGGCACCTCCCTCTGATGACGAGCCCATCTTCCTGGGCAGCGGGAGCGAGGGCGAGGGAGCGGGAGGGAGGCCGGCGAGAAGAGGAGGAGGGCGAGGAGCGATGGCGACGACGACCTCGACTGGCGGAGAAGGAGACACCCCTGCTCAGCAACCTCTCCCTCCGACCCAGCCCCCCACCCGCAAGCGCACCCGCGCGCCTCCGCCGCCGCCGACCTCTCAACAACAACAACAACAACAACAACAACGGCAGATGCCTCCTCCTCCTCCTCGTCCTTCGCCCGCTCCCGCTCGAGCCCCCTCCGCCACCCCTCCGGCGGCGGACCGCGCCGAGGCCGCGGCCGCCATCTGGGCGTGGCCCTCGGGCGACAGCGACGACGGCGCCGGGCTGCTCTCGGACAGCAGCGACGATGATGTCAAAGGCGGCGACGAGGCCGCAGCGAGGAGGAAGAGGGAGGAGGAGGAGGTGGCGACGCGAGCTGCTGCTGCGGCGGCGAGGAACGGCAGGCCTTCGCGCGGGGGGGGAATGGGAGGCGGCGGCACAAACGGAAACGGGAACGACGACCCCATCGGCCGCGCGCTGAGACTCGAACAGCGGCACCGCGACCCGCTCTACCTCTCCGACGACGACGGCGACCTGGGACTGGGGCGGTCAGCAGCAGCTGGGGCTCTTAACGCTCCTGGTGCGCCCAACGACGGAGCAGCAGGAGCGAGGACCGAGGCAGAGGTCGAGGCCGCGAGGCTCCGCCCACTCCAGAGGGGACTCATCGAGGACACCCGCCTCGTCGTGGCCGCTTCGGTCGACCCCCGCGTGCAAAGGATCAGGGAGGCCCTGAACGCCGCGAAAGAGGCGGCAGCGACGGCACCAGAAGGAGGACTAGGAGGAGGGACCTCTCGTTCTCTCGCGAGGAACCAGATCAACAACAACAACATCAGCAACAGGCCGACGAGGGCGGCGGCGGCAGCGGGACTGGGGGCGACGGGCGAGAACGAGGTCGAGGAGGGTGGGGGCTCCACTGCCCCCATGCCCGTGAGAGGAGCAGCAGGAGCAGGAGCAGGAGGGATGCTCGATGCAGCTGCCGTGGCCTCGCGGGCGGCGGCGCTCGAGGCCGAGCAGCAGCGCCTGCGACGGGAGCAGCGGCAAGGGGGGAGGCCTCCTTCCGCCACCGCCGGCGCTGCTGCCGCCCCTGCTGATGCCGCGGCCGCAAACAGTGACAAGGTTTCCATCCGCATGCGCCTCCAGGGGCGCAACCGCGAGCTGTCCGTGTCGCTGCCGCGCTCTGCCAAGCTCAAGAGGGCGTTCGACGCGTTTGTGAAAGCCGCGGTGGAGCGAGGGTAAGAGAAGAGAGAAAGTTTTTTCTTTTTTTTCTTTCGAAAAAGCTGTCGACGAAACTCTTCTCACATTTCTCTCAAACCTTTTACCGCTTCTTTCTTGAATTCCGTCTTTCTCGACAGGTGGCTCGGGGAGGAGTACCGCGCCGCGTCTTCCAGACCGGCTTCAGGAGCAGCAGCTGGAGCCGCAGGCACCTCGCGCCCTGCCAGCGCAGGCAGCGCAGGCAGCAACGGGCGTAGCAGCGGCAGCCGCAGGCGCGGCCGCGGGCGAGGAGCGAGGACGCCAACGCCGGCGCCGAAGCCGAACCCCGGGGACCTCCTCCGCTTCGAGTTCGACGGCGACGCCGTGGACGGAGAGACCGAGACGGCGGAGAGTCTGGATCTGGAGGGCGACGAGATCATCGACGTGCACGTGCTCCGGTGACGGCGAGGAGAGAAGGAGAAGAAGAAGAAGAAGAAGAAAGAAAGAAAGAAAGAAAGAAAATCTGAAATTTTTGATTTGTAACAACAGAAAAAGCATGACGTACTACTGATGCCTCCCCCAACAACTAGAACGATAAAACAGGCGCCGTTCGCGATGGATAGTAGAATTAGTAGGAGAGAGAGCAGGCAATGGATGGGCAACGGCAAGAAAAGGTAAACGTTTTTTTTTATTGATCAAGGATGAGCAGCGGCAGCAGCAGAGGAGGAGGGGAAAAAAAGAAGATTAGAAAAAAGAAAAGGAGAAAACGCCGTTTCTCTGTTAGCTCTCTCTCTCGTGCGCACGCCAAAGAGTAAAAAGGCGCGCGCGCTGGAGAAACGAGTCCACGGACGCTTTTCTCGGCTCTTTTTTGTGTGTGCTTGCGTGCGTGTGCGGGGTGTGTGGTGTCTCCTTTTTGTTTTTGAATTATGGAAGTAAGGGAAAGAAGAAGAAGAAGAAGAAGAAGGACAAGAAGAAGAAGAAAAAAGGGGGCGAGCTCAAAAAACGAAAAAAAAAGAGGGGAAAGGGTATCTTCACTTGAGCGCCGCCTCCAGCAGTTTCACGGTCTCCTTCCTCCCCTCGCGCTTCGCCTCGTCCAGAGGCGTCGCGCCCCACCTGTCCTTGACCAGCGGGCTGGCCCCGGCGCGAAGCAGGGCCTCGACGATCGAGGTGTTGCCCTCGGCGGCGGCGAGGTGGAGGGCGGTCCTGTTTTTTGGATTTATTTTGGATTTGTTTTTTTTTTCGTGTGAGTTTGAGAAAGGAAAACGGGGGCTCGAAAGACAGAGAAAGAAAAAAAAGATAAAGAAAAAACAAACTCACCTGGCGTCGTAGTCGCCCGAGTTAACCGGCGCCCCTGCCTTGATGAACAAGCCGATCAGCTCCACGTCCTTGGCCTGGGCCGCAGAGCACAGCAGGCCCGACATGGCGTTCTCGTCGATGCCCAGGCCTGTCGCCGCGGCGCCGCGCGCCAGCAGCGCGTCGATCGCCGCGGCCTTCTTCGACTTGACCGCCTCGAGCAGCGGCGTCGCCGACCAGCGGTCGCGAGGGCCGGGCTGGGCGCCTCCTTCGAGGATGATCTCGATGGCGGGGACGTTGCCCTCGGCCGCGGCGATGTGGAGGGCGGTACTGTTGTTGTTTGGTTGTTGGTGGTGGCGGGGGTGGAGTTGGGAGAGAGAGGTGAGAGAGAGGGGTGAGAAAAGTGTTTTTTTTTCTTTCCGTTGTTCGGGCCGTTTGCCGCTTCTCTCTCTTTCTCTCCACCACCTCTCTCTCTCTCGCGTTCTCTTCCTCTCTCTTTTTCCTTACCGAGCGTCATAGTCAGCCGCACACAACTTGGCGGCTTTCGACTGCCCGAAGAGCCTCAGCGCCTCGAGGTCGTCGTCGAGCACGGCCGTGCACAGCAAACCAGACAGGTCAGATTCCGACACGCCCAGCTCCCTGCCTCGTCCCCCGGGCAAGGATCCCAAATAAGCAACCACCTCTGGGTGCTTGGCTTTCACGGCCTCGAGCATGGGGGTGGCCCCCCAGCGGTCTTTGACCGCAGGATCGGCCTCTCCCTTCTCGACGAGCATCTTGACGAGGTCGAGCTTGCCGTCCGCCGCGGCGATGTGCAGCGCGCGTCTTCGGTCGTAGTCTCCTAAAAATTGGAAGTGGAAGTGGAAGAGAGAGGCGGGAGAAAGGGGGGGTGTGAGATGGAAAAAAAAGTTGACCTCGACCTGGAAAAAAAAACGGGGAAAAAAAGAAGAAAAACCTCTCACCAGAGTCGGCCGGCGCCTTGGCCGCGAGGTAGAGCTCCAGCAGCGCCGCGTCCGACTCCGCCACGGCCGAGCACAGCTCCCCGGCCGCCTTGTTCTCGTCCCAGCCGAGCGTCGCGCCGTTCGAGACCAGCAGGTCGACGAGGTCGCGGCGGCGCGCGCCGACGGCCTCCAGGAGAGCGCTTCCGCCGAACGCGTCCTTGAGGCCCGCGTCGGCGCCAGCGCCCAGAAGGGTGTTGACGGCGGCGGCGTGGCCCGCGCCGGCGGCGAGCATGAGGCCCGATCTTTGGTCATAATCAATTACGTTAACTCTGCGGTGAAAAGGGGGGAGGGTGATTGGAGGAATGAGAGAAAGAAAAAAGTGAGCGAAGAAACGAAAAAAAGAAAGAAAAGAAAAAACCGCGACTCTCGACGGAGAAAAGAAAAAAACTCAAAACAAACTCAAACAAACACACTCCACGCCGTGCTGCAGCATGTGCCTCAGCGTGTCGCAGTCCCCCGCGCTCGCGGCGTTCAGGAACTCAGACGTCCTCTGCTCGCCCTTGTATGTGGGAGCGCTGACCGAAAGCAGGAAGTCGATGACGGCGCGCGCGCCGACGCGCACGGCCTCGTCGAGCGGCGCCGAGCCCCAGCGGTCGGCGACGCCGACGTCGGCGCCGGCCTCGACAAGGGCCTTTACGGCGTTGAGAACGTTCTCGGAGGAGGCGATGTGGAGCGCGGTACGACCGTCGTAGTCACCGCTATCAGCCCGGGCTCCTGCTTTTAAGAGCCTGTTTTGTTGATGGAGAAAGAGGGAGCGGAAGGATAGAGGTGGGGAAAGAAGAAAGAGGTTGAGCGGAAGAAGAAGAAGAAGAAGAAGAAGAAGAAGAAGAAGAAGAAGAAGAAGAAGAAGAAGAAGAAGAAGAAGAAGAAGAAGAAGAAGAAGAAGAAGAAGAAGAAGAAGAAGAAGAAGAAGA
>Ga0114918_10000288_pt1 | contig 42122 bp, 62 predicted proteins | sample LantaG_FD_87015 | JGI IMG/M metagenome (GOLD analysis project Ga0114918, IMG submission 87015) | Deep subsurface microbial communities from Baltic Sea to uncover new lineages of life (NeLLi) - Landsort_02402 metaG | ecosystem: Environmental > Aquatic > Marine > Oceanic > Sediment | place...
TAAAGTAACCTCATGGTTAGCAACATAGTTTCTAAGAGATTCAATTAATTCATCTCCATATCCTTGGTAAGAAGGTTTAGTAGAAGGTATTTGAGATGAAGGACTTTGTTCAAATGAACTTTCAAAATCTAATATACCATTGGCTATATCTTGTCTAGGTATATTAAGATACACAACTTTATCAAAAGTAATTCTATAATTAGGATTTTGTTGAGACGAATTTATATCTTCCTGAGCACCAGGAAAAACAAATTTAGTAGTTCCATTAGCTTTCAAATACTTATATAAAGGTGTAGACATACCTAGAGTTTTATTTTTTTTATCAAGTTATATATTAAAGAGCATAAGCTTTACCTAAGTATTTAATCTATTAAACTATAAAAAATTATATAACAACAAACATATAAAGTTTTTCTAAAAATTTTTATGTAGATAGTTACTATAATGGTTTACGTTTAAACTTTTTATTTTTACTAAGATATAACAAACATGAATTTAAGATTATTGATAATTGGATTTTTGCTTTTTATAGTTGGACAGGGAGTAGCTTGGGTACAAGTATATGGGCCTCTTATATGGCCTAAACTTAAAGAGAATCTATGGTTTTCTTTAATAGTATTATCTCCTCTTATAGCAATTAGTTATATTTATGGTACACGATATATAGTTGAATCTTTCGATGGTTTAACTTGGCCTTCTAGATTTATTAGCTTTAGTGCGGGTATTATAATATTTTCTATAGCTACTAGTATTTTTATGAAAGAAGGTATTAATCTAAAAACTATAATTAGTATTTTATTATGCATAGCAGTAGTATCAATTCAAATTTTTTGGAAAACAAAATAAATTAAAACAAAATGGAAGAACAGAAATATTATTTAGTACATGAAAATACATTTTTTTATGATCCACATGGAACACCTGACAATGGAGGATCAAGGACATTTGTATCAAAAGAAAAATTTTATAAAGATTTAAAACCTGGTGTTTGTTATGAAGACGATGGAAATGTTTTTAATGACGAAGAAAATGAATATTACGCCGAAGACGGTTATAATTGTGAAGTTACAACTTTTACTTTTCAGATTATAACTGAAGAACAATATAAAGAGTATGATAAAATTATAAATGATTATAATAAACTTTAATTATGGGAAATATAGAATATGAAATAAATAAAGCTGAAAAACATTTAAAAGAACTTTATAAATTACAACTTGAGTTAAAATTAAAATCTTCAGATTTTTGTAAAAGATTAGATGAATATACTGACGAGGAAAAAATTAAACATTTTGAAAATATTCATAGTTTTGCTACAGATATAATCCAAAACAAAGCTGATGGTGAATGGCATGAAGATAATGATAATGATAATTATGCATACGAAACTGTAATGGGTATTTTAGCTAGAAACTCAAAAACTTTTTGGGATGATTATAATAAATTTTTTAACGCAGAATGAAAGTATTAATAGGATCTGAAATATTACGAAAACATTTTCCTGATTTAAAAAGGGAAAATAGCGATATAGATTATTTAGTTAAAGAAAAAACTGAAAAATCTACACGTGATATTGAATACCATGTTATTCCTCCTCTTTGGGAAATAATGGAACCTAATCAAAAATATATTACTTTAGATCAACTTTACACTTTAAAAGTATCTCATTCATATTGGGACAAACATTGGAATAAAACTATTTATGATATTATTTTTTTAACTGAATCAGGTTGTATATTAGATAAAGCTCTTCATGACGATCTTTATGATTATTGGAAAGAGATTTATAAACCAAAAAATGTTAATTTAAATAAAACAACTGAAGAATTTTTCGATGATTCAGTTGAAAGAGAATTTAATCATGATCAGTTACATGAAGTAGTTGCTTATTATGATGAACCTCTTTATAAAAAATTATTAATAGATCCATCTAAACCTTTAATAAGTAAAAAGAAGTTTTTTGAAATGTCTCATATTGACCAGATTAGAACAGTAAAAGAAGAAGCTATGACAATAGGTTTAGAAAGATATTACATACCTAAAAAAACTTATAGTTTAAAAGTTTCATATATGAGAGCTTTAAAAACACTTATAACAAGTGCATCAAAAGGATGGTTTCCAACTTTTATAGTTTTAAATTATAAAGAAATAAGTAAATTAGATTTTGATTATAAAGATATTAATATTAAAATAAGAAAATATGAATGCTGAAGAATTAATAGCTAAAATAGATGATATATTTGACGGTGATTTTAGTAAATTACCAGAAGAAAGATCATCAGATGAAGAATATAAAAGATTTGAAACTGAATTAGGAGAAATTGATATTGTGAAATTTTGTGAAAAACAAATACAGAATAGAGATACAGTTGAATTTGTAATGTATTTTAAAGATTTTAATATTTATCTAGCTTTAAATGGTTATTATAATTCATGGACAGGTGATAAATGGCAAAATGAGTTATTTGAAGTTGTACCAACTGAATACAAGAAAATTATATACACTAAAAAATAAAATTATGAATAGTAAAGAAATATTAGAAAACTTAAATCAGTATAAAGATAAAGAAGATGAGGGTTATGTTAACAATTGTAGAAGATTTGGTCATGGTTATGATTTCGACGAAGAAAAAGTTGAAAAAGAATTTGGAAAAATTGAATATCTTTTAACTGATGAAAGATTAGCAGATGGAGATCATGACACGTCAATGTCTGTAATTTATTTTGAAGATCATGACGTTTATATAGCAATCACTGGATATTATTCTTCTCATGATGGAACAGAGTTTGATGAAATGTCTATTGTTAAACCTGAAAAAGTAACTATTATAAAATATAAACAAGTTAAAGATTAAAATGGAAGCAAAAGAAATTATAGAATTTTTATATAGCTTAGATTTATCTAAAGATAAATTAGGACATAGTTGTACTTATGATAATAAATTAATTACTGATAAATGTGGAAAAATTGAATATTACGAAGAAGGAACAAGAGAATTATTAAATCCAGATTCAATTGTATCAGTTATATATTTTGAAGATCATAATGTATATATCGGAATGTTTGGTTATTATGATTCATGGAATGGAAGTTCTTTTGATGATTCAGAATTAATAGAAGTTGAACCTAAAAAAATTGAAATTACAATTTTCGAAGAAAAAATAAAATTATGAAATTAACTAATAAAGAATTGCTTAATAAATTTATCAAATGGGTAAATGACGCAGGAGAAGACGAAGATTATGAAACCGTTAAAAATGCTATTTGTCATGTAGATTATGATAAAAAAAAGATAGAATCTGAATTTGGACCTATTAAATATGAAGTATGTAATGAAAGAGGTGATAGTGGTGATCACGATTCATGTATGACTGTAATTTATTTTGAAGACTATGAAACATATCTTGGTATAGAAGGTTATTATGGTTCTAATTCTGGATATAATTACGATGAAGATGAATGGATGATTATGTATCCTAAAACTATCACAAAAACTACTTATTCACCTTTTAAATAAAACAATGAAAAGATTATTATACATATCAGTTGTATTAAGTGTTATGTCATGTGCAACTATAAAAGAAAATAAACATGAAAAATCTATGATTCTTCCACAAGAAGAATATGATAAATTTAGTAATAAAGCTGATACTATTTATTATGATATGAGACCTGTTGGTATTATTCAAAATGTAGAATGGGAATATATCCCTGGTAATGATATGAGAATGGAAATTTCTGTGTCTCTTGCGAATAGATACGAAGATGCTATGACCTCTAAAATTATTAAATATGTTCATAGTAAATATAAAGAAGCTAAAGTAGAAATAAATTGTGATGAATAAAGATATAAAAGAATATATTGAAGACGGAATAAAAATCGATAAAATCGATGGTGGTTATTCTGTTTTTACAGTTAAAACACAACGTTTTACAATTGAAACATTAGATGATTTAAATAAAGATACGTTTATATCGGCTATTCAAAAATTAAAAGAAAGAAATAAATTACAAGAACAACTTTTTAAAGAAATAGGAAAAGAAAATAAAGGTCCAATAGTTATTGATAAGCTTAGAGATTTTTGTACTCCTAATATGTTAGGACATGAAGATTATGATGTAACTAGCTTAGAAAATCTACTAGGTCCATTTGAAACATTTGATTATGATGATGATGATTATGAAAAATGTATTCACTACTTCGAAGATTATAATGTTTATATAATGGTTGAAGGATATAATGGTTCTAGCGGAAATTATTATTATGACTCAGATTTCATTGAAGTTGCACCAACAACCATAACAAAAAAAGCATTTAAAGAAATATGATATTATTTAAAAAAACATTAATGATAGGTAAAGGAGAATTTTCTACTTTTTATGGGTGGGAAGCTTCTTTAAAATATTGGGTAACTTCTAGCACACCTATAAATATATTTTCTGATATTTCTACTTTAGAAGATGTTAAAAAGAATTTACCTAAAGATATAGATCCTGAAGCTAGAGTTGTTAATATTAAAATTATAATCGACGATGAAAAATAATAAAATGAAGTGGTATGATTGGATCCTTTTAGTATTCCAATTTATAATGTTATTGTTTATGCTAGCAAATTCAATAGTATGTATATATGCATTTTGGATGCCAGAAATTCCAAATGATTTAGAATTATGGATAAAAACAATTGTAATAATATCTGTTACCAGTTTTGTGTATTACGTATTTTTCAAATATTTTTTTATAATTAAAATTAATAAAACAAGTGATGATTAAAGAACATATAAATTTAAAAGAAATTAGAATATTAGCTATAGATATTTTAGATCACGTTGATTCTAAAGAAGAATTTGGACATGTTGGTTGTTATGCTATAACTAAAGAAGAAGTTGAAAATATTTCTAATAATATAATAGAAAATCTTAATGAAAGTTTATCTTTATTAGAGGAATTAGGGTCTAAAATAATAGAATCATACGAATATTAAAAAAAAAAATGAAAATGAAAAAAAGTGAATATGTTGACGTTGAAGTCGAAATTGAAATTGATGCCCATGACGTTTGTGAATTTATAGAATCATATGCAACAAAAAGTGATATTAAAAGTATTATAGATTCAATTAACTGTGTATGTGAAGAGGAAGAAGAAATTACATCTTATGATAAAAGAACTATAATAGATGATATGAAAACTCGTCTTCTTCTTAAAGCTCATAACTTAATGACGTTAGATGAATTAGAAGAAAAATTAGGAATGACTTATATATGATCAAAGAAATACTAACTCCACCTGCTCCACCTTTATCTAGAGTTATAAGAGAAGGAACTTTTGGTACATGTCCAAATTGTAAAAGTACAGAAATAAAAAGGTATAGATATTTTGGTAAAATAATTGGATGTATTAATGAAAAATGTTTTAAATATTATAAAAAATGAAAAGAGAAGAAGTTTATAAAGTAATTGATACTGAAAGAGATTATCAAATTGAAATGACTAAAAATAATGATCGTCCAGATATGATTGACGATTTACATTTAGGTGATTCTTTATCAGCGATTGAACATATATTATCAGAAGCTAGAAAAGAATGGTATAAAGGATCAACACCTTATCAAAATTCTATGGATTACATTAGAAAAATCAGCGGTTTATGTGTTCAATTAGGAGAAAAATATGGAATGCCTGAAAGAAAAATTAAAAAATAATTTTTAAATTATGGAACATAAAAAAGAATATCAAGATCTTAAAAAGATATTAGATGAATCTGATTATAGTTGGATTAAAATTAAGAAAGGACCTTTTTTTAAAGATATTAAAACAGAAGAAGCTGATTGGAAATTAGAATATCATGAATTATGTGGACATCATATGACTGAGACAAATTTCCTAATACATAAATGTAGAGAACTTGCTGAATATATTATTAATAATAAGTTATGATTGAAGATAGTAAAGCTAGTATAGAATTTGAAAACTTTTTAAAATCTATTGGAGGTTTAGAAAATGGATATTTTACAGATAGAGATCCTATGTTCTCAAGAAGAATATGTAGTGTTGATGATGGATGGTTACCTCTCATTAAAAAATTAATAGAAGATTTAATAGAAGTAGGGTGGAATAAACAAATTACTCAAATTAAAGAGAAATTTGGAGGTTTAAGATTTTATATAAGCGGAGGAAACGATGAAATTTATAAATTAATATCAAAAGCTGAAGAAGAATCATATACAATATGTGAAGTTTGTGGTAAACTTGGTAAACCTAATAATGAAGGTTGGATAAAAACTACTTGTGAAGAACATAAAGGTTAATAAATAGCTTATGAGTTTATTTGAGCCACAATTTGTACCAATATTAAAAAGTCTTAACAGTGGAGATTTTGGTATTGCTAAACGTCTTTTTAATGAAGCTATGAATGTTATATTAGCTACTATTGAAGACGATATAGTTAGAAAGCAATTTATAGAATTTAGCGAATTCCCTTATTCTTCTGGTAATTGGGCTCTTGAAAGAACTATTTTATCATCTATGATGGAAGCTCAAAAAGCTTCAGTTTTAATGTCTTTAAATTATTTAAAGATTTTTGGAGATTTACAATATGTTACTGTTAAATTTACATCTGGCCCTAACCCAGAAGTTTCATCATCGTCTTATATTTCTACCGCTAGAAGATTATCAAAAATATTACCAAATGAATATAAAGGATCTTTTTCTGAAGTTGATCCTGGTAAATTACCAAACAAAATACTTTTAGGTAAATATCATGAAAACGGAGGTCCTCTTAATCCATCAACATCAGAAAAATCAGGTAAAATCTGGGTTGGTCATTGGCCACAATATAGATCTACTCAACAATATGAAATAGCTCAATTAGATGATATTAAAGAAAGATTATCTACATTTGATGATGAAGAATTTAAACAAGAACTTATAACAAAAAGATCAGAAACTTTAGCTGAAGAATATTCTGAATTGGATAAAGAAGCTCAATTACGAAAAAATCCAAATGGAATAAGAGAAGGTTTGAGAAGATATTATAGAGCTCAAAAAATTACTAATCAAGAAGATAAAATAGTAACAATTAACGTTGAAGAAGATTATGATATTAAAGTAACAGTAACTGAAGTCGATGAAGTTAGAGTTGTCGATGGTTCAACAACTACAGTTACTGTTGATCATCATACTATAGTAGCAACTTTAAAAGATGAATTATCAACTGGGTCTGATCCTCTTATTAGAGTAGATGGAACAAAAAGATATGAACCTAATACTTTATCAGGTAACACTTATTCTGGAATATCAAATTATGTTTCAAGACTTTTACCAGTTGTTTTAGATGAAGGTATTTTAACTTTAGTTGAATTAGGATCTTATATAGCTCAAATTAATAAAATAATAGGAGAAATAATATCTAAAAGAATTACTAATGAATTTGAATTCATGGATCCTAAAATTGCACAAAAGTCTGACGATGATGAATTAAAGAAAAAATATTATTTAGAAGATAATATGATTTTTAACGGTAAAACTAAATATAAAAATGGTAAAGTAGACTTAGTGTTTAAAATAGAAGAAGCCTTAGCTAAATTCGAAGAAAGAGGAAACCTTGATGAAAATGATGATCAAATGAAATTTGCTAATACTATTTTATCTTTTATGTCTATACCTATGAATACTTATACTGAAATGTTAAGAGTTTATAAAAGTTTCATATTAAGATTAATGAATCCATTAACTGTCGCTACTTTATATACTGAATTTATTAAAATGGATTGGCTTGAAGAAATGGTTACAAAAGAAAAAATTCTAGGATATTTAAATTCAATAGATAATACAATTTATACTACTAACTTATTCGATCCAGTTGCCAGAACTTGGCCCAAAGAAGATGTTGAAAAACAAAAAAAGTTTTATGAAGAACTGATAAATAAGTACATAGAACAAGTTTCATCAGTTTATAACAAAAATTTATCTAAAATATCTTTATAAAAAGTTTAGATATTAAAAAACTTTAATTATATTTGTCATAATTAATTTAAATAATATCTAAAAATGTTACAAGGATTTAAATCTTTTAAAAGCGATGATACTGATAATGTAGAAGAAGAATCTACTTTAGGTTTTTTACAATCTTTTTACAACAAAGAATTTATTTCATTTTTAGAATCAGAAGAGTTTGAATATAACAATAATTCTAATTGTCAATTAACTATTGATGTTCCTTTTTATGAAGACGGAGATGAAAAGGCGTGGATTAAATATTGTGGATCATTTGATGGTTCTTGGTATAATAAAATTTTTATTAGACAAAATAGAATAGAAGCTTGTAGTGAAATAGAATGTGGTGGAATTTATACTAATAATAATTACTGGGAATATTCTAATTATGAAGAATTAAAAAACGCTTTTAATGAATCTGTTAAATGGTTAAAAAATATACAAGATCAATAATATAAATTAAAAATATGAATGTAAAAATACCACCACAACATGTGTTTAGAACGCCAAGATTGTTGTTAGGAGATGCTTATACTCTTGGAGCAGATTTGTTCCAATCAAATAAAGCAAAAGAGAAAAGCGTATATTATCAACCGTTTAGACGTAGATTATATGATATAAATCCAGATCTTTATACAAAAGGAGATAATAGAATAGTTTTTGTTGGTCTTACTAGAATTATAGAAAAATTGTTTTATGAATCTATAACACATGATGAAATTGATGAAACTTTAGACTTTCTTAAAGATTTTAAATCTACATCAAAAGGTCAAAAGAGATATGAATTTAATGAAAAAATGTGGAGATCAGTAGTTGATGATTATAATGGTAGACCCCCTATTAAAATTGAAGCATTTCCAGAAGGATCAGTTGTTTATCCAAACGAACCCGTTATACAAGTTTCTTCAATGATTGACGGTATGGGAGAATTAGCTGCATGGTTCGAATCTAAAATTCTTCAAACTTGGGCAGCATCTGAAAGAGTTACTCAAAATCAACATTGGTCTAATTGGCTTAGAGATAATGTTATTTTAGCTGTTAATCCAGATTATACAAAAGAAGAAGCTAAGTTTTATACTTCATTAATGTTAACTGATTTTGGTGATAGAGCTGGTATGACTTTAGAAGAATCAGAAGAGTTAGGTCTTTATCATTTAATGACCTTTCCTGGAACAGATACTTGTTCAGGAGCATACCAAGCATGGAAAATGTCTGATGGTATTCAATTTGGAGGTTCAGTAAACGCTTTAGCACATAGAAATGTTCAAGCTTATGAAAATGAAGGAGATTGTTATCAAGCTATTTATGATCATGCTGAAGATGGAGAATTTATATCAATGGTAGCTGATTGTTATGATTTTAAACATGCTACTCAAGAATATCTTCTTAAATTAGCTTTACACGCTAAAGAAAAAGGTAATGATAAAGTTATAGTAGACCGTCCAGATTCCGGTGATGCTTTAGAACAAGTTGTTTGGGTTTGTCAATTAGCTGTTGATAATGGATTATTTGAAGATTTAAATACTTCAACAGGAAATTGGAAAGCTATGACTAATCTTAAATTTATCGAAGGTGATGGCATGACTTTTAAAGCTATGAAAGAAATAATTCATGTTTTAATGGCTCTTAAATTTGCACCTCATTTATGCGGTTTATTTGGAGTTGGAGGTGGATTAAGAAACGATCTTAAAAGAGATAACTTATCAGCAAAATATGCTTTATCATCAATGGGTAAAGATAATCAAGGAGTTGTTAAATTTTCAGAAAATCCAGGTAAAACAACATTACCAGGAGTATTTAAAGTTCTTAGAACACCTGAAGCATTAGAGAAAAAAGAAACTATTGTTCATATAGATGAAGAAGGAGAAACAGCTTTAGAAGTTTATTTTGATGGATCTAATATATCAGAACCTTTTGGAAAAGTAATGTGGGAATTATTTGGAACTTGGAAAAATCGTTTAGAAGAACAATTTGATAAAATGCCTTTAACTCTTGAAAGAGAAGATAATAATTATCCAGCGTCAGAAAGAGTATTACAAAATAGATTAAATCTATTAGAAAAATATGCTCCTAACAAATTAAAAGAAAGAACTCAATAGAGTTCTTTTTATTATAAATTAAATCAATAAATAAATATATGTCAATAATAAACATTTTAGCTAAATTACCAAATGATATTAAAGAAAGGATAGAAAATCCAAGCGCTTTACAAATCAATAATGATTTTCCAGGTCTTTATATTCCAAAAGAAAATACAAAAGAATTAAATTTATTGTTAAAAGAATTAGAAGTAGAACTTAACAAAAAAAATAAAACTACTAAAGTTATTAGTCAATTATTGCTTGTTAAAAATATGAATAATGTAATTGAAAATAAAATATTATGAGAATTATATCAACAAGGTCTGCAAAAGATCTAGCATTAAAAGTATGCGAGCACCTTCAAGAAGATTTAACTGATTCAGGAATACTTTCTTTTTCTGATGAAGAAATAGCAATTGACATAAAAAGTACAGTAAGAAGAAAAGACGTCTATATAATAGCTTCAACAAGCACATCTCAAGATATTGTAGAGTTATTATTATTAGTAAATGCCGCGAAAGGAGCAAGCGCTAAATCAGTTAATGTAGTATTCGCTTATTATGGATATGCTAGACAAGATAGAAAAGATCAACACAGAGGAGCTATAGGAGCTAAGATGATAGCTAATTGTATAGAATCTAATGGCGCTAATCATGTAACAATCTTAGATATACACGCTAATCAAGTACAAGGATTTTTCAATATATCTTCAGATCTTATATACGGATATGATTTCTTTTCTGAAAAACTTAAAGGAATTATCGACCCAGAAAATACTGTAATAGTTGCACCAGATTTAGGAGCGTCTAAAAGAGCTGCTAAATTTTCTAAAAGATTAGGAGATTTACCTTTAGTTGTAATAGATAAAAGAAGAGATAAACCTAACTCAATATCAGATATGGTTATTCTTGGCGATGTTAAAGGCAAAAACTGTATTATTATTGATGATATGATTGATACAGCTGGAACTCTTTGTAAAGCAGCAGATCATCTATTAGAACAAGGAGCATTAAGTGTAAACGCTTGTATAACACACCCAATTTTAAGCGGTCCAGCTATTAAAAGATTAAATGCTTCAAAAATAACTAAACTTTGGATTAGTGATAGTATTAAAAAGGATAAATTACCTAATAATGCGGAAGTTATTTCATGTTCTTCCAATATAGCTAGAACTATAAATAATCATAAAAATGGAATTAGTATTCATATAAAAGTTTAAATATGTTAGTTGAAACATTAGAATATTCTGAAATTTTAGAATCAGAACAGTTTAAATCTTTGTTAGAAATAGCAAGAATTAAAAAGAAACATGCTTTAGAAAAAGTTGGAACACCTATTGAAGGAGAGCCAAATCAGAAGTATTTATTATATGTAGATTATTCTGAAGATAAATGTATTAAGAAAGTAGATAAGTATGGTTTAGTTTGGTGGGATATTCCATCATATTCAAATGGTTCAACTAGACATGCTAAATCTTTATTTAGAATAGGTAATACCTGTATCGGAGATGGTTATTGCGTATGTGTTGATAATGATATGTCTTATTATGATTATATTAAAGATGAATCTGAAACAGAGAAAATTTTAATGACTGAATATTTTGATATGAATCTTGTTGAATTAGTTTGGACATGGGATTGGAGACCTTGGAAAAAAGAAGCAAAGAAAAACGGATCATATTTTATTGTAGTAGGTGAATTTTATATTGCATTAAAAATTAATGGAAAAATAGTACAAAAATTAGATAAACATAATTAATGGAAACACCAGAAATAAATAGTGAACAACATTACTTTGATCTTAATAAAGAAGACTACGATTTAGCTGATGAAAAACAAATTCCAAAAAAAGGAGACCAAATAATTTTACAATCAATGGCTCTTCCTATGAATGGCTTTGATTTAGATGCTCCTGATATGGGTTGTTTATATTATTATTATAGAGGAATTTTTGTTGAACAGAATGAATCTTATTGTATATGGAATTCATTATCTGGAAATTCATCATCACCTCATCATATGAGCACTGTAAGAGTAGTAAAAAAAGAAAAAGTATGGGAAATATAACAAAAGAAGAAATTAAACATTTTTTAAAGAGTAGATCACATATTTACGATAGAATATCTGATTTAATTGATTACAGTTCAGACATATCAGATAAAGCATTAATCGATAATTATTTTAATAATGAATGGTATGTCGAAGGTGATCAACTTTATATAAAAGATAATGAAGAAGAAGATGAATATTATAGTTATTGTATTAGTTCTTATTCAGCATTAGGAGAAAAGCTTTTCATTGGAGAATCTGATGGTATAACTTATATAATGGCATATAATGAAGAAGATTTTGCTGAAGATTCTTTTATATTTATATTATATTCAAAATTAAGAGAATCAATATAAAATTTATTAATTATGAAAGATAAACATTGTTTATATTGTGCTATGCAAGATACTAAACTTGATGGATTTGGATATTGTATAAAATATGATTGTTTTACCGGAGCAGGTAAAAACGATATTTTAAATAGTTTTGTTAAAGAAGCGCGTGATCTTATTTTTATACCAAAAAATCAAACTAGCGCACTTGGAATAGTTTCTTATGTAACTAATTATTATAATGTAAGAACAAGAAAGGCTAATAATATAATGTATAGAGCAGAATTAGAATTCGGTTATGTTCCACAAGAAGTGTTAAAACATATTCCAGTTGAAAATAGAAAAGATTGGAATGCAAATATAAGATGGTAGATAAAATAGATTATGAAAAGATATAGAACTTTAGATTCTTTATTCTTTATAGAAAAAGAATTAAAAAAAGAAAATGTTAATTTTGATAGAAAATTAGACACTTTTAGATTAGATGGTACTTTATATGTTAATATGAAAAAATATACTTTTTCAGAAAAAGAAATTGAAAGTTTAAACTCTACTAATTTATATGTTTATAATGAACTATCAGAACTTTATGGTGGAATAGATACATGGTGGATTGGAATATCAGAAGAAAATGCTTATGAAATTCACTGTTTAGAAAAAAATGGACATTTTTATATTTTAATGACTGAACATGATTCTTATCCAGGAGGAAATTATATAATCTTTGAAGATTTCAAAGAATTTTTTAAATACATAACAACACAGATATGAGTAAAGAAAAACAATTAGAAGAAGTTAGATTAGAAATTATAAAACTTCAAAATAAAGAAGAAAAATTAGTAGAAGAAATTTTTGAAAGCAGAGAAGATTTTGAGTCTAAATTTAAATTCTGGATTGAAAGTGGATTAGGAGAAATACTTGGAGACTTATTTCAATTAAGAAATAAAAGTGCGGTTCTTAGAACATATTTTGAAGGAATGGATATGGATCGTTATAGAGAATATGATTTCGTTGAATTTTTAGAAGATGAATTTTATAATTTAATTGATGGTTTTAAAAATTGCTCTGATGTTTATACTGAAGAAGATAAAAAAGAATTAAAAAAACTTGCAATTGCTATGATGAATAATAATGTAAGAGGAGTTTTTTGGGATTGGTAAAAGTAAAAATATGTAATATAAAACATACGATAATACAATTTTAATAGTTGGTAAGAAATATAAAATATAATTGGTCTGGTTACAATTTTTATGAACCGGAATTAGAATCAGAATTAGAAATATATTCAGAATTAAGAAAAGTATAACTTTTATATCTATTATTGATATAAAAGTCTAAAAAAAGTAAAAATAATAAACTAAAGTATAACTATTTTATATAAATATGAAGATAGTATTGATTTAAAAACTAGTTATAAAATATTGAAAGATATTGTAGTAGTTGAAATTATAGATAAAGAAAATAGACTTATATAAAATAAAAAAGCTGATTAAAATTTAATCAGCTTTTTTTTATTTAATTTATAATATTCCGGAATCTGAATCATCTTGTAAGTCTTCTGATTCATCTTCAGTAAAAACTGCTTTATCAAGAGCATCTTTTACTAATCCCATAAGTTTTTCTTTTATATCTTCTTTTGATGGCTTTTCACCTTTAAATTCTGGTCCAAAAGCGTTGTCTAATATTTCATTGAATATACTAGGTTCATCGCTTCCATAAAAATAATCTTTACATGCATTATATAAAGCGTCTTCCCAATCTGATGTAGCATTTTCATGTAGAAAATTGCTGAATGTTTTAATCATCACCTTGTGTCTTAGTTAAATTTTCGATTATCGCATCGATAGCGTTGAGATTTTTAGTTGTTTGTAAAATGCTTTTTAGTTCGTTTAATAGCTTAATGTGTTTTTTATTAAATAGCTTTTCAATCTTTTTTATTGCTTCTTCATCTACATTAACTGTGACTGGGTGATCTTTAGATTCTCCTATTATGGAAAAACTAATTAATTTCTTAAGATCTTTTAAGTCATTTTTGTCGACACTGATTTTATCTTTTATATCTGTAAACTTTTTCATAATTCAAATACATAATATTTTTGTTCTAATTTTATGAACTTATAATTATTTTTCTGAGTCATAAAAATATCAATTTTAAAACGAAGTTTAAAATTTGATTCTAATAGTTCTTCGTTTAAATATTTATATAAATCTACTTTTCCAATAGATTCAATTATAGGATAATTTAATTCTTTCATAGGTTCTTCTAAACCTTTCATGAAATAGAAGTATGCATTATCTTTAATTTTTAACGCGTTAGATTCAGAGTAAAGAACAACTTTTATATCTTCTCTTTCTTCTGTTGTTACAGAATATATATGTTTAACTGGATCTATTAAGTTAATATGTCCCAATGATGTTTCGTAAAAATTAGCTAAAAATTTTTGATCTTCTATGTTTGAAGGTTCTAAATCTACATAAGCATACTCATCACCTAATATATCATTAGTCTGTTCTAATTCTATTTCAGGATTCATAAAATTTTCGAAAGTTTTATACTTATTTCCCATCTTTTGGTTGTTCTTTTTGTTTATCTAGTTCATTTTTCTTTTTAGCTTCTTCTTCTGCTTTTTTCTTTTCTTCTTCAGTAGGTCCACTTTTAGAATCGAAATCTTTTTTAAATAATTTCTTCATTTCTTCAAATCTAGATTTTTCAGAAGGATTTAATAAACTTTCTATTTTATTATAAACGAACATATAGTCATCATAATTTTTAGGTTTATCAAGCATAGGAAGTAACTTTTTAACCTCATACATATCTAAATATTTAGTTAATAAACCTTTTAAATAAGTCATTAAATCATCCTGTCCAAATTTTTTAAATAAATTTGTTAACATTGGATCAATAGCTTCATTAATCAATTGAGGTTTTTCTGTCCAAAAAGTAAACTTTTCCATATGATTATATATTAAAATTGAAAAAAAGATTTATGTTTTGTTAAAGATTTACATTTTTTGTTTATATTTGTATTAAATATTTATAATTATGTCAAAAATAGATAGATTAAATAATAAAAGATTATTAAGAGTTGAAAGCTTTTTTAATGAAAAAAGAGATCTCTATAATAAATTTGAAATGTTTAATGATTTTTTCTTTGATTATAAAGCTCATACTAAAAAAAATAATGTTTGGATTCTTGATGAATTAACAGATGGACAAAAAGAATTATTTTTTAAATATTATAATTTTGCTATACAAAGTGGCGGTGATTTCTATTCTAAAAAATATTGTAATGATAATGAATATAGAACACAATTTATTTTTCCTAGAGAAGATGAATCAATGAACATAATACTTATAAAAAAATGAGAAATAAACCTTTTTACATATGGAGAATATTTGATAATATTTTTATTATTTATAAACTCTCAAATTATTCTGCTTATCATTTTAAAGAAGTTAAAGCAGGTTTAGTATACGATTCAAATATGTCTAATTACAGTAAAGCTTTTAAATCAGCTCTAAAAAAATATGATTTAAGTCAAGATTTAAATACAGGAAGTTTAGCTGAAACTAAAGAAAGGTTTTATATAGATCTTTATTTAAACCATAAAGATAAATTACCTTCTAAATGTTTAAAAACATGTAAAGTTATTTTCGATAGATATATGAATGAAGAAATAAAAAAACATAATGATTTATCCTAAACCAGAATAATATAATGGAAGAAATATTTAAAAAATCTGATAACTTAGATGTTATTCTAAAAGAAGAAATATTCGAAAGTATAGATTCTATAATAAATTCATTAATTGATTCAGAACTTGATCATTCTATTTCATTTAAAGACATTAAAATCTTAATGAATTCTTTAAATGATAAAAAAATAAATTTTATTTTATATAAAAGTTGTTCAGATTTTTGTGTTAATATAATAGATAAAGATATTAAGATAGATGATTTTTATTATTCATCTTCATATGCTGGAAGTGGAGACGTTATATGTTATAGATTTAATGAAAAAGACACCGTTATTAATTATTTATTAATATATGATGAAGCATATGAAGACCTTAATGAAAACAGAGAAGAAATTTATAGAGTCTATAGAAAAACTGGTTATAAATTAAAAATTTGTAAAGAAATTTCTATAATAAGAGCCGAAAAAAGTAAAATTGCTTATGAAAAATTTAAGAAAAAACAAAATGTTATAAAAAGTGAAGCTATTATAGATAAATTTAATATGCACGGAGATGCTAAATCAGTTAAAAATTTAAATGACGCGTTATAATTTTTTAATTTTAATGTAAAATTAAAAAAATAATGTTTATATTTACATATGGATAAAAAATATACATATCACAAAGATGAAATAATTCATACAACTGTTGAATCTATTATTAACTTTTTTATTAATAATGATAGATCTAATAGAATGACTTTTAGTTCTAAAGCTATGAAGATTATTTATCAATATTATAATAATCCTGATAAATGTCCAAACTTATTTATTGGATCTAAAAGTTTAAGTGGAACATCTGCTGAAATTACTGGAGGAGTATATAATGGATCTTTTAATGAAACTGAAATTAATAATTATATTGTAAACACTATACCAGTTTTATTTGTTATAGTAGATGGAAAGAAAGTTGTTTTATACGATATTATTGAATATCCAGGTAATAGCGGACACTCAGAAGATTTTCATGTATCTTTAGTTCATTCAGAATATTCAAGAAAAGTTTTGGGAAATCTTAGAGATAGTGAAAAATCTGTTGAAAAATTTAAACTTTAATATGCAAAAATTAGCAAATTTCATAGCGTCATGTTTTTACTGGTTAATAATTACATTTCTTATACATTTATTTTTTTATTAATACTAATAAATAAAGACTTAGAAAATGAAAGTTATAAAAGCTATAATTAAAGGATTTATCCTTATTCCTCCTAGTAATGAACCTTATAAGTCAACAACTGTAAGAGTTGATATGATTGAAAAGTTTTATGAAGAAGGAGGATTTGATATTGAAATGAATTGTAGATATGGACTAAGTGAATCCGAAGGTTTTTTCGATGAACTACCAAAAGATTGTGAAGTTATATTAGATTTTACAACTCGTGTAAAAAACGATGAATATTATGATGAAATGTCATTTAAAAATGCTTGTTATAATAAAACATTAGATAATCCGTATCAATTGCCTAAATGGACTGATATTTAAAATTCATTAATAAATATTTTAAATTCTTCTCCTTTTTTAATTGTATTTACTTCTTTTATATTTTTATAATGTAATGATATAAGTCTATTGATCATTTTTTCGTATTTAGATTTATCTCCAGCTATTAAAATTTTAATAGATAATTCATTTAACATAGGAATATAAGCATTTAAAGTAAATCCATAATTTTTAAAAAAGTCTTCTAAATAAGATTTTGTTAAAACAGTTTGCTGTACAGCTTTTTCATTAATTTTATTTTTATTATTTTTAAATAGTTTGTATGTTAATATCATAATTAAATAATTTTTATTATATTTGTATATATTATTAAAAACTCTTTAGTTTGAAAAAAATCTGGAACATATTTTTAAATATTCCTATTATAGATTTTATTTTATCTATTTTTAGAAAAGAAGAATATGTAGAAATATTACCTGTTGATCCAGTTTCAAATGGTAAAAAAGTTATTTTAATTAGAGATTATCCTATAAAATCTTTTAAGCTTATTAAGGGTAAAGTTTATGATGTTGTCGAAGAGTATGTAGCAGAAAAACAAATAACTGCTTATGCTAAGATACATTTAAATTTTATAGAAATTATAGCAGATGACGGTAAAGTTGTAATGGTTTCTTTAATATTTTTTGAATTTGTTGATTAGAAAATGAAAGATAATAATATACATATTAAAAAAATAGAAAAAACATCAGAAACTTTAGATATTTTAAATAAAAATATACCTAGATATATTGAGTATATTAAAAAATATTTAAAAGATAATTTTGATCAAAATGATAAAAGTTTGTTTGATGTTTCAGATTATAGTTCAGATTATTTTCATTATAATAATGAAGATGAATTTTATTATTACATTAAAATAATGTCTAATGAATTTAAAGCTTATAGTATACACAGTATTTTTAATGGTCCTATTAAAAAATTATATGAATTAGATGGTATAGCAGATATAAGAATAAAAAATTCTACTATTATTGAAATTATATATCATGTTCCTTTTTTTCTACAAGAAGAATTGTTTAAGAGTTTTAAAGCTGTAGATAAATTTAATTTATAAATGATTTCTAATAAATTAATAGATAAAATAAATAAATATAAAAAATTTATAATTTATATTGAAATCGATAAAGTTTTCGGAGAAGATAATTTTTATATCGAAAAAGAATATTTCAATTTAATAGATTTCAAAAAAAATCATGTTTCTTTAATCGTTAAACCAAGACAAGATTCTATTATATCTCATTTAAGAATGGTGAAAGGTTTAAAAAATATAAAAGGTGTAGAACGTGTTGAAGTTGTAGGACTTTATTATGCTCTTAATGTATTTTTTAATATAGATGAATTAATTGAAATAGCATCTAACGATAAGATTAATACATCAATAAAAAGTTTAATTAATATTAAAAAATTCAATTTATGAATATTTTAGAATATTCTAACGTATATAATTTCATTTATTATGAAAAATGTATATTAAAAAATAGATTTACAGGAGATGAAAAAAAATGGTTAGACTTTTTAAAATACATGATAAAAGAAGATAAAGAACTTAATCTTATATCAAATTGGCCAGAAGGATTTTTAAATGATAATCTTATAAATTCATTAAAAATAAATTTTAAATTTAACCTATAAAAGATTTTTTTCTATTTACTTTAGTTACTTTTTTTCTAGCATCATCAACAATATGAATTCTATCTAAAATGTAATCTGGAAATAAACTTTTTCCTATTATAAGATCATTAAAAGATCCATCTATTAAATATGTTTTAGCATAATCATTATTATTTCTAATTGATCTTCCTATTCCTTGTATAGCATTTATAATTGCATTCCATTGGTACCATTCTGGGTATTTATTCATTTTCTTTTTAACAAATTCATCTCCTAATGACATATAAGGTACTTTGAAAAATATTTGAAACCTAGATAAATCATCTTTTAAATCTACACCTTCTAATATAGATGGTCCTATTAAAATTCCATTTTTTGATTTCTCAAGTTTTTCTAATGCTTCAGGTTTCTGTGAAGAACTAAAATAAGGTATCAATCTGTCACTTTTGGTGTTGTCTATTATTAATTGTGTTAAACTATATGATCCTGAATGGATAATCCCTCTGTCATTCTTATGATAATTTAGTATATTATGCATTCTATCTAAATTAGTAGGGAAAGACGCATCTTTCTCTCTATATGTCATTTTCATTTGAGGATAATAGACACATATAGGAGATTTTTTAAAATCAAATAAACTTTCAACTTCAATAGAATCGTAATCTTTGATCATATTTAATTCACAAAAAGTTAAATGATCTCCTATTGTAGCTGATAAAAATACTTGTGAATTACAATATTTATGAAAATGGTTTTCCATTAAATATTTTTCTTCTATATTTTTCAATTGTATATCTTTATTATCAGATGTGACTTTAACTATATTATCATGACTTGTTTTAAGTATAACTTCTATGAAATCTTCTACTTTACAATGAATATCTTTAAGCCAATCTAATTTTTTTATCATTATACTTTCATTCTTAGGTATAACAACGCTTATAGGATATTTTTCTTTAAGTCTATCTTTTAAAGGTTTAGTATAAAACAATAATCCTTCTAACTTTAGCTCTAATCCTATTAAAGATTCTAATATTAATTTAGTATCTTCTAACTCTTCTAAAGTATTAAAAAAGTCTCTATATTTTAATGCTTCATTTACATAATCTTTGAATCCTAATCTATCATCAATCATAGATAATAAAGTTTTCATTTCAGTTTCAAATGAACGAGTAAATAAAGGAGAAAAATGATTTTGGACAATTCCAGTTATTTTATGACATTCGTCGAAAAAACAAAAATCTCTTTCTTTAAAAGCTCCATGTCCATCTTTATTTACATAATTTTGTTGAAGTAACCAATAAGAATAATTTAAAAGAGCTGTTTTAGAATTAACAGCATTTCTTCTTGTTGACATGTAAGGACATTTTAAAGCACAGTCTAAATCTTCAATTTCAGCTAAATTAAGTCCTCTTTGTTGACATTCTCCTATAGAAAATTTTTCATCGTTAAGAGTGCAATTATAATTATCTACTCCTTTTATAGATCCCCATGTTAACCCGAAATTTTTGAAATCATCTTCATATTGTTTTTGTAAATGTAAATCTGAAGTTACAATATAACCAGTTTTACCACATCTGTTTAAAACTAAAGCTGAAACCATACTGATAATTGACTTACCAGTCCCTGTAGGTGCTTCTATGACAATAGCTTTCTTTTTATGGTTAACTATATTATCGCATATTTTTAAAACTACGTCGTATTGATCTTTTATAAATCTATTTTTATTTAAACCTTTTTTTGAAAGATCATTTATAGCTTTATCAATTTTTTGTCTTATTTGATTTATATCCATATTTCATTATATAAAGATATAAATTATAAGTTTTTGACTTTAGATTATAAATATTTTTAGTGCCACCGGAGAGAGTCGAACTCCCAAGCCTTATTATTTCAACTTGACCGCATCTTCCCGAAAGAATTCGATGGCTTATAATTTTTAAACATATATTAAAATAAAGTTTAAATTAAATTAAACTTTGATAAAACTTTATGATAATTAAATTTTTTAATATTAGCTTCGTGTATTATTTGGCCTAGTTCGTTTTCTATCTCTAAAAATTTATTATTTACTTGAGTTTCATTATTCATTTCTTTTTCATAAACTATTTGACCTTTATATAATTTATTCTTATCGAAAATTTTTACCTTTTCACTATAATAATGTTTATAATGATTTTTTTTAGGAGAAACTACTACTTTTTTATAAGTATATCTGGTTCCATTAGTGTATGAACCTGTTACAAAATATCTAGACATTTGATAAAGGTTTTAATCCATAAGATAATCTACAATTATCTAAATATTCTTGGCATATTTTAAAAGAAGGATCTTCAAAATCATACTCTCTATATTTAAGAATAAGATTACAAAAATCTTTAAGAAAACCCATATCTTTAAAAAAAGGTTTTCTTTCTTGTGTAGGAAATTCTTTAAAATCTACATAACCTTTTTCTTTTATTTGTCCTTCTATAATCTGACGAATTCCATTATAAAGAAGATCTATCATTTCTAGATTATTTCCTCCACATAAATCAAGTTTACAAAACATATCATCATCAACAGAAGAAACTCTTACTCTAAATCCATACATAACCGGATATAATCCTATGAGTATATTACCATTTGATATTACTGATTTTAAATCTTCAGTATTTTCTACTTTATTAAATATAGTTTTCATTTCTTATCTTTTATTTGTTTAAGAATCTTCTTTTTATATTCTTTCATTTCTTTTTCAGCTTTGATGTTTAAAGCTTTTTGTATTGGATCAAAATCTCCTTCTAAATATTTGAACAATATAATTACGGCTGGATATAAAACTGTAAAAATTGCAATAGTAATAATTAAACCTATTTCTTTTAGATCTTTAACTAATATAAATCCGATTAAAGAACAAGTAAACACTGTTACAAATAGAAGTACAATATATTCTTTTAAATGTCTCATATTAAATTTTATTAATAATTTGTAAATTAGCGTTTTTTGAAATTTCTTTAGCATGTTCCCATTTTGATGGATTATGACAATATCCAATTATTTCCTGTTCAGGTTTCATACATTTAATAATTTTTTCATACCAATCATAATTAGTAAAAGTTGTAGAAAAAGTTATTTTAGAAACATTCTTTAAAGATTCTTTTAAAGATTCTTCGCTTCTAGTACTAAAGAAATTCAAGGTTCTTATTTTTTTATCCGGATATATTTTAGAAAGATATTTAATCCATTCGCTTTCAGCCTGATGATCATTTTCACATATAACTATTTCTGCTTCTTGATTATCATCAGGGAAATCATTCATATAAAAATCTTCTTCTATTATATGATCTTTATGTAATAACATAAACGATCCTATTTTTCTTATTAAAAGAGTAGGATTTAAATTAGAATATTTTTCAAGAATATTAGCATAGTTCATTTTAGTATGAACAGCCATATTAAATCTTTCGAAAAATAATTGTGGTGGATAGTCTTTTTTAGATGTAAGTTCTGCACTTATAGTTCTTTCCATTCTTTTTTGCATCATATCTTCTATATTGTTTGGAAGTTCTTCTGCTGATTTAATTACCATGAAATAATTATCAGGATAACCTTTTATTTTTATAAATCTGTTCATACTTTTATTTTTTATAATATGGTTTTAAAATAAATTTAACGTATTTCTGTGTTTCAGTTATGTTTGGTATTTCATAGTCAACTCTAGATGATCCAGCATTATAACATGATAACGCTAATTCCCAAACATAAGTATTATGATTATTGAAATATGCTGTATCGCTTTTAATTTTTAAACATTCTTTTTCATAAAGCAAAAATTCTTTTTCTGATAAATTGTTTACATTTTCATTTAAATTAAAATCATATTTGTCGTAGACTTTTTTATGTATAATTTTATTAAACATTTCATTATATTTTTTTCTTAAATAAAAGGCTCCACATATAATATTAGATTCCGATGTCATTTCTGTTGGTTGTCCAATATCATTTGCTACAGATTTATAAGTAGCGGGCATCATTTGCATATAACCATGAGCTCCAGCTGAGCTTGTTACCCACCATTTGAATCTTGATTCTTTTTGTAAAACTCTAAAAAATACAGCATAAGGTATATTATTTGAATCAGCTTGAGTAAACATTAATTTTAAATGCTCATCATTTACTCTATCTGGTATATCAACATCAGCTTCTTTTTTTACTACAGCTAACATATAAACTCTACTTGATTTTATTTTTTTAAGTTCTTTTTCAATTTCAGCAGTTTCATGATATTTATTATCTAATAAATCAGATTTAATACCAAGTTCGTTGTGTATAGATTCTAATTCTTGAGTCATTTTATCAACTTCTGGGTCTCTAATATCTTTACCAGTTTCATAAAAATAGAAATTAGTTCCAATTAATACTAATAGAAATGATATAATAGTTAAATTATATCTTAGTGTATTTAACACTCTTCTAAATATTGATTTGTTTATTAACCCGTCAGATAAATGTACTCGTATTCCTTTTTTAATAGAATTTAAAAATTTATCTTTTGATGGTTTAACGCTCCAATTAAATAATGTATTTTTCATAATAACTTATATTAATATTGGCTAATATAAACAAAATTTGTAAAACTGATATTATTTTTTGAAAAAAGTGTAAATTTATTTTGAACTAAGATGGATTATTTTAATATAAAAATAAAAAATATTTTATGGCTAAAACACAAATAAATGTATGGCTTCCATCTGCAGATGGAATGGAAGCTGAAACAGCAAGACAAGCCGCCAATATATTAAACGACAAAGATATTGATTTTGGATTAAAAGTTGTAGGACAAGAAGAAGAAGCATCAATGAAATTAGTATATTTATCAGAAGATTTAAAAAATGTTCCAATTATGCTTATTAAGTTAAACACTTTTAACATGAAGAAACAAGCGCAATTTATAAATGAAATATTTTCTAAATTTGCTTATCAATTTAGAAAAGAACCGTTAAAAAGTTTAATATCTTATCCTAATAAACAGTATTTCATCCCTAATAATATTGAAGGAGAATTGGTAGATGTTAAATATTTAAATGCTGCTGAACATTCCATAGAAGAATGTAGTAACATTACTAAAGAAATTAAAAAATGCATGGACGAAATCTTAATGAATCCTAGTAAATTTCACGATAGCTTATACGGGGAATTACATGCAGAAGATAAAAATTTAGGTTTAGAAATGAAACAAGCAGATGAGACGTATAGATTATTATATAAGACTGAACCTGTTACTGAATGGCGTAAATTTAATAATTCTATGGATTGGGATAATTTCGTGGAAGATCTTCATAAAGAATATAAAACAAATGTAATAAATGACAAATAAACAAAATACTTTAATAGTTAATCTTTATAGCGGACCAGGTGCCGGAAAAAGTACAACAGCAGCATGGTTATTTGCGTGTTTAAAAAAGATTGGGATTAATGCTGAATTAGTTACAGAATATGCAAAAGATAAAGTTTGGGAGGAATCTCATAAAGTATTAAATAATCAAATTTATATATTTGCTAAACAACATCATAGATTAAAAATACTATTAGAAAAAGTAGATGTTATTATTACAGATTCTCCTATAATGATGGGTATTACTTATGATCTTGAAAATAATTCTTACTTAAGAAATCTTGCTTATTTTGAATATTCTAAAATGAATAATTTAAATTTCTTTTTAAAAAGAAGTAAAGTTTATAATCCTATAGGTAGACAACAAGATGAAGAACAAGCTATAGTAATGGATAAAATCATTAAAAAATGTATTGATGATTTTAATATTGATTATAGTATTTTTGATACAGATGATTCATCATATAATGAAATGCTAACTATAATTTTTGAAAGACTACAATAATGAAAATAACTATTTTTACACATCCTAATCCACGAATGGATATACTTGAATCTATTATAAAAAATATAAAAGATAATTCGAAGGTGAGTGTAGAAATAGAAGTTACTTGGAAAAAAATAAGAGATTGTGAAAATATCGAAGGTATTAAAGTTTATGCTTTAACAGATCCTTTTCATACTATAGATTCATGCTTAAATGAATATGATTTAAAAGCAACTAATAAAAGTTATAGACACAACATTATTAAAGATAAATTAGGATATATTTTAAATGAATATTCTGATATCGAATCTTCGGTATTATCATATTTATTATGGGTAGAAATTTCAAAAAAATCTGGTATAGAATGTGTTTTTAAAGTTGAAAATCCAGATAATTTATATTCTTATTTAAAAGAGAAAAAAATATTAGAAAAAAATATTAAGTTTCATCAAAAAACTTATGCTAGATTTAAGGTAAAAAATATAAATATTTATAAGAATATGAGTTTAGGAACGCTTAGTTTATTAGTTAAATATTGTAAATTTTATGATTATTATAACTATTTAAAAGATTTAAAGTAAAACTTTTCATGAAAAATGTTTTATAAATTAAAAGTAATTAACTAATGGATTTAAATAAAATACAGTCAGCAGGATTAAAAGTTCTTGAGAATGGTTCTAAAGAAGAGAAAATTAGATTTATGTCTAATCTTAAAAAGACTATGCAGAAAACTAAAAGGAAATCCGATTATGAAAACGCAATGCAGCTTGCTTTAAAGTTAGTTATTAATGGTTCGTATGGAGCATTTGCTAATAAATGGTTTTGTTTTTTTAATAATGATTTAGCAGCTTCTATTACATCTACATGTAGAGATCTTACTCAATTAATGGACGGTAAAAATTCAGAATATTGGTATACAATGTGGCACAAAGATTTTAAATTACATGAACATTTAGGTTTAGAAAAAGGATCAGTTAAACAAATAGAAAAAGATAAATCAGTTTCTGTTTATGGCGATACTGATTCTATATTTGTAAGTTTTGATCCTGGTATGAAAAGTTGTAACTGGGAAGAAGACGGTAAAGATCCTATGGAATTCATTAATAAAGTTCATGAATTTAGATTAATTAAATTTTTTATTAGAGAACTCGAAAAATTTGCTCATGATAAAGGTGTTGAAAACATAGAAGATTTTGAGCTTGAGAAAGTTGCAGAATCAGTTTTATTCATAGAAAAGAAAAATTATATGCAGAATATTATTATGGAAGATGGTATTCCATATGATAGTCTTACGTATTTCCAAGCTAAAGGTATTGAAACTGTTAGGTCATCAACGCCTCCTTTTGTTAGAGAAAAAGTAATGGAAGCTATTAAATATTTATTTAAAAATCCTGATACATATAATATTAAAGAGATGCTTACTATAGTTAAGGAACTTAAAAAAGAGTTTGAATTTGCACCTATTGAAGAAATATCAATGATGACTAGTATGAATAAATATAATGAAAAAGTTATTAATGATGGAAGAGAAGAAACTCCAATGTTATATTCTAACGCAACAAGTAAATTAGATCTTATGACTGATGATTATATTAGAGGTGGTCATAAAAGAAGTAGTAATGGAGGTTCTGATTTATATGTTCCTGATTCTTTACAAATTGTTAAAGGAGCACATTTCTCTGTTAAAGCAGCAGGTGCACATAATTATCTTTTAAGTAAAGATAAAGAGCATAGAATGAAATATGATTTTATTAAAAGTGGTTCAAAAGTAAAATATTATTATACAAAAGACGAAAAGTTTCCAGTTTTTGCATATATACCAGGTGAATATCCAATTGAAATTGCACCTGAAATAGATTATAATATGCAATACGAAAAGTGTATGTTATCTATAATAAATAGATTTGTAAAGGTATTAGGAATGCCTGAAATTAACAAAAGAGTATCGGTTATTATGCCTTTATTTTCAAAAATTTAAATAAAATGAAACATGCAAGAAGATATAGAAGTATTTACATTAGATTTGAGCCTCAATGGAGGTTCAATTACATTACAAATTCCGGTAGATCAAAAAGAAGCAGTTGATAAATTAATAGCAGATCCTAATTTTTCTGGTAAAATAAAAGATTCTAAAGTAGTTGTAATCCCTTCTAAAGATTCCGATTTAAATGACGTACAGATAACATGGAACGATTTTAACGCTGCTCCAAGTACTCTATCTTTATTTTTTGATATGGACAGAGATGAAGTGTGGAAAACTTTAAATGCTAATTTTGATTTCGAATCTTATGATATTATTAAAAAATGTGAAGTTTTCTTCAATTCTAATAATGAAGCTATAGAAAACAGCAGATTTTTTGTAAATATAGGAAAAGGCTTATATGTCTCTTTCGTTGAATTGGTTACTGATACAAATGAAACTATTATAAATTCTTTAATATTTACTTATGACGGAACTTTATATGATCATGATACTTTATCTGATTCTTTGATAAAAATGTTTATTAAGTCTATTATAGTTTATGAAGATAATAAAGATTCTAAAATTTATATAGCTAATTTCACTGATGAAGGTTTTGAATTTGAGCCTTACGATTTAGGTAAAATAGTTTTAAATTTAAAAGGACATAAGAAAAAAGTTTATAATGAAATTGTAAAAAGTATTAATACTTATAAAAAAGGAACTTATGTTTTATATGGAGAAAGAGGATCAGGTAAAACTTTATATCTTAAAAAATTATTAAAAACTATTAAAAAGAAAATTATTTATGTTCCAGTTGATAGTTTTGAATACGTTTTTCATAATAGAAGCTTCTTTCAGCAAATACAAGAATTTGGTGATTGTTTAGTTGTTTTTGAAGATTGTGAAATGTATTTTAGTAATGGAATGTCTACTAATATTTATCTTTCAATTTTAATGAAATATAATGATTCTTTAATTAGTGATCAAACAAATTTTAATTGTGTATTAATTTTAAATACAAAAAGTTTAAATGGAATATGTACTGATCTTAGTATGAATGATAAAGTTAGTTTTGTTTCAATGATTGATAATGATGTTGAATTCAATGGATATAAATAATGAAAGAAAAAGATATTGACATACTAGAGTTTTTAATGACTGCAGATTTTGAAAATTTGCAATATAGTAGTGATCAATATGTATTTTTTTTAAAAAAATATCAATCTTATTATAAAATTTTAAATTCTAAGTATCATGGTGTTAAACATGAGAACGAAAGGATAATATCAGAAGAACAAAAGGCTAAGGATCAACTACTTAAAGAACAAAGATCAAACGCTATAGACAAAGCCAAGGTGAAAAACTTAGATAAAGAGTTGAAAAAAAAGTTGACATGGAAAGAAAGATTTAAGGGTAAATTGATCGGTCGATTCGATCCAAATAATATATAACTTAAATATAAAAAATGATCTGTGGCGTTAAGCGAGTTTTTAAAGGAGTATGGGGAAGACCTTGTTAGTAAGGCAAAGAAGGGTAGACTTGATGATGCACTTTGTCGAGATAGTGAAATTAATAGAATTATAGAAATTTTAGCTCGTAGAAAGAAGAATAATGTTCTTTTATTAGGAGATCCAGGAGTTGGAAAAACATCAATTATAGAAGGAATAGCTAGAATTATAGCTGAAGGAAACACTAACAAAATTTTAGATAAAAAAATAATTTATAGTTTAGATTATCATTATTTAATTAGTGGTACTATGTATAGAGGACAATTAGAAGAAAGAGCAACTAATCTTATAAAAGAAATAAAATCTAATAAGAATATTATTTTATTTATAGATGAAATACATTCTATTTTTTCTAATAAAGTAGGATCGTCTACAAGTTCAGATTTAAACAATTTTTTGAAACCTTATTTATCAAGTGGAGAAGTACAAATAATAGGTATAACTACTTATGATGAGTATAGAACATCTATAGGTAAAGATAAAGCTTTAGCAAGAAGGTTTCAAAACATTACAATTGGACAAACTACTGAAAAACAAACTTTAGATATTCTTAAAAATACTTATAATATTTATGAAAAATATCATAATGTGAAGTACGACGATAATATTTTAGAGGAATGTGTAAAATTAGCTAAAAAATATATTTTTGATAGACAAATGCCTGATTCTGCTATAGATATTTTAGATGAATCTGGATCAATTGTTAGTTTAAAGAATAAAATATTTGTTCCAGATAGTAGAAAGATAAAAAATATAAAAACTAAATTAGATCGTTTAGAAAAAGAGAAAACTAGAAGAATAAAGTCAGAAGAGTTTGAAAATATATTAGAATTTAAACAAGAATTAGATAATTTAAAATACGATTTAGATATAGAAAAAGCGAAATGGTATAAAAATAATACAGATAAAATACCAAATGTTAAAATAGAAGATTTATATTTAACTGTTTCTAAAATGACTGGTATAGATCCTGATCATTTCAGCGCATCTTATCTTTCAAGAATAGGTAACCTTAAAAATAATCTTAAAAATAATGTTTTTGGACAAGATGACGCTATAGAAGACGTTGTTAAAATTCTTAGAAGAAAAATTATTAATATTAATGATAACGAAAAACCTTTAGCTTCATTTTTAATGTCTGGTCCATCAGGAGTTGGGAAAACTACTTTTGCTAAATTAATATCTGAATCAGTTTTTGGTAATGAAAATAATATAATTAGAATAGATATGTCTGAATATAAAGATGAAGCTTCTATTTCTAAGTTCTTAGGTTCAGCACCTGGTTATGTTGGTTATGAAGATGGTGGTGCTATAACAGAAGAAGTGAAAAAACACCCACATAGTGTTATTCTTTTTGATGAAGCTGAAAAAGCACATAAAGATATATTTAATTTAATGCTGCAAATTTTAGACGAAGGTCATATAAAAGATTCTTCTGGTAATCTTATTAATTTTAAACATTCAATTATAATTATTACATCAAACTTAGGAACTAATGTTCCTGATGCAGTAGGGTTTAATAAAAATAATAGAAACACATATATCCAATCTATCGATAAAGAATTAAAATCCTTTTTCAGACTAGAATTTTTAAATAGATTAGATAAAATTATATGTTTCAATCACTTAGGAACCGAAGATATAACTAATATATATGATATAGAACTAACAAAAATTAAAACGAAGTTCGAAAAGTTTAATATAAACATTAGTATAAGTTCTAAGCTTAAAAAGATAATAATCGAAAATGGTTATGACAAAAGTTATGGTGCTCGTTTTATGAAAAGAATAATACACGAGTATGTTGTAGACAACGTTATAGATTATATAGTTTTAAATAAAAATATAAATAGTGAAAAAACTATAAATATTGAACTTGACTGGAAAAGGAATAAAGTAGATACAAAAATAATTAAATAAAATGGATTTTGATAAATATCAAAAATTAGAAAAGAAAATAAAAAGACAAAGCTTTGCGCAGTCGTATAAAGCTATTAATATATGGGCTTTTTTATTTTCAATACTTGGAAACTGTGCATCTATATTCTTTGCATATTTTTTATTGTTTTCAATATTAAAAGAATCAATGCCTGATATACAAAGCACAATTGGAATTTCTATAATTACAGTTTTGTTTTTGGCTATGTTCGAAATGCTGAAAAGATATGTTTTTAATAAATTTAGTTTAGAACATATTAGATCTAAATTTAAAATTTTAAAGAAAGAGGTTTTAGTTCTAACTCTTTTTAGTGGGCTTATGATAGCAGGTTCTTTTTATTTAAGTTTAAATGGAGCTCAAAAATTTACTGATCAATTAGATCATATTGAACAAGAAAGTGACAAAGAATATTTAGTTTATCAAGATAGTATTATATTAATGTTTGATGATAAAATAAAAATATTTAGTGATAAAAATGTTAATCTTATTAATGATAATAACATTCTTACTGAAGAAAATATACAAATTAATAAAGAAGCTGAAGAAATTACTTCTAATTCTACTAAAAAGATTAAATATAAATTAATTGAACAGAATAACGAAAGAATTAATAAAAACCAAGAAAAAATAGATCAGAACGATCTTAAAATAAGCGAGTTAGAAGATGAAATGAATCTTAAACTTAAAGCTAAAAAGACAGAGCTTGTTGCTGATAATGATGCTATGATTGAAAAAGGTAATAAAAATAGTATTAAATTTATTATTCTTTCTACTTTTATAGAACTTATAATTTTAATTGGTATTTACTTTAATAGTTTTTATGATTTTAGATCTTTTAGAGAATATGAAGAAAATATGAAAGCTGATCCTAATTTTAATAAATGGGTTAATTACGATAGACTTTTAGAATTAATTTATAATAATGGAACAAACGTAACAAGAGTTGGCGAAGATTTAGTATCTACTAATAAACTTATAGATTTAGCAAGAATTAATAATTTCTTGAAAATGGACAAAAAAGTTATAGACGATGGGTTCAAAGTATTAAATCATTTAGGGATAATTACAACTAAAGGTAGTAAAAGAATAGTTGAAGTTGATTTTGAAATTGCTAAAGAAGTTCTTAAAGATTATTTTAAAATAACATAATCTTTCTTTTTAGAAGAAGGGTTAACTATAAAATATATACAAAAACATGTTCCTAATATAACAATGAGCGATAATTCAAAAAATACTTCAACCTCTGTAAACAATCAGATACTTAAAAACGGTAAAAATTCTATTGAAATTTTAACAGCTTTAGATCAGATAGTAAAAAGTTCTGATTCTACTATTCAAATAGAAATATTGGATGAACTTAATAATCCTATAACTTATAGTTTTCCAACTGTAGGATATTTAAAATCTCAAATAGATAGATTATCTGAAAACGTAAATAGATTAAGTTCTATTTCAACTGATGGTGCTTTTATATTAGATGCTGATAATTCTTTTAAAAAGATAATAGTATCTGATTTAAATAGAGAACCTAATAGTTTATCTGAACTTAATGAAGTTCAATCTTTTTCAAAGAAAAAGAATTGGTTTTTTGATTCTTTGTTAGATCCAATTTTAAATGTTGAATTAGACCTTAATGATAAAATTGAAAATAATGTTAGAAAAGTATTATCAAGAAGATATATTGTTAAATTTAATGTTGATGAAAATGGAAATCCTACTAGTTTAGGAGAAAGTGCGATTACAAGTTTTAATCAAACTATTAATAATAGAACTGATATTGGATTAGATGAATTTTTAACATGGAATTCAACAACACCAGGTGTTCAAAGTCCATTAGATCCATTATGCGATGAACAATTAAATGAATTAGAACCTAATGAAGTTTTATATGATGGAGTATTTACTGTTTTAGCAACTGAGCTTGATGATATTAATAATAAATTATGGTATGTACTAGATACAATTACTTATAATGATTTATTAGCTCAATCTGGAAGAGAGCTTTCAGTTGGAGATGAAGTTATTATTAATAGCAATATTTCAACAACAAGATATAGAGTTAGAGAAGTTAATACTGATCAAAGTCTGTTTAGAGTTGATTTCGAAAGAATTGAAGGTTTTGAACCAATACCAGTTGGTATAGGAACACTGAAAATATATACTCCAATAATAGTTAATAAAACTGTTGGAGTTTCTATTGGATTTAATGAATATTGTGTAGTATTCGTTAAACCTATGAATACTGATAATTTCTTATTAGCTAAAAATTGGAGTGAAGGAACTTCTTTTTATTCAAATGATTTAGTTTTAGATTCTGATGATGAAGACAATGGTCTAAGTATGGAAGAATTTTATGCGCAAACAGTATTTGATTATGGTTTAGTTTTAAAAGATTTAGTAGCTAAAAAAATACCTTCTACTCTTGGTGCGACACCTAATATTCCATTTTTAGATGTTGATAATTTTAAAGTTGTTCAAATTAACAAGCATCTTACTGATACTACTGATAGAGAATCAACTAGAGCTAAGCATAATGAATCAAATACTTTAAAATCTGAAATCAAACAGATTGATGAAGCAGTTTCTAAACAACAAAGAACATTACAAACAAGAAGATTTTCTTCTGAAGCTGATAAACAAAAAGAAGAAAATCAATTAACTAAATTAACAGAAGATAGAGTTTCAAAGAATAAACTTAGAACAAGTTTATTAGAAGAAATTATGGCTGTTAAAAAGAATGTTTTTAAAGCTTCTGCTAAATTTAGAATAAGAGGTTTCTTTGATATACCAGAAGCTGTTTTCGCTTTTAATACACAACCACAAGAAGTTGTTCAATTTATTTATGAATATAGATATTTATCTAAAGATGGTCAATCATCAACTATTGAAGGATTTAAATTAAAAACAAGAGCTGACCAACCTGAATCTGAAACTAAACAAACTGCAGTTTTTTCTGCATGGGTGGCAGAAAAAACTGATGTAAGGAAAAGAGAATTTAACGAAGATTCTGGTTTATGGGAATGGGTTATAGAAGATGTTAGCGATGCTGATACTCCAAATATTAATCAATTAGATATTTCAATATCTCCTGGTGAAAGAGTAGAAATTAGAGTTAAATCTTTATCTGAAGTTGGTTGGCCTGATGCACCAATGGAATCTGACTGGTCTGATACTATAACAATAGATTTCCCAGATGATTTAAATAACGTTTTAGGTGAAGATGATTTTATATTATCTGAAGCAACTCAAGAAGAACAAAGAGTTAGATTTGAACAAGATTTAAATAGTAGAGGTTTAGGTAAACATTTAGAAGAACAAATTATAACAGAAGATAAATTTTATGCTCATCCTACTAAATCTTTAGTTACTAAATATTTTAATAATGCAGGAAACTTAATAAATTTAGAAGATTATATCGATGATCTTACATCAAGAATTACATCTCTTGAAGAACAAGTATCTAGAATTAAAGGAGAATTAAAAGTATTTGTTGTAAAAGGATCAACAGAAAGAGAAGTTAATAATGGAGCAGATATAGAATTCACAGTAGAATGTGAAGATTATGGTACATTATGGGTAGATGCAACTAACCCAAATCCAGATAGAACTTTTGATGATAGGCCTGTTTATGTTATAAATGATTATTCTATAAGATTAGAAAATAATGCTCAAACAAGTTCTCTTGGTTTATTAACAAATAGACCTTTTATATCAACAACTGGTATTGAAAATTCTTTTCATAAAGAATCTTTTTCACAATCATTATGGGTATCTCCTGATGATGAAATTCTATTAGAAGAAGAAGGAGGAGTTGCAGTTGGTCAATTAGATAATCAATGGATATGGTCAGCTAATAAGAAAACTGATACTATTAAATTTTCAGATGATAATAATACTAATAGACTTACAGATGGTTCTGATCAAATTACATACACTGGTTCTGATCCAAATATGCCAGGGTTTTTAAATGGTTCAACATCTATAGCAAATAAAAATGATTTTAACGTCGGTTTAAAAAGTACTGATACTATTGGATCTCTTAATGTAGATGCTTCTAAAAATGTAAGTGTTATAAATAATGATCTTTGGTTTCCTTTTAAAAGTGGATCAACAGTTATAACTGCACCAGGCCAAATAGAAAATAGAGGATTTGCTGCAACAGTTCATCCAGTTATTTCAAGTCTGTCTAATTTAGTTGATAAGAATAGTGAAGATATTAAAATAATACAAGGTAAAGATTCAAGTAATAACTTTATAAATATTCCAATAAAATTATTCTTTAAATATAGAGTATATGGAGGAAATAGTGATATTGCGTTGTTACCAGGTTTAACACCTGTACATGGTTGGAATAACTCATTACCTGTACCATCAAGTGATTATGTAGATCTTACAAGTATTAATAGAACTCTTTTAAATAAAAGCGTTAGATTTTTTGTTGAAACTGAAACTGATGCTAGACCTTTTGAATTCACTATTAAATTTAAATTGTATAATAAAAGAAGAAATCAAATAGCTTATGCTACTAGTCCACTTGTGTCATTTAAAGAAGTTGCAATTTAATAAATTATGATTAATAAAAGTTTCCATATATTAAGAACTAATCCAGCTCTTACGACAAATATTAAAGTAATTGTTACTTCTAAATATGAATTGTTTTTAGAGAGTATAGAGTCAGATCAATTTTTAAACCAAAATAGATTTAAAAGATTTCCTTTAAATAAAGATAATCTTTTATCTATTGCTATACCAGATTTTTTTAAAAATGTACCAGAAGATATTGCTTTTTCTGTTAGGTTTGATAATGATCAAGATATAATGTATAAAACATTTGATCGTCAAATAGATCCTATTTATTTTACAGGAAGTAGAACTGTTGTTGATAAAAGACATGAAGAAGAGTTTGAATATTTTGCGCCTTTACATGTTAATCCAAACAATATACCTTCTAATTTTATAATTTTTAGATTAGATGGTCCAGGTAGAATAGATTTAGATCCATCTAATTTTAACGAAGAAGTTCTTGATAAATTAAAAGTAGTTTCATTATTTGATATGGAAACAACTAATTTAGGTAGATTTATGGATAATAATTTTAAAAATAAATATTTTCCTAAATCTCCTCTTGAATTAGACTTTAGAGAATTCGAATTTTCTAAATGGAATGGTATTGATTATTTATCAGGTGGATATAGTTCAAAATCTTTCTTTTTAAATGATACTTTTAAATATGAACTTCCATTTTTTGAATTTGATAAATTTATAACTGAAGGCTATAAGAAAAATAGTGTTATTTATCCTAATATAATTAATCTTACATTCTTATTTGACGATACACCTGCAACACCTGAGAAGTTAAATAAATATTCTATTAATAGATACTTAGGATTTTATTTAGACTCACTAGATTTAATAGCATCTGTGACTCCTTTTAAAACTTATCAGTTAATAACAGGAGGAGAAATTAGTAATAATACTTTTTATGATTCAACATTAGCATCAAGTTATGATCCTATAGAAGGAGGATGGAAATCAGATAAAGAATATTTTGTTTGGAATAATGGTAAATTTCATTATTTAACTAGAACACTAGTTGGAACTAATCAATATGATTATAAAATAATATCAGATACCATATTTGACACTAATACTAATCCTTTACATGTTACTGATCTATTTAATACTTCTAATACACAACAGTATACTGTTGTAACAACTTATAATGAGATTAAATTAAGAACTGAATTAACATTATCAGATGGTTCTCCTTTTTTATCTCCAGTTATGGCTGCTAATGCTCTTGCTAAAGCTGATTTGTTTATAATTAAAATAAATAATAATTATCATTCGATTAAATATGATAGTATCGATGGTATATTTTATATAGACACTGACTATAGAATAGAATCTAATACTGATCAAATTAAATATTGGATTAACGGAGAAGATAGTGAATATTCAACCAAAATAGAATTAGGTAATCATACTAAACAAAATAAGCCACCAGTTTATGAAATTTATAGATTAAATTTTACTGAAATATCAGATTTTGATAATACTATAAAAGAAACTAAATTTGCTGGATATGAATATGAAGATAAAGATAATTCTGATGGAATATATGTTTCTTCTGAAGGTAAATTTTATCCTAATGACCATAATACTAATTCTTTTGAAGCTGATTTAATAACAGATAATCCAGTTAGTTCTGAATATATAGCAACAGATGAATATTTCGCTTTTGGTAAAGATAATAAACTTACTCAACTATGGAGAAAAAATCCTACTTTATGTAAATGGGGTTATGCTGGATCTATAAGCCATAATGATTATCCTTATAGAGCTAATAATCAAATATCTAATATAGATGAATATAATAGAGCACCTAATCCTAAAATTTTAGAACTTAGAAGAATTAATGGCAATTTAGATTATTTCTATACTCATGGATTACCATTAGCAAATTATACTAATCATTCTTTACATATAAGTGAATCTTTTTTCGATTATAGTAAATATTTAGCATCCACACATGATTATTTTTCTTACGTGTTCGAAGCTCCTATAAATACAAGTGATGGAGTTAATACTCATACAAGAAATACTTATAAATATGGAATTTTTAACGGTGGAAACGAAGAAGAAGCAGCATCTTGTGTTTTTAGAGGAGCTAAATTTAAAATATATGATGTTTCTAATATTTTAAAAGATGGAGATGATATAAAACAATTTTCACTAGTAGAAAATAAAAGATATAATGATTATAAATTTTCTATTATATTTGGATCTAAAAGATTTGATTCTAGTAATAGCTTTGTGTCTTTTTCAGGAGGAGAACCTAATATAGGAGAATCAGGAGTAGATGTTTATGTTAATCATAAATATAAAAACATTTTAGTTCATATTTACGTGAATAGTAATACTAATTTATCAGATGTTTATGCGCTTGAAAGAGATTTTCTTTATTCAACAAATGCTATTACGTCAGCTAATACTTTAACTACTGAGTCGTTAATGTTTTCTAATGTTCTTAATATGCTTAATAGCGTAAATACTAAAAGAGGGTTTGATAATTTTTTAACATATTGGGTTATAGAAGAAGATGGATCTTTTGATTTTAGTCAAATAAATAATAAGATAGCTTATAACAGTCAAAATTTACCTCCTTTTTATTTAGCTGCTGAATATCCAGATGAATTTAGTGTTAATTTAGAATCTTTAAAAATAGAAGCTATAGAAGGTCCAAATATTAAAACAAATCAACCTTTATTATACCCTGAAGGTAGACAACCTCTTGGTAGAAAATTCATTTATAATAAAACTGAGGAACAGCCTAAAAATTTAGATTCAAGAGGAATTTATCCTACAACAGTTAATATTAATAGATTTAGAGGACAATACATGCCTATATTTAGAACTATTGAAATGTTTGAAGCTCATGACGGAACTATTTCAAAACCTTATGGTAATTATAAATTTAATATGAATCTTAGTGATTTTGCTCTTAATAAAGAGCAAAAAATGAGTAAAGTTAATAGATTTAATAATATTTTAAAACTCAAAGATGAGAGAAATATACCTTCTTTATATCCTATGATAGATGAATTTGGATATTTCCTAAGAGATATGTTTATATTTAAATCAACATGGGATGATGAGTATTATTTAGAAGTAGTAGATAATACTAATACTGCTACAACACCTTTAGCAAATACTAAAATATCATATTTAGCTCCTGAGTTTACATATAATAATATTTATGGAACATTTAATATGAGAGAACAAAAATCTTTCTTTGGTTCAAAAGCTATGGACATAGAAGATAGTATTATTATAAATGAAAGTAGTATAACTTTTAACGAAGATTCTACAACAGGAGAACAAAATATTTTAGGTAGCGGTGAAACTTTAAATACTGATTTTAATTTCAATAATTTAAAAGAAGTTTATCACACAATAGAACAAAAGAAACTTCAAACATCTTTAGAAAGAGACGAAATTACTAAATGGGTAATAAATGTTGATATACAACAGTTGCTTAAAGATTATTTATACGCTTCTATTAAATCAGCTAGAACTTTTGTTGATATTGTTAATGAAAATACTAGAACTAATAGCGTAAATCTAGCTATTGAAAACTACATTAATTTTAATTTATCTGATAGATATGTTATAGATAGAGTTGATTTTTATGTTCAATATTTTCTAATTGAAGACGACCCATCTTTAAAAAGATATGATCCTCTTTATAGTTTAAATGTTAAACAAAACAAAATTTCTAATATTGGAAACGCTCAACAAACAACTGATATTAATATTACAGGATCTATAGAAAATAATAATATAGAAATAGAATATACACAAACTAAAAACAGTTTGGATTATAAATATGATTATTATTTTGATATTGTTTTTAAAAGAGCATAAACTTTAAATGTAAAAATTTATATAATTTATATGAGCGAAGATAATCAACAACAATTGTCTCTTAATGAGAAATATTTTAAATTAAATGATAAGACCGAAGAGCTCTTAAAAATTCAAAGGTCTTCATGGGTTGGAAGAGTAGAGCCTCTTTTATTAACAATGAAAGATGGTATAGAAGAGTTATATGAAATGCAAGCAACTGCTCTTTCTTATAGACATATTTTAGGTGACGAAGTTAATTTTTATACGACTAAACTTAGTAAAGCAATAGCTGAACAAAAAAGAATTAGAAAAGATAAATTAATTAATTATACTATAAAATTTCAAGTAAAATTTAACACCTCAGAGAAAAATATTTGTATCGATGCTGATACTTCTGAAATGGAAAGATATATTGAATTATTACAAATGCATATTGAATTTCTTAGAGAATCTGTTAAAACTATAGATAATCTTCAATTTGCAGTGAAAAATAAAATTGCTTTATTAGATTATTTACTTAACAAGTAAATTAATGGAAAATTATATTTAAGAAAATATATGAAATTTTATTATAATAAAAAAACCGAAAAGCTTATAATCAAAGAGTCAACAAGTTCTGAATATAATTACTTGAAGAATTACTTACGTAAAAAAGTAGATGGTCACGAATGGAATCCTAAAATTAAAATGGGTATATGGGATGGACTTATAGATAATTTTCATTCAGGTTATGTTGATGTTGGGTTATGGAAAAGATGTTATGAAATATGTAGAATAGCTAGAAGGCCTTTTGAAATTATAAATAAACAAGATTTCCCTATAAATAATAATATTGAAAAAGCTCATTTTATTAAATTCGTTAATAAGTTTTATGGTGGTAGAAAAAACGGAGATGGTGATGTATTCTTTCCATACGAACATCAAATAGAAGCAGCATGGAAAATATTAAGAAACAGATATTGTAGAATAGAAGTCGCAACATCAGGAGGTAAAACTTTGATTTTATCAATGGTACTATTTTATATTTTAAAACATATAAAAGATGACGCTAAAATTTTAATAATTGTTCCTAGTATAAGTTTAGTATCTCAATTTTATGATGATATGATGGATTATAATTTAGGGTTTTTTAAAGAAAATAAAGAACCTTTAGATTTAAGAATAATGGAAATCATGTCTGATAAGCCTAGAAAGTTTCATGGTGAAGGAGAACCTAATTTTTATATATCAACATATCAAAGTTTAGATAACGATGAAGTCTGGAAAAAAGAATTCTTTGAACAATTTCATACAGTAGCATGTGACGAAAGTCATAAAGCTAAAGCAGTAACATTAAAAAGAGAATTAGATAAAACTAAAGGATCTGCTTTTTATAGATTTGGTTTATCAGGAACATATCCAAAAGATAATACTACAGCTATTCTTGATATAGAATCTGTGACTGGTCCACTTGTAATGCTTGTAAGAGCTGATTACTTAATGAAAAAGGATTTGGTTGCAGGTTTAATGATTAAAACAATTTGTCTTGATCATAATGATTTAAACTTTGCTGAAAAAACAAAGAATATTAAAAAGCATAATCCAAGAAAAGCGTTAGAATTAGAAGTTAAGTATGTACAAGACTGTGACCAAAGAATAGATTTTATAGTTAAAACACTTATAGGTAAAGCTGATAAAAATGTTTTATTATTATTTCATAACATAGATCACGGTAAAAGGTTATTAGATCATGCTGAATATTTATTTCCCGAACAAGAAATTCATTATATAGATGGAGGAGTTAATGGAAAAAATAGAAAGCCTATATTAGCTAGAATGAAAATTCATGAACCTGGTAAACCTAAGGTTTTAATAGCTTCATATGGAACATTATCAACAGGTATTAGTATAGATGCTATATTTTATATTATTTTTGCAGATAGTTTTAAATCAGATGTTGTAATTAGACAATCAATAGGAAGAGGTTTAAGAAAACATAAAGATAAAGATAAAGTTGTAGTATTCGATATTACTGATATTTTTAATATGAAATCAGGAAATGGAATGTTGTATAATCATAGCAAAGCTCGTAAAAGGATTTATGATGAACAAAATTATGAATATAAGGATATGAAGATTGTTTTAAATTAATCTAAATATTTAAAAGCTAAATATCTTTCAAAATCATCAACTATATGAGTATTAACGTTATATAATTTAGTATCTAATTCATTAGCATTGTAAGCCTGTAATTCCCTGCTATCTTCTTCAGTTCCACTTCCATTACATTGACCACATGTTGAGTATTCTATTTCAGTGTAAGTTTCTCCGTCTTCATATTCATGTTCAACCTCTTCTTCCTCTTCTCCACTTCCACCACAATAATCACAGTCATGTTCTGCTGGTCCAAGTTCTAATTTTTCTGCTACTTCAAAACATAATTTACTAGATTTAGAAAACTTATTGAACCCTGATTCTTTCCATAACTCTAATAGTAAATCATGCATATCAGAATCTGCATCACCTCTGTTAGATGAAGAAGCATATCCATTACTAACATATTGAGCGTGTCCTCCGTTATTTACTTGTCCAATATAACCCATTAACAATATATTAAAAGCTGGAAGAATTCCATAATTCTCTAATGCTTGGTGCACCATACTAGCTCTATCTACTACTTCTTTATTATTTTCATCTTGCCGCATATTAAAGAATACTTCTCTCATATCATAACTTAAAGTCTCTCCGTCCATTCCCCAATCTTCAAAATTACTTTCTGGAAGATCTTTCATTTTCTGAATTAATTCTTCTTTATTAGTTATTAATTCTTTTTGATTTAAATAATTTTCTAATATTTTATATTTTGAAAATTCAGTAAATTTTTTAAGTAACATAAATGTTTATCAATGGTTTCTTTATATATAAAGCATGATATTATATAATTATAATGAATTTATTAATGAAAATAATAATGGAGATTTTATCGTAGATTCATCTATGATTATAGATGGAATCTTTAAAGAAGGTGCTATACCTGAAATAATAGAAGGTGATTTTTTATGTACGGATTTAGATTTAATAACATTAGAAGGAGGACCTAAAAAAATAAATGGAAATTTTTATTGTATTGGAAACAAATTAACATCTTTAGAATA
>Ga0114918_10000289_pt1 | contig 42118 bp, 35 predicted proteins | sample LantaG_FD_87015 | JGI IMG/M metagenome (GOLD analysis project Ga0114918, IMG submission 87015) | Deep subsurface microbial communities from Baltic Sea to uncover new lineages of life (NeLLi) - Landsort_02402 metaG | ecosystem: Environmental > Aquatic > Marine > Oceanic > Sediment | place...
GAGAGAGGGAGAGAGAGAGAGAAAGAGAGAGAGAGAGAGAGAGAGAGAGAGAGAGAGAGAGAGAGAGAGAGAGAGAGAGGAAGTGGAGTGGAGGAGGAAAGGAGAAGAGAAGAGAGAGAGTTGGGATTTTGTTTTTTGCGCGCGAGAGAAAGTTCGAAAAGAAAAAAAACTCACTTCTCTTCCTCTCTTTCTCTTTCTCCTTCTCCAACTCAACTCTCAACCTCAAAACCAACCAGGCGCCCCGCCAAGCACATGCCCTCCGCCGACGAGTGGGACCTCAAGCACAACCCGGCCTATGCCTTCTACGCCTTTTACGTCTACGCCAACCTCTTCACCCTCAACAAGCTGAGGGAGGCCAGGGGCCTGGCTCCTTTCTCGTTCAGGCCGCACGCAGGAGAGGCGGGCGACGCCGATCATCTGGTGGCAGCGCTGCTGCTCTGCGAGAACGTCGCGCACGGGATCGGGCTGAGGAAGAGCTTGCCGCTCCAATATCTCTTCTACCTCGCCCAGGTCGGCCTCTGCATGAACCCGCTCTCGAACAACTCGCTCTTCCTCGACTACCACCGCAACCCGTTCCCGAGCTTCTTCGCCCGCGGGCTGTCGGTGTCGCTGTCGACCGACGACCCCTTGCAGATCCACCTGACGAAGGAGCCGCTGGTCGAGGAGTACGCGGTGGCGGCGAAAGTGTGGAAGCTGTCAGGTGAGAATGAGGAGGAGAAGAAGAAGGAGTTTTTGACTTTTTTTCGTTTTTTTTTTGTTTGTTTTTCGTTTTTCGGGCTTTTTATTTTTTTCTTTCAAACTCCACCTTTTTCTCTCACCTCCTTTTCTGCTGTCTTTCTTCTTCAACCATCCAACCCCTCCCACCCCTCCCACCCCACCAAACTACACAGCCGCCGACCTCTGCGAGATCGCCCGCAACGGCGTCCTCCACTCGGGCTTCCCGCACGAGGTCAAGCAGCACTGGGTCTCCCCGCGCTACTGGCTGCCCGGACCGGAAGGCAACGACATCCAGAAGACGAACGTGCCCAACCTGCGGATGCGGTTCCGGTGGGACTGCCTGAGCGAGGAGCGGGAGCTGGTGAAGGAGGGGGCCGCGAGCGCGAGGAGGAGGAAGGCGGCGAGGGAGGTGCGGGCTGCTGCGGCGGCGGCGGCAGCGTGGAGGTGATTTTTTCGTTTTTTATATTTGTTCGTTTTTTTTTCGTTTTCAAACAGTAACATTAGATTACCAGGTGACCTTTTGAATTGCTCTTTCGATGGTGGTGGTGAGGGAAAGAGTGGTGATAGCAGTAGAAGCTGGAGCGAGGGAGAAGAAGAAGAAGAGAGAAGAAGAAGAAGAAGAAGAGAGAGGAGCTCTTGTCGAACGAGAGCGAGCGACGTCGAAGCAACAAAACCATTCTCACTCTCTTTCCATTCCCTTTTTTGCCTCCTCAACCCTACCCCCTCCCCCCTCCACTCCACCTCCAACCATGGCTCCCACGCCCGCCCTCTCCCTCGCCCACCTGCAGCGCGTCGTCGCCGACCTCACCGCCAAGCTGCCCGAGCTGCCCTTCGACCTCCCGGCGCTCCCGGCGTTCGTCGAGGAGGCATTGGAGGCGCCGCTCGCCCGCCCGGCCGCGGCCGCGATTCTCGTCGTCGCCGCCACGCTTCTCGCGTTCGCCGTGGCCTCGCGCAAGGGCAAGGCCGTGCGCGGCAGCGTGTACGTGCGCGGCGCCGGCGGCGAGACGGTCCGCAGGAGCTCGAGGTAAAGCGAAAGAGGGAGGGAGATTTCGACGTCGCGATTTTTTCTCTCTCTCGTTCGTTTGTTCGTTCGTTGCTGTTGGTCGTTTTCTCGCAAAATCCGCATGCTGCTTGCTTGCTCACCAGCGCGCCCCCTCTCTCCCCCCCTCCTTCCTCCCCAAAATACACACGAAACAGGTCGCGCGTCACCGCCTCCAAGTTCGAGGAGTCGACGCCCGTCAAGAAGGTGCGGAATTGGAGAATAAAGAAGAGAAGAAAAAAGAGACAGAAGACGAAGACTTTGCGTCAGTTACGGCCTCGACGTCGAAAAACTCACTCCACTCCCTCTTGCTTTCTTTTTTCCTCCCTCTCTTCTTCTCTTCCTCATCTCTTCTCTTCCCTTCATCTTTTCAACCACCGGCAAAAAAAAACTTACACCATCAGACCCCGACCTCAGCGCGCAAGGCCGCCCCGGCCAAGACGCCGTCGTCGACGATCCGCCGCTCGGCGAGGACGCCGGCGAAGAAGTAGAGGAAAAAGATTTCTTCTTCTTGTTTGACTTTTTTCCTTTTTTGGACCTTTCGACCTCAACGCCACCCTCTCGTTCGTGTGTGTTTTTTTCCTCTTCCCAAAATCGACATATTTCGTTTTCAATTCATAAGGAGGCACGCTTCTTCGTCTCCCTCTGTTGCCTGCGGCGCCAAAGTCAAAGGGGGACGGAGGAGGAGGAGGAGGAGGCGTGAAAGATGAGAGAGGGACAACAACAACGTTTTGTTTTTCATTTCCTTCTTTTTTCTTTAAAAAAAAAAAAAAAAATCATCAAAAAAATTAAACGAGCGAGGAGGCGTTTTTTTTTTTTTTTTGAAGCGACCCTTTCCTTTCTTCTTCTTCTTCCTTCGCCTACCGTGCGCGCGCGCCCCGTCCGCGCCGCTCATCTCAAGAGGAGGGAGGGCCTCGCCCACCCCGCTTTTTGTAAAAACTCCTTCGTCTTTTATGAATTGCACTCAAAACAAAACAAAAAAATTCTCTCTCTTTTTCTTTCGTTTCGGTTTTTCTTGCATTCTCCTTGTGTTTCTTTTCACCCGTTTCTCCTCGAGCGCCGCAGCGGAGGCTCCGCGGCAGCAGAAGGGGGAGGCGGCCGCACCGTCGCCCCTCCTCCTCCTCCCGCGGGGACCACGGGAGGAAGAGGCCTCTTGGAGCCCACAGCAGCAGCAGGCGGAGGCGGCGGAGGCGGAGGTGGCGGAGGCGGAGGTGGCGGAGGTGGCAGAGGTGGCGGAGGCGGAGGCGGCGGAAGCGGCGCAGCGATGACGGCGGCAGAAGAACCCCAGTCTCCACTTCCACCTCCGCCTCCAAACCCTCCAAAGCTCAAATCGGCACCGGCCACGGCATCAAGGAGCCTGTCAACGTCCGGTAAGGGGCCTCCCTCGGCCAGGATCGACGCCGCGGGGGGCAGCTCGCGCAGCAGGGCGCCGACGGCAGGGGGCACGGCCCCCGAGGGCGGAGGGGGAGGGGGGAGCAGCGGCGGAGGAGGAGGAGGAAGAGGTCTTCCCGTCGCTGCTGCCGCTGCTGGTTTCGGCAGCGGCGGCGGAGGAGGAGGAGGGGGAGGAAGAGGTCTTCCCGTCGCTGCTGTCGCTGCTGGTTTCGGCAGCGGCGGCGGAGGAGGAGGAGGGGGAGGAGCGACGACCGGAGGAGCTGCAGCAGACGAAGGTCTCGAGACCGGCGCAACAGGAGCAACAGGAGCAGGAGCTCCGACGGGGACGACGACAACGTCGGGCCTCTGATGATGAGGAGGAGGAGGAGGCGCGGCGGCGGCGGCCGGGGTCAGAAACGGAAGCACGACCGGAGCGTCGTCGTCCTCGACCCCTCTCTTCCTTCCGCTGCCTCCTCCTCCTCCGCTGCCGCTCTTCATCCGCGCTGCCACCGCTTCCCTCGCGGCGCCGGTCAGCGGGCCCAGCCCCTCGGCAGAGAACTTGGCGAGGGCCAAGGAGAGGTCGTCGCGGCCCGGGTCGAGAGAAGACGAAGGCGAAGACGAAGAACTCGAGTTTGGAGCGTTCGAGCTCGCGGCGGCGGCGGCGGCGGCCGAGGCCGCGGCGGCGAGCGAGCCCCTCCTCCTCGCCACCAGCGTCGCGACCTCGGCGGAGCCCCCAAACTCCCACTCGAGCGCAACGTAGCCGTCCCAGAGCGCGCGGAGGCACTCGAGAGGGGAGAGGGAGGAGGAGGAGTCAGGAGGAGAAGGGGTTGAAAGGTTCCCTCCACTGCCGCCGCCGAAGAGAACAGTGCCGCCCGCGACGGCGGCCGCGTCGGTGCCCGCGCTCGCTATCGCCCTCTCGAACAGCGCCCTGGCGTTGGCCGCGTCCCCCAAGGTCTTCGAGAGGAAGTCCGAGTAGTGGAGGACGAAGGCCGGGTCTCGGGATCGCTGCGCCGAGGAGGAGGAGGAGGAGGAGGAGGAGGAGGAGGAGGAAGAAGAGTTCGCTGCGGCGGCGCGCATCCCAAGCTCCAAAATGTTCCGCGCGACTTGCTCCACCTGCGAGCCCCCCGCGCCTCCGCCTCCGCTTCCGCCGCCGAGGCTCCACTCCAGCGAGGCCGCGGCGGCGTAGCACCTCCAGCCGCAGCGCTTCCACTTGCGGGCGCACATGAAGACGCGGCGGGCCGCGCGGAGGCCGCTGGCATTGTTGCTCGCTGTGGCGGCAGAAGAAGACGAAGAAGCGGCGGCGGAAGGAGCTGAAGAAGAGGGATCCGAAGAAGAAGAAGCTGCTGCCGCCGTCCTCCTCGCGAACCGCATGTGCTGGATCCAGAGCAGCGTCCCCTCGTCGGCAGAGAAGAGAGCAGGAGCAGTAGGAGAGGTTGCCTCTTCTCCGTTCGCCTTTGCTTCGCTCGCTGCAGCAGGAGGGGAGACGGCGGCGGCCTTTGCGTTGGGAGAGGGGCCCGCGCTTCCAGTTCCTCCTCCTCCGCCGCCCTCGGCTTCCATCGCAGCGCATGCCTTTTCGTAGACGCCCCTGGCGGCCTCGACCTGCCCCGCGGCCTCCTCGAGGTCGGCGCGGGCCAGCAGCAGCAGCGCGGACCGGGGCATCAAGGCGCTCGCTCGGTCTAGCACCGCCCTCGCGGCCGCGACGCCGCCGCCGCCGCTGCTGCTCTCAGGGTTGCCGGCAGCAAAACCTCCGCCTCCGTTTCCGCTTCCACCCCCGCTTCCTCCGCTCCCTCCGCTCCCTCCGCTCGCGTGCCACGCCGCAAACTCCATCCACAGGTCAGCGTGCCACCGCAGCGGAGCCAGGGCCTGCTCGAAGGCCAGCGCTACTCGTGCCCCCAATTCCGAAGCCTCAAGCCTTTGAGGGTTGCCCCTCTCCCAGGCGATCACCTTCCGCCAGTTTTCTTGTACGAGCTTTGCGGATTGCCCTCCGCGGCCCGGGGGCACCGCGAGCTCCGAGATCAGGGGCACGGACCAGTGCTGGGCCGGTGCCGGTCCCGCGGGGACAGCAGCTGAAGCACCGGAAGCACCGGAAGCACCAGCAGAGCCGGAAGAAGGAAACCCGGAAACCAGCCCGAGCGGCCGCAGCAACTCCTCGCGCCGCTTCCAGGCGCTCTTGGCCGCCAAGTGTCGAGGCCTCTGGTCGTCCAGCGCCCTCTTGGCTAGCGTGCGGTCCGCCTGCGCCCCTTCGAACGCCTCGTAGGCCCTCCACAGGGGTTCGGAGGCCGAAGGAGGTAAAGGCACGCGACAGGCGCGCTGGTAGGCCGAGCGCAGCGCGGCGGCGCGGGCAGCGGCTTCTTGGCCAGGGACGGCGCCAAAGAGCAGACCGTAGTCTTTGGATCCCGGTGCAGGCCTCTGCAGCATGGACAAAAGGTCCTGCCACAGGGGAGCGGCGCGGGCGTCGTTGCCCACGACGCGGGAGGCGTAGTCTGCTGCCGCGCGGGCGTCGGCGGCGGTGGTGGTTGGAGGAGAAGAAGAAGGAGTTTCGGACGCTTCCGTCGTCGTCGTCGCTTCTCCATTTTCGCCGTCTTTCTTCTTCTCCTCCTCCTCCTCGTCCTCTTCATCATCTTCTTCTTCTTCTTCTTTCTTCGCCTTCTCCGCCGCCGCCGCCGCCGCAGCCGCAGCCGCAGCCGCGCTCTCCTCCGCGGCCCGAGCGCTCACAAACGCGACGTACTCCCTCCACAGCGGCGCGTGCGGGCACGAGAGCAGGCAGCGCGAGTAGACGGACTTCACGGCCGCGGCGTCGCGCCTGCGGGCGGCGACGGCCGCCAGCTTGCGCCAGTGCTCTGCAGCCGTCGGGAAGCGGGCGAGCAGGGCCTCCAGGACGGCGACGTAGGCCGTCTCCGCGGGCGTCGGCTCCCGCGGCAGCGAAGAGGAAGAGGAAGAGGAAGAAGGGGCGACGGCCCCTCCACCGCCGCCGCCGCCGCTGCGCCGCTCGGCCTCTGCCGCGGCCGTGGCGGCGGAGACCTCGGCGACGGCTGCGAGGAGCACCCACGATCGCGCTGACCAGGGGTCTGCCTCTACCCGCGAGCGCGGGTCCGCGAGCTATAAGGGAGTCGAGTGTTTTGGTTTTGAGAGAGAGAGGTTTGTGAGTGAGAGAGAGAAAGTGAAGAAAAGGAAAAAACGACGACCGACGGCCCCGATTGGACATCGACATCGGGCGAGCTCGCCGCGGGGTCTCTGGGTCTTCTTTAATCGCTCTTTTGATTCCGAGGGCGCCAAGCAGCTTTCTCAAGATCTTCAGAGGTCGTTTGAGGGGTCTGATACCGAAAGAGAAGCGACGGAAGAGCCCGTTTGGAGAAGATCGGGCGGAAGCGATCGAGACAAGGCTCAATGCCTCAATTCGTTTGCGAGCTGTTTTTTCTTCTTCTTCTTGCTCTTCCTACCTTTGCCCTCAGGTCCGGCGGCAGCTCGAGCGCGTCGAGGGCGCGGAGCTCGCCGTGCTGCTGATGGGAGGGCGCGGCCATGGCGGGTAGTAGGAGGGAGAGAGAAGAACAGAGAGAAGGGAAACTAGTTTTTTTTTCTCTCTCTCTCTCGCCCCTTGGTCGAGCGGCGGCGAAGAAAAAGAGTGAAGCGTTTTTTTTTTTTTCGTTTCACCTTTTTCTCTTTCTTCTCGCGCCTGCTTTGCTTGCTTGATCGCCGCAGAGACAGCGAGAGACTCCTCGAGACAGCGTTCTTTCCATTTTTTTTTTTTTTTGCCAACGAGGAAGACCCCCAACGGGATTTGATTTTTCAAAATTTTTTACAAGTTTCTTTCCGTTTGTTTTCGAGGAAGAAAAAAAAACCGAAACTGTTTGTTGATGCTTTTTTGCTTCGTGTGTTCAGAAGGAGGGGAGGGACTAAATGAGGAGGGGGAAAGAACAAAGCGATGCTGCCGCCTAATGCGAACGCAAACGCTTGCCTTCTTTGGGAGGGGGACTGGTGATGGGGAAAGGTGGGGGTGCGGTTTTTCTTTGTTTCAAAAATGAGGAGAGACAAAAAGAAAAAAGGCAAAACTCTATATAAAAAAAAGCTCCAGCAGCAAAAAAGCAAAACTGAAGCCGAAAAAAGTGAACCCCGAAAAAGGTATTTCCCCTCGTTTCTCCCCCTCCTGCGACGCCTCGAGAGGAGGGCCGCAGAAAAGGGATTATCAAAAAGGCGTGAGGGAAAAGAGGGGGTTCAAATCTGGCTCCTGTCGCACGCGCGAGCTGGTTGTGATGGTGGTATAAAGGTGGGACGCATGGAAAAAAAAACTCAAAAGTTCGAGGTCAAAGACAATGACTCGAATGGTTGTTGTTGGTATCAAAAGGAAAAAGACGGCCAGACCGCGCTCTCTCTCTCCCCCGATACGCGGGCAGTGGCAAGGGGCCCTCTGCCGCTGGGGGAAGAAAAAAGTGGTGAGAAGCGCGGCTTGTCGTCGATGATCGTTGTTGTTGCTGTTTTGTGGGAGGGGGAAAAAACCCAACATCAAAATTCTCAAAGAAATCTCAAGAGGAGAAAACTTTTTTGTTTTGTTTCAAGCAACCGCCATGCCTGAGGGCCCGGGCGCGTACCAGGCGCACGCTGGGGCCACAGGGGACTGAGAAAAGGCGTGCTGCGAGCGCATCATCGAGGAGCTGGAGGAGCTGGGCCTGTAGCTGCCGTCGTGGCTGTGCGAGCCGGCCATCGGCAGAATGTTGGATTGGTCCGAAGAGTTCGAGAAGGTCGAAGAAGAAGCATTGCTGCTCAAACTGCCCCCGAGCTGCTCCCTGAACCACGGGTGCTCGAGCGCATCCGCGGCGGTCAGCCTCGACCCCGGGTCGCGGTCAAGCAGACCGGCCAGCAGGTCGACGCACGCGGCAGACTTCGAAGCCCACACCCCACCGGAGAGAGGCACGGGATCACCCAACACCGACCGCATCACCTCGTCGACCGACCGCGCCCTGCAGTCGTCGAGCGACCTCCAGAACGGGAACCTCCCGCTCAGCAGCTGGTAGAGCATCACCCCGGCGGACCACAGGTCGGCCTCGCGGCCGTAGTCGCGCTGGAAGACCTCTGGTGCCATGTATACGGGCGTGCCCGTGCGGCGGTTGAGGGAAGCGCGGCCCAGAGGCTGAGCGCAGCCGAAGTCGACGGCGGCGAGCCAGCGGGCCGGGGGGCGGTTGCCGTCTTTCACCAGCGACTCGATCGTCGCCGTCGAGGTCGGGACGACGTGGGGCTCCCCACCGTCGCTGGAAGATGTAGCCGGAGCCGCCAAAAAGGCCTCGCGGAGCATAAAGTTGGCCGGCTTGACGTCGCCGTGCATCACTCCGGCAGCATGGCACGTCGCGACGACCTTCAGGCACTCGTGCGCGACGGCGGCCGCCGCGCGTTCAGAGAGCGGGCCGCCCGTGGCGAGGGCCTGGTCGAGGTCGCCGCCGCGGAGGCGCTCCATGACGAGGTAGGCGCACTCGGCGTCCTGGAAGAGGAGTTTTTGGTTTGGGAGTTTTTTTCAAGTCAGAAGAGGTTGAGACGAGAAAATTAGGCGCTTCCGCGGAAAGAAAAAAAGAAGACGCTTATCGCCGTTCGAGAAGTTTCGAACGTAAGGAAAAAAACAGCAAGCAGCCGCCATTCCGACAGCGCCAGAGCTCCCCCTTCCCGCCCCTCCCCTCCCTCAAACGCCCGCCCAAGGACTCACCTCGAAAGCGCCCAGCAGCTTGACGACGCCGGTGCAGTGCTGCACGCGCGCCTGCAGCGCGGCCTCGCGCACGAGCTTCTTCAGCGTGCGGGCCTTGGTCGATTTCGGCCTGATTTTGCGCATGGCCTTGACGGCGACCTCCTCCCCCGTCTGCTTGTCGATCGCCAGGTAGACCACGCCGTAGGAGCTGTTGACGAGGTTGAGATGGTTTGAGGAAGAGATAGAAGGGAGAAGCGTGAGCGAGAGAGCGCGGGAAGGGGGAGAGAGAGGTGCGCGGAAGTCGAAAAAAAAAAAAGGGAAAAAACGCCAGCTCGGCATCCTTCCCGCCTTCTCATCCCTCTCTCTCTCACTCACCCTCCGCCCAGAGTGGCGCCCAGCACGTATCGCGAGGTGAGGTCCTGCTGCCAGCCGAGCTCGTTGAGCTCGGAGGCGGGCTGCGGGGGCGCGGGAGCCGGCCCCGCGGCGGACAGCAAACGGCTCGGCGAAGAAGAGGGCGACGACGACGGAGAAGAAGAGCTCGCCGCGACGCGCGGAGCGGCATGGTGGTGCCCCGCGACGACGACGTTCTGCGCCGCGGCCGCGGCCGCACTCGCCACCGTCGACGGCTGCGACGAGGCCTGCTGCATGGCGAACGAGGAGGACGGCGGGGAGGAGCCGGAGACGCCGCCGGAGGACGGCGATGAAGGCCGCGGCGAGGCCCGCGCGACAACGTAGGAGCTCGCCGCTCCGGGCCGCATCCGGCGGGCCTGCGCGGCCGTTCCGCCGCCGTTCATCGCGGCGGGCGCCGGGGCCGTCGCGAACGACGACGCTGACGGGAGCATAGCGGCGTTCCAAGGGCTGGAAGGGGCCCTTTCGACGTCGAAAAAAGGATGACGAGGACGAATTTCTTCGACTCGACGAGAAGAAAAAAAAGAAGTGTGAGAGTGAGGGAAAAACTGCCGCCGAAGAAAGGTTCTTCGACTGCGGCCTTCTCTCACTCTGCTCTTCTGAAAGTAGCGCGCCTCTACTTCTCCCCTTCTTTTACCCCCCTTTTGTCGCGCTCCCTTTGTCACCCTCGGGTAGATAGCGACACGATCGTGCCAGCACCCTACTTACAGATTCTCAGGCCGCAAAAACCCTCCTAGAACCTGACCGAAAATGACGTGGCCGTTCCCCGATCGTCATCAACCATCTTCAAATTCATCACCATCATCATCGTCCGGCGAGAAGCTCGACGCGGACGAGCCTCTAGACGTGCACTCGTGGGGCGACAAGGAGACTCACATCCGCGTGACCAACCCGGAGGGGTTTGCGGTCAAGGTGATTGGAATAAGGGGGTTGGCGGAGGAAGAAAGAAACGAGTTTTGTTTTGGCAATCGACGACCTCCCTTTCTAGTAAACTCGACCTCAGCCTCTTTCTCTCTCTCCCTCCCCCAAACCACTTTTCTAGGTCGAGGCCCACGCCCGCGTCGACCTGCCCCACGACGAGGTCTTCGCCATCCTGACAGCCCCGGACAACCACGAGGTGTTCTCGTCGATCGTCGCGATCCCTTACCGCAAAGTCTTGCGAAACAACGATTTCCTCTCCAGACGGGAGGTCGCTGTCGACCACGACGGGAGGTGGAAGCTGGGCCCCTTCAGGGGGAAAATCCGCACCAAATTGCTCGTCGAGGAGGACGGCAGGGCCCGCACGGTGCGGTTCACCCTGCGGGACGACGACGAGAGCAGGCACAAAGGCGAAACAAAGAAAAACAAGGCCAACAAAGGGAGCCTTGGCGGAACCTCCTTCATGAGCCGGTTCGAGGGAGGGTGGAGGGTGGCGCCGCTGTCGCAGAGCGCGCTGGACGCGGCGTTGAGGGTGAAGAAGAACCCGTTCGAGGCCGCTGCCACGAGCCTCCGCGACGCCGCGGAGGCCTCGCCGCTGCTGCGGGCGCTCCGCGGCGGAGGAGGAACCGGAGGTTCTTCCTCCGCCGCCGCTTCTTCTTCCTCTTCTTCTTCGACCTCTTCCTCGACCTCCTCGTCGCTCATCTCCCTCGACCAAGCGCTGGCCCCTTCCTTCGCTCCCCCGCCGCCGTTCGACAGGATGCTCTTCGCCGCGATCGCCGGGAAGCAGGTCCGCGTGCTGATCGAGGACCTGAGGAAGGAAGCCGAGAGGCGGAAGAAGCTCGGAGGAGGAGGAGGAGGAGGAGGAGGAGGAGGAGCAGTTTCGACTTCTTCTTCGATTCCTTCGAGCCCGCCGCCGAAGAAACGCGTGCCTTCTTTCCCTCCGCTGCTCTGGTAGAAAGAAATTGAGAACTGTTTTCTTTTATTTTTTTCGAATTGCTCTCCTTCTCTACTTCTCTCCTTCATCATCATCATCATCATCATCATCATCATCATCATCATCATCATCATCATCATCATCATCATCATCATCATCATCATCATCATCATCATCATTGTTATATTTACTAGATTGGAAAAAACAAGAAAAAAGAGAAAGAGAAAAGCGGGGGAGGTGTGACTTTTTTCTTCTCTCTCTCTTTTCTCTCTAGAGCCCCAGCAGCAGCCTCAGGTCCCCCGGAGAGACCGCCCCTGTCGGCGGCGAAGAAGAGGAAGCAGAAGCAGAAGAAACCGCCAGCGCCGCGCACCCCGCCTCGTACGCCGTCGCCACTGCCTCTCCCGCTGCCCTCAGGGCCTGCCTCCGCGCCTGCGGGTCGGCCAGGGAGTCGAGCGGCGGGATGGGGCCTTCGGTCGAGACCGCCGACGACAGCGCCGAGAGCGCCTCCGAGAGAGAGCAACCGCCGCCGCCGCTTCCGCCGCTGCTGCTCATCCCCGTTCGGCTCAAAAGCTCGTCTGCCGCCAGGCCCGCCGCCTCTAGGGCCGCCTTGGACGCCGCGGCCCTCAGCCTCTCCGCCGCGGCAGAGGCCAACGAGGGAGAACGAGAGGGAGACGCGGGAGACGAAGAGGAAGAAGGAGCAACCGCCGTCGTCGAGCTCGGCGACGAGAGAGCCTGCGCGGCGGCGAAGCAGCCGTTGGCGACCGCGACGGCGCTCGCCGCCCCCCTCAGCCCCGCTGCGGCAGCGCCGGCGGAGACGGCCGGGGCGATCGAGGCCAGGGCCGCCTGGATGGCCGCGGTGGCGACGGAGAGAGGAGAGGAAGAGGACGAAGAAGGAGAAGAGCTCCCTTCTCCTCCTCCTCCTCCGAGCGCGCCCCCCTCGGCCGCGGCGGCGCTCAGCTCCGCCAGCTCCCTCGCAAAGGCCGCGACCGCCGCGGGGGCGCTCAGACCGTTCATTCCTCCCTCTGGCCTCGGTGGGTTGCGCAAGAGAGCGTCCCTCTTGGCGGAGACGGAGGCCGCGGCCGAGGCGGCGGCGGAGGAGGCGCCCTCGGCGGCGGCGGCGGGGAGCACGGCGAGTTTTTTCACGCCGTTATCGTTTCCGTTCCCGTCGCTTTCGCCGATCACCCGCCGCAGCGTGCCCGAGTAGAACGAGAGCAGCGCCGCGAGCCTGAGCGCCAACAGGGGAGGGAGCGGAGGCCTGGACTGGATCACGCCCTCGACGCGCGTCGCTAAGGGGGCCGCGGCGGGGGCGGTGGCCCTGTCGACGAGCGAGGAGAGCGAGGGCAAAAGGTTCCAGGAAGGAGAGGAAAAAGAAGAAGGAGGAGCTTCGTCGTCGGCGACCTCGACCTCCTCTTTGCCGTTTTCGTCGATTTCGTCGTCGTCGTCAACGTCCCCTTCCAGCAGGGACCGCAGCGCGTCCCTCTCCCCCGCCGCGGCCTGGTGCGCCCACCCGAGCATGTCGCCGACGTAACGCAGGGGGTCGGAATGCGACGAGGCCTCCATGGGCCGGGGGAGAGAAGAAGAAGAAGACGAGGAAGCGGCCGTCGCTTGCAAACTTTCTCCTCCACCGCCGCTGCTCCTGTTGCTCCCACCTCCCCCGCCTCCTCGGGTCAGCGCCGCCAGGAACCTCTGAAACAGCGCCCCCCCGCGGCAGGCCACCACCTCCTCCAGCAGGGCGCGCGCCAGCTCGGGGCGAGCCTCCCGGAGCGCCGCAAAGGCCGATCGCATCGCGGGTCCCGGGGAGGTCGAGTCCTCCGCCGCCGCTGCCGCCGCCGCCGCAGCAGATGCTGCCGCAGCCGTGGGAGAGGCGCCGCCCGCGTCTCCGCTCGCCGCAGCCGCAGCCGACGCCGCCCGCGCCAGCTGCTGCTGCTGGTACTGCTGCGACCGCTGCCACCGCCGCAGCTCGGCGCGGACCTAGCGCGCGACCCTCTCTAAGGCAGCGTCCTGCGTCGCTCGCATCTCGTCGGCGAGCTGCAGCCCCGCCCTCGAAAAGGTGCCTCCGCCTCCTGTTCCACCTCCTTGTTCTCCGCTTCCGCCTCCGCCCCCTCTCCTCGCCAGGGCCTCGGCGTTCCCCCGGATGGCCTCGACGCGCCTCAGGGCGGCGAAGAACGCGCGGGTCTGTTTTTCTTGTTGCTGCTGCTTCTGTCGCTGCCGCTGCTGCTTCTCGCTCGCTGCTGCTGCTGTTCCTGGTGCTCCTCCACCCGAGGAAGAAGGCGCCGAATCCGCAGCCCCTCCTCCTTCCTCCACCGAAGCCTCCGGCCCCGCTTCCAGAGCGGCGGCCTCGCTCGCGGAAAGCTGGTACGCCTCCAGGAAGCTAGCAACCAGCCGCTTCTTCCTCTCGACGGTCGCGATCGTTTTCCTTTCCAACTCGGCGTCCCTGCAGGCGTCGGCGCCCAGGGCTCGGCCGTGGGAGATGGCCCTTTTGCCCCTCTCGAGGGCGTCGGTCACGGCGCTGGCCGCCGCGTCGGCCGCGTCCAGCGAGGCCAGCACGGCGTCTGCCGCCTTGAGGGTGGCCGCGGCGGTGGAGAGGGCGCGGAGGCCGGCCGCCGCGGCGAGGGCGCCAGGCCGCGGGGGCAGCGGGACCTTGGTTTTAGTTTTGGTTTTGCTGTTTTCTCTGCTGCTGATTTTCAGGTCCATCACGGCCGGGAGGCAGGCCAGGGCCGCGGCGATGTCGGGGCCGTCGACGGGCGTGGCGAGGACCTTTTTTGAGGTTTTGGGTGCGTTGGAGAAGAGGTTGAGTTTTTTTAGTTCTGGATTTTTCAGATGCCATCGATTGCCATCGATGATCGACTTCTTCTTCTTCTCTTCTTTTGGCTCTTCTCGTCGCATCAGGGCGTCTTTCTGTTCGGAAAACAGTCTCAGAGGCTTGAATGTTTCAGTAACGACACGATCGGATCAAAATCAGACGGAAAGAGAATGGAGGACAGAGAGCACCAGGGGGGCGAGAAGAAGAGCGAAAAGAAGGGCAATCGAATGCTTGGATCGAAGACGAAGAAAAAAAAACCCTCTTTTTACCTTCTTGATCTTACGCTGGATCGACGGCGGCAGAGGGGAGTCATTGAATGGGTCCGAGGCTGCTGCTGGCGGTGGTGTGGGAGCGGGAGCAGCCACGGGAGGAGCTCCGTCGGTCGTCATCTTGATGGGGGAGCGGAGCGAGCGATCGAGCGAAGAAGAAAGAGAAAAAGGTGGGCGACGAGAGTGAAGGAGTTTTTCTTCCCCTACACTTTTTTTTCTAAGCGACGCTTGATTGACTCGATCATCTTTCGCGAGCGCCCCAGAGCGCTGGCGCCCTCCGAGCGACGCAAGGCACTCAGAGCTACGTCGGCGCCATCCCGTCCTCTATGGTCTCGGCGGCGGCTCCGAGCAAAAAGCTCAAGGCGCTCGCCGAGACGACCGTGATGGCGACGACCGCCGCAAACCTCGATGCCTCTTCGTCTCCTTCTCCTTCGACCTCTTCCTCTTCTTCTGCAACCTCTTCTTCTTCCTCTTCTTCTTCTTCGACCTCGTCGTCGTCGTCAGCCCTCCGAGACTCGCTGGCCGGGGCCTTCGCCGGCTCCGCTAACCTCCTCTGCGGCTACCCCTTCGACATCGTGAAGACCACCTTGCAGGCGGCGCCTCCGGGGACCTACAGCTCTCCGTGGGCAGCGGCGAGGGCGATAGCGAGGAGGGAAACGGCGACGGAGAGCAGAGGAGGAGTCGGAGGCCTCGCTCCTTCCAGAGCCAGCACGGGCTTCCGCGCGTTCTTCCGAGGGGCCAGCGCGCCGCTGGTCGGGGCGGCCCTGGAGACCGGGGTGAACTACGCCTGCTACTCCGCGTCGCTGAGAGCGCTGTCGGGGGTCTTCGCTTCGAGCTCTTCGAGCTCTTCTTCGAGTCCTTCCTCGAGTCCTTCGAGCTCTTCTTCGAGCCCTTCTTCTTCGAGCTCGGAGGCGGCAGCGGACCCTCGGCTCACCTCCCCTTTGACTCTCGTCGCGGCGGCGGCGGCGGTCGCCGGGGGCGCCCTCTCGTTCGTGCTCTCGCCCTTCGAGCTCGTCAAGGTGAGGTTGCAGGCGGACGCGGCAGCTTATCCGAGCTCGATTTTTTCAAAAACTTCCTCGTCATCGTCGTCATCGTCGTCATCGGGGCCGGCGTCGGTTCTGCGGGCGACGCTCGCCGCGGAGGGCCCCTGGGGACTCACCCGCGGCCTGGCGGCGACGGCCTCGAGGGAGGTCCCGGGCAACGCCATCTTCTTCGTGACCTACGAGTCTCTCAGGAGGTGGTTTTATTTTTTCGACGCGAACGCAAAGTCGCCGAAAGCCGGGAGCGGAAGTGTTTCGCCGCCGCTGCTGCTGCTCGAAGCAGAAGACTTTGAAAAAAGTTCTTCTCCGACCTCTTCTTCTTCCTCTTTCACCACTTACAACTCCGTCGCCAGCGCCGCCGCGGCCTCCGTGGCAGCCGGAGGCATCGCCGGGGGGCTCATGTGGGCCTGCGTGCTCCCCGTCGACGTCGCGAAAACAAGGATCCAGCTCCTCAGGCCGGGGGCGCCGAGGGCGGGTTTGCTTCCGACGCTGGCCGCCTTGGCCCGGGAAGGCGGGCGGAGGTCCCTGTGGGCCGGGCTAGCCCCGACGCTGGCGAGGGCCGTGCCGGCGAACGCGGCGCAGTGGCTGGCGTTCGAGGCGGCGCTGTCGATGTGGCCAAAGGGGGGGTGATGAGGTGGGTGAAAAAGGAAGGAAAATGAAAAAGGGAAAAAATGAACGAAAAAAATTGAAATTGAGATATCGCGTTTGGTTCGTTTTTTTTTTTTGAAACAAAAAATTGTTTAAATAAAAAGAAATTGTCTCGTTTAATTAAATACTGCTCTCTTAGAAGAGCTCTTGATAGAAGAAGATGAAGACGAGGACGAAACGAAAAGAAAAGAAACGAAGCTCCTCAAGACTCGGCAGCGGCGCCGGGGCCTCTCGCCCTGAGCCCCTCAGCGGCGCCTCCGGTCGCCGACGAACCCGGAGGCGAGGTCCCGAAGGCCGCCGTGCTCTTCTGTCCCCTCCCGCCAAAGGCCGTGTCGGGCCTCCTCTCGCGCAGGGGAGAGGCGGAGGGGGTGACCGGGGGCTTGAGAGGCGCGGACTCGTCGTCGGAGTGGGGGGGGAGGACGGGAGCGGAAGCAGCGGCAGCGGCAGCGGCAGCGGTGGCAGCAGCGGCGGCGCGAGGGCGGCCTCCGCCGAAGAGCGCGCGGAACTCGGTTCTCACCCCAAGACCGATCGCCAGGTAGACCGCGACGACGTCGAGCATCGCCCACTTCCACAGCGGCACCAGGTGGTCTCCCGTCTTCAGGTACATGTCCCCGTCCGTGGCCAGCACGCCCTCCACGGCGTCGATGGCGTCGGAGACCGGGTGTCGCCTGCGGGAGCGCATGCGGGCCGAGACGCGCAGCGCCGAGAGCCGGTAGACAGACGGCGAGTAAGAAGAGGAAGTTTCTTCTCCTCCTTCTTCTGCTTCTCCCTTCTGCTCCCCGATCACCTTGTGCACGGCCGCGGCGAGCCTCTCGGCCGAGAGCTTGCGCAGAGGGAGCATGACTCCCCAGCCACCGGCGACCTGTTGTTGGAAGAAAGTAGTAGGAGGAAGAAGAAGAGAGGGGGGGAAAAGAAAAAAGGTGAGTTTTTTTTTTTTTTTTTGCGTCGAAGAAAAAAAAACGAGTTTAAAAAAAAACCTCCTCTCACCGCCTTGGCCACGTTGTCCGGCTGGTCCCCAAATATCGGGATCCCTGCCACGGGCACCCCGTGGTACGCCGCCTCGTAGATCGAGTTGATCCCTCCATGCGTCACGAAGCCCGCCAGCCTGCCGTCGCCCAACAGGTCGTTCTGAGGGACCCAGGCGAGAGCTTTGACATTGGCGGCGAGCCCGAGGTCGGCGACGGTCATGTCGCCTGGGAGATCTGCGTCGGAGAGCTTCCAGAGAGCTTTGGTCGGAGCTAAAAGAGCGAGCCCCCTGGCGAAGGAACGGTACTCGTCGGCGGAGATGGTGACGAGGGTGCCCAGGGAGGCGTAGATGACGTCGTTGGGCTCGTTCTGTTTTTTTTGTTTTGAGATTTTGAAAAAGATTTTGGAAAAGGTTTGATTTTTTTTTTAGATTTCGGGTTTTTTCTTTTTTCTTCTTCTTTTCTCGTTCGTCCATCTCTTCTCTTCTCTCTCTTTCTCTCTTACGTTGGCCTTCCTGGGCCCCAGCAGCTCCTCCCAGGGCTCCCGCGGCAGCGGCTTGGCCGGCCTCGACATCAGCGACCCGGCGAACAGCGCGCTCGGCGGCAGCGGCCTGGGGGCCTCTACGGCAAAGTCCGAGTTGAAGAGCACCAGCGGCGCAGAGTGCAGGAAGCTGGTCGTCACCGTGACGCCGTGCCTGTCCCCCAGGGAGACGTAGAGCGGCTTGATCCTCAGGGCGTGGATGGCGTGCGCGCCAAAGAAGAAAGCAACGTTGACGCAGCGCTGCCAGAGCGGCATTAATCCTTTGTTGGTGGCCCCCAGCAACCCGACGAAGCGGGCGAGCCTGTTTGAAACACTTCCGTCGTCGACGTCCCGGTCGACGACGTCGCCCCTCGCAGCCGAAAAACCGGTACCGACCTGCGGGATCATCCCCAGGTGGTTGGGAAGGTTGTCCTGGATGTTGGGCAGCAGAGGGTCGAGCATCGGGAGCACGGCCACGGCCACCCTCGGGATCGAGATCAGCTCGGGCTTCGATCCTTTCGCTGCCTCTTTGGCCAAGACTGCTGCCGACTTCTTCTGGTCGCGCGCAGCTGCGACCCGCAGCCACGACGCGGGCGGGGTTATGTTGCGCTCTGCGATGATCATCGGCAGCTTGTACGCCAGGCCGCATCCGCAGGGGGAAATAACGTCGCCGATGATGAGATCGGGCAAGAAAGAAACCATCGCCTCGAGGTGCTTCTTGTCGCTCATCTCGGTGTCGCAATAGGCGATCAGAGCCTGGAAATACGTCACCAGAGACTCCAGGGCCCCCAAAAAGGGGTTTGAGATGGCCTGGCGGGAGTTCTCGACGCGCTCCTTCATTTCTTTCTTGGTGAATGCTGCCTTGTACGTCGTGAGGTGCGAGTAGGAGTTTTTGGCAGGGGCTCTGGCCAAAGTCTCGGCGTCGGATTCGGAGACGGCGAGGAGGACCTCGTGCCCTCTCTTCACGAGCTCTACGGTCAGAGCGGTGACGACAAAGAGGTGGGAGTCTGCTCCGGGCAAGGGGACAGCCAGGATCTGTGTTAGAGGTGGAGGTGGAGGTGGGAAAGAGGGAGAAGAAGAAGAGGTTGTGAGAGGTTGAGAACAAGAGGTCGAGATCGAGGTCGGAAAAAAACGAAAAATGGCTAGCCTGGCGAGAGCGAGCGAGCCCATGTCGACCTCTCTCTTCTCTCGCGTCCCGAGCACTCGATCCAGAGCATTTTTGTTCGATCCCTCCGGTGCAATTGTCGAGAGCTTCTTCGAGAGCTTCAACTTGGCGCACTGAAATCAAAAGGTCCTCCTCACTTTGGCCGCGTGGGCTCCCGTCGAGGCGAGTAGAATCAGCGACAAGATGGCCGCCGCGGCGGCGGCAATTGCCGTCGTCGTCGTCGTCATTTTGCAGAGCAAAAGCGAATCCGAGAGGGTTCCGATTTGCCTCTATTGCACTTGCACAGGTGTCGATGCCAAGTCTCGAAGCCCGAGAAATCAAAATCAAGGCAAGGCAACGAGCGACAAGGAAAGAACTCGGCGGAAGGGAATCCGGATGTCTGTCGACCTTTTTTTTGTTCTTCTTCGTTTTTTTCCCAACGTTTTTTGTGTTTTTCCCGTCGTTTGAAACTTTCAACCCCGACCTCTCTCTCCGCGTGTTCTTGAATTTCGCTAAATTGAGTTTTTTTTTCTAACAGAAGAAAAGGGACGCGCGCGCAAACCCCCTTTTTCAAATCGGGGGGGGGGGGGGGGGGGGGGGAGAACGCAAAAGTGAAACACAAACCGGAAAAAAAAGAAAAAGAGGGGGGCGCCCGCCACACACACAGTGGAGAGGGGGGGGGGGGGGGGGGAGGGTTGAGAAATGGCAAACTGGAACAAAACACGCAAAAAGAGAGACAGTCCCTCTTTCTTTCTCCACATTTCTTTCACTTCACTCGCGGTCCTCAAACGGCAGCGACATCGAGTCGAGCAGTTCCTTGAACGCCGCGAGGCACATGTCCTTGTCGGTCGGGGAGAGCTCGAACTCCGAGCCGATCTCCGAGGCCACCTCGTCGGGCGTGTCGACGTCCGGGTCGTAGGCGAAGTCGACGGTCCTCTTGGGGCCCTTGAAGCGGCGGCTGCGGTGGTGGTGGAGGCTCCTGCGACCTCCGTTTTCGGCGCCGTCCGAGTCGTCGCCGTTTCTTCCACCTTCCTCGTCGTCGTCCTCGTCGTCGTCATGCTCATCATCGTCGTCGTCCTCGCCCTGCCAGGTCATCGTCAGCCTGAAGTGCAGCACGCCGTCGTTGAACCTGCCGCTGAACTGGAAGGTGTAGTCCTCTCCCCTGACGGCCCCGATCTGGCACGCGCCGTCGCCCGTCAGAGAGGCGGGAGGGTCTGCGCTGTTCCTCGGCGGCGGAGGGGGAGGAGGTCCGCCGTTGGTGGAGGAGGGCGCCGCCGCGGGGACAGGCGCTGAAACGACGGCCTGGACTGCGGCAGAGGCCTCGAGTTGGCGGAGCCTGGAGCGGCCAGAGGAGCCGGCGGGGAGCGAAGAGCCGCGGGGGGGCTCCTCCTCCGAAGGAGGAGGAGGAGGAGGAGGCGCGGTGGCGGCAGCAGCCGTCGCCGTCGCCGCCGCCGCCTCGCCGCTCTCCTTCTCGCCGCCTCTTCCTTCCCCTGCTGCTGCCTCTTCGCCGTTGCTGCTGCTGCTCTCTCGAATGGGGAGGGCAGGAGCGGGCGTCGCCTCCCGCAGAGGGGGCGGCGGAGGGGAAGAGGAAGAAGCGAGCTGTTGCTGCTGCTGCTGCTTGGGGGGGCTCGAGGAAGAGCCGTTTGCAAGGACTTGCTGCTGCTGTTCCCCCTCGCCGCCCTGCTGCTGTTCCCTGTCGCCGGCAGGAGCAGCAGGAGGAGAAGAGACTCCTCCGCCTCCGCCTCCGCCTCCTATTCGGCGCTCCAGGTCGAGCGACGCGCCCCTCGAGTCCGTGGGCGCCGGGGACGAGAAGGCCGAGAGCGAGGAGGCGCTGCCGCGCGGCAGCATCGTTGCCGCGCGGCAACGATGCTGTGGAGCGTTGCGGCTGTGGAGGAGCGGGGGGCCGCCGCCGCCACCGCCTCCGTTGGCGTTTGCAGCGTTGGCGGCCGGCGGCGACGAGGGAGCTGCTGCTGCTGCTGCTCCTGCCGCTGCTTGCTCGTCGCCCTCGGAGCCGCTGCCGCCCCTCGCCTCCCCGGCGTCCTTCGTCGTCGTCCTGCGAGGGAGAGAAGCCTCGGCGCCGAGCGCTGGAACGTCCTCGGCGCTGGTGGAGGCGGAAGTCGCCGCCGTCGCCGCCGCCGACGCGGCGGCCGAAGCGGCGGCCGAAGCAGCAGCGGCAGCGGCCGAAGCAGCAGCGGCGGCCGCTGCTGCCGCCGCCAGCGCCGCGGAGCCCCTCCCCGGGTGGTGCAGGTGCGAGGGAGCCTTGGCCAGGAAAGGGTCGTCCAGGAGCTCGGCGGCGGTCGGCCGGCGAGGAGAGGCGGGATGAGCTCCTCCTCCTCCTCCTCCTCCTCCGCTTTCGGCGCTTTGCTGTCGTCGTCCTCCTCCTCCTCCTCCTCCTCCTCCGCTTTCGGCGCTTTGCTGTCGTCGTCCTCCTCCTCCTCCTCCCTCTCTTTCTTCTTCTTCTTCTTCTTCGTCGCCGCCGCCGCAGCCGCCGCCGCCGCCGCTCAGACACCTCTCGATAAAGGCCCGCGCGTCGGCGTCGGCGACCTTCTCGTCCAGGATCGACCTCCAGTCGCTCGCGTTGGACGAGTCTACTCTGACCGAGGAGGCCAGCTCCAGAACGCAAAGGCCGAAGGCGAAGACGTCGACCCCCTTGTTGTACTGGTTGCCCTCCTCTCCGACCGCGCCGTCGGGGAGCACCGCCGGAGCAAACCTCGTGGGCAGCAAGGTGGACAGGCCCAGGTCCCCGATCTTGATCTCCCCGGAGTGGCCGTTGATGTAGATCTTGTCGCAGCGGAGATCGCCGTGCACGATGGGCTTGCCGTTGGGACCCTCCTTGGCGTGCAAGTGCGCCAGCCCGGACAGGATCTGCCTGGCCCACTTGCGGACGGCGCGCGCGCCCAGGTGGCGGTGCCTGGCCCGGTAGTCCCGCAGGTTGCCGCTCGTGAAGTGCTCCGTGATCAGGTTGACGCAGCGGGAGGCCGGGTCGAGCCAGCACCTGTAGCAGCGGATGACGTTGGGATGGTCCAATCCCAGACCGACGCTCATCTCGCGGCAGGCCGCGGCGGCCTGCTCGTCGTCGAGGCCGTTGCGCTCGGCCGAGACCTTGGACCAGGCGACGTCGATGCCCGCCCTCTCGTCGAAGCCGCGGTAGACGCGCTTGAACCTCCCCGAGCCGACCAGGCGGTCGTAGCGGACGTAGCGGCCCGTGGGGTCGGTCTCGACCACGACGTCGTCGTCCTCGTCGATGTCATCGGTGGCGGAGGGGCGGTTTGACGAAGAAGGTGGGGGAGGTTGCTGGAACGAGGGCGGCGGCGGCTGCTGAGGAGGAGGCGGCGGGGGCGTCGCGCGAGGGGAGCGCAGCGGGGCGGGTTGTTGTTGTTGTTGAAACTGCTGCTGCTGTTGTTGCTGGAGCTGCTGCTGCTGCGGCGCGGGGGCAGCGGCGGCGGAAACGGCAAGCCCCGCAAAGGGCGACGGCTGCCGCGGCAGCGACGACGGCAGCGAAGAAGGAGCAGCAGCAGCCAAGGGCGGCTCGTCTGCTGCCGCCCCGCCGCCGCCGCTCTCATCCGCCGTGACCGTCGTGTTCATTGTTTGCTTTTATTTCTCGCCCTCTTTCGTGAAAAGAAAAAGAAGGAGAAGGAGAAGCCGGAACACGGGGGGAAAAAAGGTTTTTTTTCTCTCTCTTTCTCTCAGCTGCCGTCGAGTTTTTTTTTCCTCTCTTCAGCCGCCGAGGTCGAAAGTGGGAAAAAAAAACGGCGGAAAAAAAAGGCTTCAAACGGACGAACGAAAAGTTTCGTCGAAGAAATCTCCTTCTCGCCCGCACCCGTTCGCGAGTCCGAAACTCTCAAATCCTAGCTCGAGCCTTGGCGGACGTTATCAGAGGAGGGGCCTGTGTTGCGTTGGGATGATCGAGGGTGAGAAAAAGGGGCAGGAGCAGGCGGCGAGGAAGACGGAGAAGCAACGCGGCGGCGTCGATGGTGGCCTCGCTCTTTTTTTTCGCTCTCTCTCTCTTGCTTTGCTCTCCGCTCGTCGACTCCGTCGCTCGACGTAAAGAGAGCATGCGTTTCTCTCTTTGCTTTTTCAAAAACCCGCGCCCTGGAAGACAGGCGATCCTCCGACCGCGCGTCCAACGCAGCCGTGCGTGAAGCAGAGAGCATTGAGCGCCTCCCCGGGTGAGTTGGAAGGGAGAGAGAGGAGCAGCGGGAGAGGAGAAGAGAGAAGGCAAGAAGCGAGCGACAAAACGGAAGAAGAAAAGCAAAAACTCGCATCCCCTTTGCTCCCTCTCTCTCTCTTACCTCGTACTCTCTGCCCTCTCCGACTGGCTCTCTGTCTGGGTTCTCAGATGAAGCACACGACCTTAGGACAGGCTCTCGGGGGCGGAGGAGAGCATCTGGGAAGGCCGGGTCCGAGGAAGGAGGCGAGCGGGAGAAGAAAGAGGGGGAGAAGGGAAAAAAAGAGAGCGTGGCGTTTTTTTTTTTTTGTTTCCCCTTCACTCGCTCTCTTTCTTCGACGCTACTGCTCTCACTCACTCTTTTTTCCCCCCCATCGACCCATCGCATCGAAAGGCAAAACCCCTTCTGCGCTCTCTCTCGCTCTCTCGCTGTGCCCTTTCAGCCCACGCCTCTTCGCCGCTGAAACCAAGCGTTCTTGATCTCCACATCCCTGGAAGAGCAGAAAGAAGAGAGAAACACAAAGAGAACCACGGCGACGAACGGAGAGCAGCGATGGCATCGAACAACAACACTGATCTCGCCGAGGCTTCGACCTCTTCAGCGGCAGCAGCAGCAGAGGCCTCTGCGCTCGCCCGCTGGGAGCTCGAGAACAACGCGCGCGATGCCGCGGCCGGGGCCGCCGCGGAGGCGTGATTCGCGCACGACGCCGACGCCGAGCGCGCGCAGCTGCAGGCCAAGCCGTGGGCGAGGGACCCCCACTACTTCAAGCGGTAAGAGAGGAAGGAGGAGGTTTTTTCTTTTCTTTCTTCTTCTTTTTCGGTTTTTTCTCTCTCACACACTCTCTCTCTCTCTTTGCGTTTTTTCAACCCCTTCCACTCACCCATTCCCGACGAAACAAACCTCAAACTGATCCTTTCGCCAGCGTCCACATCTCCGCCCTGGCCCTGCTGAAGATGGCCATGCACGCCAAGTCGGGCGGGGACCTCGAGGTGATGGGCATGCTCGCGGGCCGCGCCGCGGGAGACGCGTTTGTCGTCTTGGATGCTTTCCCGTTGCCGGTCGTGGGAACGGAGACGAGGGTCAACGCGCAGGCTGAGGCGAACGAGTACATGATCGATTTCCTGGAGACGAACAAGGTAAAGGGGAGGGAGAGGGAGAGAGAAGGAGGAGAAGGATGAGAGGGGGAAGAGAGGAAGAGAAAGGAGAAAGCGGTGGTCATTAAAAAGTTCTGACTTTTTCCTCTTCCTCTCTCTCTCTATTTCAAACAACAACTCTCTGTCTCTCTCTCTCTCTTCAACAGCTTTCTGGGAAGCAGGAGAACCTCGTGGGATGGTACCACTCGCACCCCGGGTACGGCTGCTGGCTGTCCGGGATCGACGTCGGGACGCAGGTTGGTTGAAAAAGTTTTTTCGATTTCGATTTTCTCTCGTTCAAACGGAAAAAAGAACGCCTCCTCACTCTCAACCTTCCTCTTTCTCCTACCTCAAAAAAAAACGTACAACAGACGATCCAGCAGCAATACAACGAGCCCTTCCTCGCCATCGTCGTCGACCCGCACCGCACTGCCGCCGCGGGCCGCGTCGAGCTGGGCGCGTTCCGGGCCTACCCCGAGGGGTACAAGCCTCCGCCTTCATCGTCGTCGTCGTCGTCGAAGAAAAAGACCTCCTCTTCTTCCGCTTCTTCGGGCTCGGGTCGCCAGACGATCCCCCTGTCGAAAGTAGAGGACTTTGGCGTCCACGCCGACCGCTACTACGCCCTGGAGACCGAGATCTTCAAGTCCTCCTTGGACGCGGGCGTGCTGGGCGCGCTGTGGCGGCGCTACTGGGGTGCGGCGCTCGCGGCCTCGCCGATGGGCTCTGCGACGACGGCGGCGCTGGCGGCCGGCGCGGCAGAGGACGTCTCGGAAAAGCTCGCCGCCTGCTGCGAGGCCGCAGCTTCCGCCGTGCGAGGGGCGAGCCTCGGCGAGAGGGGGCTGGATGGTCCCGGAGGAGGGGGCTGCTATTACGGCTTCGGAGGAGGCGATTTCGGAGGAGGGGGCGGCGGGTTCGGGGCCTCGGCCTCGCGGCGGCTCGCGCGACTCATGGTCGGCGGAGGCGGAGGAAGCGGCGGCGGCGGCGGCGGCGGAGGCGGAGGCGGAGGCCGAGGTGGAATCGAGACTCCGCCTTCTCTCGTCGGAGGAAACCGAGCAGCAGCCCTTGCTCCTCCTCCTGCTGCCGAAGACGCCGCCTCCGCCGCCGCCGCCGCGGCGGCCGCCGCTGCCGCCGTCGCGGCTGACGCAGCCAAGAGCGCGCGCGCCGCCAAGAGGCCCAGCTGCGAGGAGGAGAAGCTTTCCTCGGCCGCCGCCGACGCGGCCAGGCTGGCGACGGAGCAGGCCAAGGCGCTGGCGAGCCGGGCGGTGAGGGCGTCTCTGTTCGGTGGGGGCGTGCAGCAGGCTCTGAAGGTGGGAGGCGACGGAGGGGCCGCGCCGATGGATTCTTGAAAAAAAAGAGAGAGAGGAAGAGGTTGAGTTTTTTCTCTTCGCTTTTTCGTTTTCTAGTTTTTTGAATCAAATGTCACTTGTAGTTTCTCTTTTCCAGCCTTTTCTGCCCACAACTCTGTTCTCGGTTTCGCGTCCTTCCGCGCTTTCTTTTCCCCCTTTTCTTGTTGCGGCGACGTCACTAACGTCGTCTCGACACCGCTGGCGGAGTTTCCGACTTTCGGACACCCAGAGGCGCGAGAAGAGAAGAGGACGAGGACGAGAATTGGATTTCGCAAAAAAAAGGCCAGTTGGCAAATTCTTTATCGTCCCCCCATCAATCAATCAATCAATCAATCAATCAATCAATCTCTCTTTGCGCTTCCCCGCGCGAGAGTATCTCTTAGCCCCTTTTATCCGGGCTGATTTTTATCCGTACAACTCCGCGACACCAAACTAAGACAATGGCTACGTACGAGGAGATGATCAGAGGGCAGCGGAGGGCAGCGCCGAACGACGACGACGAAGCCGATGCCCTTCCATCATTGCCGACCCCGACCCCGGCGCCGCTCGACGAAGAGGCGCTCTCGCTGCTCACCTCGGCCGCGGCCCTGCTGTCGACCTACGTGGCCTCCTCCCGCACCGATCGCGCAGCCCCCGTCGTCTCCCTGAAAAGTCCCGACGCTCTGGCCTCTGAATTCGCACTCGGAGGTGTCACCCTCTCCCTCGTCGAAAACGGCAACGGGGGAGGAGGACAGCCCGCTCTCGGGAAAGCCCGGATCTTAAAGGCGCTCGAGCTCTCTCTGGCCAGCTCGGTGCGCACCTCGCACCCGCGCTTCTTTGGGCAGCTCTACGGCAGGCCCGAGGCCTCCGGGATCGCGGCCGACTGGCTGGTGGCGGCCTGCTCTGCCGCCGTCCACACTTTCGAGGCGGCCCCCGTCTTCGTCTCGACCGAGAGGGCCGCGCTCGCGAAGCTGGGGAGGCTCGCGGGAGGGAGGTACTTCGACGAGGAAGCCAGCGAGTTTTTGGGGGACGGTTTGTTTTTACCGGGGGGCTCAGCGGCGAACCTGGCTGCGATGGTGGCAGCGAGGCACGTGGCCGACCCGGAGGCGCGGAACTGCGGGAGCTGGCACGGAGGAAGCGGAAGAAGAGGAGGTAGAGGAAGCGGCGACGGAGAAGAAAAAGAACCTCAACCTCCTCCCCCGCGCCTCGTCGCCTTCGTCTCCGAGCACGCCCACTTCTGCTTCGACAAGGCGGCCATCGTCTCCGGTCTGGGTTTGGACAATCTCATAAAGATCCCGTGCGAGGAGGACGGGAGCATGAGCTGTTCCGAACTCGAAGCGGCTCTGGCGGATGCCGTCGCCCGCGGGGAGACCCCGTTCTTCGTCGGGGCGACCTCTGGCACCACAGTCTTCGGCGCCTTTGACTCCCTGCGGCATATCAGCGAGATAGGCCTGAGGTACGGCGTCTGGCTGCACGCGGACGCCTCCTGGGGTGGCGGAGCGCTCTTCTCACCGACGCATCGGTTTTTACTTGATGGGATCGACCTCTGCGATTCCTTTTGTGTGTCGCCTCACAAGGCGCTGGGGGCTCCTTTGCAGTGCAGCGCGCTGGTGACGAGGCACGCGGCGGTGCTCGCTGCCGCCAACGGGGTCGGAGGAGGAAGCGGTGGGGATTCGTCGAGGCCGGGGAGCGCCTCGTTTGTCGGCGGCGGCAACGGCGGCAACGGCGCCGGAGGAGACAGAAAGGTTAAGAAATCCGGTTTCCCGCGCTGCTCCTCCAACGCCGCCGACTACCTCTACCAGCCAGACAGGCCCAACTCCGAGCACGACGTCGGGGACCGCTACGGCGGCTGCGGGCGCCGCGGCGACGGCTTCAAGCTTTGGCTGCTGTGCAAGAGCCTGGGGGACGGGGGCATGGCCGCCAGGGCCGAGGCAGGGATCGGGCTGGCGAGTTACGCTGCCGCTGCCATCGAGGCCCGCCCACTGGCCTTCAGGCTTGTTAAACCTCCCTCATATGCCAACGTCTGCTTCTGGTACATCCCCCAGGATCTGAGGCCGCTGAAAGAAGACTGTTTGGGTGGCGTAAGTGCTCTGTCGAGGGAGGACTCGCATCTGCTGGCAAAGACGACGACGGCGATCAAAGCCGCACTCCAGGAGGAAGGCAGCGCCCTGATTTCGTTCGCGCGCGCCGGCGACAAGCTGCCCCCGTTCTTCAGACTGGTCTTCGCTTCGGCGTGGACGGTGAGGACGGCGGACGTGGACGCGCTGCTGGACGCGATCGAGGAGGCCGGGGGGGCGGCGGGGACTTTAGTTTAGGGGCTTGAAAGAGGTGGCGGAGGTGGAAGAGAGAGAGAAAGAGAAAGAAGTGGAGAAGAAAAAGAAGTTTCGTTTTTGTTTTTGTTGTTTTGTTTTTTTCCTCCACCTGTTTCCGTCCCCACGTCCCGCGAATTTGTCGTTTAAGCTTATATACAATTTTGATCTTTATTATTTTACAGTTTCAACTTTCCACTGCCGCGGAGGCAGCCAGAGCAGCGGCCCTCGCCGCGGCGTCGGCGAGCTCTCCGGCCTCTCTCCTCGTTTTCTCTGTTTCGCTTTCTGCTTTTTCTCCTTCGTCTTCTCCTTCTTCGCCTTCGCCTCTTCCAACTGTTCTCGTCTTCACCGCCACGTACACGTGCGCGTTCGGGCAGGGGTCCCGCGCTCCCTTTCGGATTTCGCCGACGATGGAAGAGAGGACAAGAACAGCAGCTTTGCTGTCTTCTTCTTTCGTCGTCGTCGCCGTCGCCGTCGAAATCTTTGCCGCCTTGGCAAAGTCTCTCCTCCTCCTCTGCGGCTCTCTGCACGAGACCATCACGAAGACGCCGCCCGGCTTCAGGACTCTGGCGGCCTCGGCGATGACTCTGGCGGCGGGAGGATAGGAGGAGGAGGAGGAAGAAGAGGAAGGTGGAGGAGGAGCTTTCTCTGCTTTCTTCGCTTTCTCGTCTTTCTCGTCTTTCTCCCCTCCTCCTTCTCCTTCTTCTTCCTCTTCTTCTTCATCGCACCCGCCGCAGTCCAGAGCGTCCGCGGTCCCTTTATCGACCACTGCATCGAAACTGGAATCGCCGTAGGGCAGGCAGAACGCGTCGGCGATCTCGTAGGAGACGTGAACGGGAGGATTAGCTGCGGCGGCGGAGGAAGTCGACGCGGGAAACTCTCCTCCTTCTTCGCCTTGATCTTGCTCCCTCGCCGCCGCCTTTCCTCTCTCCTCCTGCCTCCGCCGCTGCTTCTCTATCGCCACCTCCGACGCGTCGCACGCCACGATCCGCTCAAAAGAGATCGAGCAGCCGCCTCCCTCCTGCTGCTGCTGCTCCGAGACCTTCTCCGCCAGCAGCGAGGTGCCGCAGCCTATGTCGAGCAGCGACAGGGCGGAGGTCGAAGAAGAGCTCACCGCCGTCGGCGGCGGCGTCGGCGGCGGCGGCGGCGGCGGCAGCATCAGAGCCCGCTCGATCGCCGCGACGGCGATCGGGATCGACAGCGCCTCGTACCAGTCGAACGCGGAGTCGTCGAGCGAGTAGCGTGCGTCCCAGAAGGTGACGTCCTCGAAGGCGGCCGCGGGCAAGGAGGGAGGGGGCATCGCAATTGGTTTGTTTGGTTTTCTCGAAGGGAGCAATTGCGCAAAGAGGCAAAGTGATACACATTTGACGGGGGAAAAACGAAGAAAAGAAAAAAAAACGAAATTCCTCCTCTTCCCTACTTCCCCCGCGTCCGCTTCCTCGCGCCGCCTCCGTTGTCGCCCTCGGGCCTCGGCGGCAGCGGAGGTGGCTGTTTCTTCTTGTTCGCTGCTGCCTTGTAGGCAGCAGGAGGAGGAGCGACAGAGGTCCTCGCGGCTGCCTGAGAAGCGCGAGTCCTCCGGCGCGGGGCCGGGGAGGCGGCGCCGCCCTCGCACTCGTCACCGTCGCCGTCGCCGTCTCTGCCTCCGGCCCCCGTCGCCGTAGCCTCCCCGCCGCCGCCGCCCCCGACGACCAGGTTCGAGGAGACCCCCTCGGCGCCGTTGGTGGCCCTGTTCCCGTTGCCGGTGCCGCCGTGCTGGTTGCCGGCCTCGCTGCCCGTCGCGCGGAAGAGCGGCCTCTGCTGCTGCTGTTGAATTTGCCGCTGCCTCTGTTGCACAGCGGCAGCGGCAGCAGCAGCTCCTCCTCTCCCTTGCGCTCCCGCCGAGGGAGAAGAGGCCGTCGTGACCCCCGGGACCGCTGGAGGGGTCTGAGAAGAGGGAAGAGGGACGGGCCTGTGGCTGGCGGTGACGACCACGGGCGTCGGGTCGCGCGCCGGAGGGGGCTGCTGCTGCGGAGGAGGAAGCGGCGGCGCGCGCTGAGGCGCCGCCACCGTTACCGCCGGAGGAGGAGCGGGCTCGAGCGGCTGCAGCTTCTCCTTCGGCCTCGCAGCTTCCCCTCCTGTCGCAGCGGCGTTGAGCTGATGCTGCTGCGGCTCTGCAGCCGCCGTGGCTCCCAGGAGGTTGTCCCCGGCAGCGGCGGCAGCGGCCCCGCCCCCGCTCCCGCTCCCCGGCTGCTGCTGCTCCTCCTCCGCAGCAGCAGCAGCGGTCGTTCTCGCCGCCGCAGCCGCCACTCCTCCACCTCCAACTCCACCACCCCCGGCAGACAGCGCCCTCGTCGCGGCAGCCAGCGCGCTCGCCGACTCCTGCGGGCTCACCACCCTCTCCGGGTACGTGCCCCCGTCGGGCCCACCGACCTCGACCCCGGCGTCGGCCAGCACCGCGGCCGGCGCGGCCCACGGGCGGTGGATCCAGCGGTCAGGCAATCTTGCCAATGCGGGAAGCCAGGCGCGGACGTACCCGCCGTCCGGGTCGTAGCGGCGGGCCTCCCGCTCGAGGTCGAGGAGATTGCCGAAGGGGAGGCCGTCGGGGAGGCCGCCGGCGACGTACTGAGAGAGTGGAGTTGAAAAGTTTTTTTTTGAGTTTTTTGAGTTTTTTTTTTCCTTCAAAGTCGGGTTTTTTTTTCCTCGAAGAAAAAAAATATGTCTCCCTCCTTTCATTCTTCTCCTTACCTGCCACCCCAGCGCGCAGCACTCCAGGTCCGCGTCCAGCAGCGCGTCCCAGAAGTGCTTCAGGCCCCACTGCCAGGGGAGCTGCAGGTGCTTCACGAGGAAGCAAGCACAGACCACTCGAGCCCTGTTGTGCAGCCAGCCGGTCGCCCAGAGCTCCCGCATGCCCGCGTCCACTAATGGATATCCCGTCCTCCCAGCCCTCCAGGCCCTGAAGGCCCGCTGGTCGTAGCGCCACGGAGCCCCGCGCAGGTGCTCGAGCAGGGCGCGCTCGTGCGTGAAGGGGAAGTGGAAGCACATGTGGCGGGCGTACTCCCGGAAGGCGAGCTGGCGGAGGAAGTACTCGGCCGGGGCTGCGGCGGCGGCGGCGGCGGCGGCTGCAGAAGCGGCGGCGGCGGAAGCGGAAGCGGAAGCAGCGATTTCGTTCCCGTTCCCGTTCCCTAGCTCGTCGCCGCCGTTGTTCTCCACCACCACTTCCTCGCCGCTGTCCCTCCCTCCCCCTCCCCTCGCCGCTCCTCCCACCACGGTCGTGGCCGGCGTCTCGGCCTGCGCGCGCGTCACGGGCTCCATCAGCATCTGCGGCAGGGACGCGGTCGCCGCCGTCGCCGCCGTCGCGTTCGTCCTCGCGGGTGAGGCGCCGCCGCCGTTGTTGCCGTTGTTGCCGTTTCTCATTCCTCCATTTCCTCCATTTCCTCCCCCTCCCCCTCCTCCTTCGCTCGACCCCGCCACGGCAGCGGCGCTCGCCGACGCGGCGGCCAGCGCCGCCTCGACCCGCGACACCACCGCGAAGACCGTCCGAACGCTGACCTCGCCCCAGTGCAGGTGCGGGCTGAGGCGCGAGGTAGACGCGCGGTCGGTCTTGGCACGGTCGGCGCCGAACGCCGGGAGCGCCGCCGCGACGAAGGCCGAGAGCCTCTGCGCGGCGCCGCGCGAGCCGGGGGTCCACCGCCGTCCCAGCTGGCGGTTGGACTGCGCCTCCTCGGCGGTCAGCAGGCCCAGGTCGTCGAGGCCCAAAGAAGCGACCGGAGCAAGGGCGGTCGCGGTGGTGTCGATTGTTGTTGTCGTCGGTCCGTTGCCGTTGTCATTATTGCTGTCGCTCCTGTCACCTCCTGTTCCTCCGTGCTTGCCCGCCGCTGCCTCGGTCAACGTCGCGGCCACGAGAGACTCCACCAGGGGCAGGGGCGGCATCTGGGCGGGCACGCCCAGCGGCGGCGCCGGCGGGCTCTCCGCGACCAGCTCGCGCAGCCTCGCCCAGAAGGGCTCGAACTCGCGGAATGGCGCGCCGCCGCCGGCACTTTCTCCTCCTCCGGCTTCTCCTCCCTTCGAAAGCACGTGCCACGGCTCGAACAGGCAGTCCCCGCAGAAGGAGCGCACCGCGACCCCTCGCGCAGACAGCGCGGCCTTGGCGTCGTTGTCCCTGACTAGGGAAATCGGATCGTAGAGGTGGTTGAAGTAAAGAGCTGTCGCTCCAGTCTCGGCCGCGACCTGGGCGAGCGCCGCCGCCGAGTCCGGGGAGCGGCGGAGGACGAGAGCGGAGGTGCGCGGGAGGGGGGAAGGGGGAGGGGCGGAGGCGGCGGCAGCCGCGGGGGCGTTTCCCGTGGTGGTGTTGCCCTCGCCGCCGCTCGCCCCTGCCGTCGTCGCCGTCGTCGTTCCTGCTCCCGCTGCTCCTCCTCCTCCTCCCGCTGCTCCTCCTCCTCCTCATCCTCCCCCCCTCTCCGCCCGGCAGCAGGGGAGCCTCTCGAGATCGGCAGAGAGGGCAGCGAGAGACTGCCTGAGCCACCAGCGGGAGCAGCGCCCCGGCTGGAACTGGCCCTCCTCTTCCGGGGCGTAGATGAAGAGCGGGACCTGAGGTTTTTGAAAAAAGGTTGACGAGAGGTTGAAAAAGGTTTTGAGAAGAAGAAGAAGAAAGAGAGGGACGAGAGATCGGGCGGAAGCTCTTGACGACGACAGCAGCGGACCAATCGAGAGAAGAAGCAACTTCGATTCCCTTCTCCCTCGCGTTCCTCGCTCGACCCGCCTCTGTTGCTCTCTCTCTTTGGCTCAATCGTGCACTATATCGATTGCACTCGTAATTGATGGGTTGCGTCTCGATCGGAGCTTTCGAAGGAAAACGCGAGAGCGGGACAAACCAGAGCCTCAGAGAAAGGGAGCATCGAGAATCGAGGCGAGACGAGGAGGGCGAAACCTTTTGATGGAAGAAAAGCTTTTGCCTTTTCCTCCGAATTCGCACCACATAGTCCGCCTCGGCGGCCGCGGCCATCAGCGCCGGGTTGTCAGAGACGCGAAGGTCGCGCCTGAACCAGACGATGGCGACCTTGTGCTGCCGGCCGCTGCTGCCGTGGCCCTGCTGCTGCGGTTGCGAGGCTGTCGTGTTCGGAGAAATCGACGGCACTGCTGTCGTTGTCGCCGCCGCCGCTGCCGCTGCAGCAGCTCCGGGCAACATCGCTGCCGCTGTCGCTGCTCCTCCTGCTCCGTCGCCGCTGCTTTCCGCGACCCCGCCCTCAAAGGGCGGAGGCGACATGGTCTGTCTGCCTCCTGGCTGGGAGCTCGACTCGCGGGAGAGAGAAGGGGAGGAAGAGAGAGAGAGAGAGAGAGAGAGGCGCGTGTGTCGGAGCTCCGAGTTTTTGCACACTAAAGAAAAAACGAATGTGAGCGGCTCAGCGGCTGTGAGCCTTGAGTTTTCGTCCGATTTTTTTCTTTTGACAAAACTCCACCTCGTCTCCTCTCTCTCTCTCTGTCTCTCTCTCTCTCTCTCTCTCCCCTCTCCTCAGAGCCCCACCGGCAGCAGCACCACCCTCCGCGCGCAGCCCCGCACCGCCAGCAGCGCCCCTCGCCTCCCGAAGCCGGGCTCCGGCGCGACGGCGGCGAACTCCGCGCGGGCGGCGGAGAAAGAAGAAGTCGAAGTCGAAGTCGAAGCTTTCGCGGCGGCGGCAGTCGAAGAAGAAGTGAGAGCGGCGACGCCGACGAGCCTCGGCGTCAGAACCGGAGCGGCCTCGGCGAGCAGCACCGCGGCCGAGAGCGGAGGGGGCTGCGCGGTCTGTCCGCTTCTCAGGAGCACCAGCGCGAGCCTCGCGGCGCGCGTCGGGTCCCAAGCGAGCGCCGCGGGGAAGCTCGCTCCTCCCCTCCTCGCCCCTGCTGCTGCCGCTCCTGCGCTTGCCGTTTCCGTCGCCGCCGCCGCCGTCGTCGTCCCCGGCGGCAGCGGCACGGGAAGCAGCTGCGCGCCGAGCGCCGGCGGCGGCGCCACGAACGCCAGCGAGGCCAGCACGGCAGCAGCATTCTCAGAGGACGACGAAGAATCGGAGAAGGCGACGAGCACCGACTCGCCAGAGGGCGACCAGCAAGCGCCGACGACCGAAGAAGGACGAGAAGGAGAAGTCTTTGCTCCTCCTCCTCCGCTCCCTCCTCCGCCGCCGCGAGGGGCCTCCCAGACGCTGGCCCCCCACCGCTCCGTCTCGAAGACGGTGAAGCCGCTGCCAGTGCCCGAGGAGGAGAAGATCCTGCCTCCGCAGGGCGACCAGGAGAGGAGCAGCGGCGGGGGAGGAGGCGGAGGAGAAACAGAAGAAGAAGCGCTGTTCTCCGCTCCTCCTTCGCTCTCCTCCTTGCTTGCAGCGGCGGCAGAGACCGCAGCAACAAGCCCCGCCGCCAGCCTCCTCGCGAGAGCCAGCAGCGATTTGGAGGAAGAAGAAGAAGCAGAGGCGACGACCGCGGCGGCGGGGGCGATCCGCTGCCCTGCGCCAGTCGAGGCCTCCCACACGAAGATCCCTGCTGTCCCCGGCGCGGAGCCGGCGAGCAGCCTGCCATCGGGGGACCAGGCCAGCGCGGAGACCGGGGGCGATGCTGCTGAAACCTGAGAAGATTTCTTCGCGAGGAAGGAAAGCGGGGAGGTGCGCGGCACCGGGAGGAAGAGGCAGCGGGGAGGCTTTTCGTTCCCTGCTGCTGCTGCTGCTGCTGCTGCTGCTGTTTCGGACGACCCCACTTCCTTCCACAGCAGCACCCCGCCTGCGACCCCGATCGCGAGCTCTCGCCCCTTGCAGGGCCTCCACGCCAGGGCCGAGACGTCGCGCAGCCTCGGGTGGGCTCGTAAGGAAGCGGAGGGCGCGGGCGCGGGGACGAGAGAGGGGGAGGCTCCTCCTCTTGCTGCCGTTGCCGTCGCCGTCGCCGCTGCTGTTGCTGTTGTCGTCTTCGAAGAGAGGGGCGCGACGTCGAAGACGAGCACCGCCTTCCTGCAGGCCTCCGCCACGGCCAGCGCGGGCCTCTGCCTGTGCCAGGCTATCGGCGGCGGGGCGGAAGGGGACGAGGAAGGAGAAGAGGGAGAAGAAGAAGAAGACAAGGAGGCGGCGGAGAGGAAGGCTCGGAGCGCCCTCGCTGCCCGCGGCGGCAGGAGAGAAGAGGAGGAGGAGGAGGTAGAGGTCGCTCCGTTCCTGCCGCTGCTGCTTGCCGGCTCTTGTTGAGCTGCTGCTGCTTGTCGCTCTTCTTCTTCTCCCTCGTCGTCGTCAGCCGGAAGGAGGATGTCTGCGTACGCGGGCGCGGGCTGAGAGAAAGGTGGAGTTGAGAAAAAAGGTTGTTTTTGAGGTTCGAGTTTTTTTTTTTTTCAAACGGCAAAGAGGCAAGATGACGTTCATCGCTCTCTTTCTCCTCTCTCGTTTGCGCCTCCTTCCGATCTCACCAGCGCTGCTCCGGACTCGAGCTGCTCAATGGGGACGTTGACTGTGTGGTGGTTTGATATTGGTTGATGAGAAGGGGGTAGGGAGGGTGAGAGAACGAAGGAAAAAGTTGATGGCGGCATCGATGGAAACGGCAATCGGCGAGAGAAAAACTTATTCGTTTCTTTCTTCGTCCTTTTCTCTCTCTCACGCTCGCTCCGAGAGGCGAGACCGATACTCACTGAGCCTGAGGTTGGACTCGCACAGCGTGCGTTGCTGCTGCTGAATGGAGGCCATGCTGAAGCGGAGAGAAGAAAGAAAGAAGAGAAGCGAAGGAGAGTGAGAGAGAGAGATTGGTTCGCTCGCTCGACAAGAAGTGGCAGCGACGTTGGAAAAAAAAATCGAATGCTCTCTCTGCTTCTTCACTTCATTCTTCTCCCTTCTTTCAAAGAGCCCAGCGTTCGCCCAGAGGCGCCCGCTCGCTCGCTCTCTGCTCTGTTTTTTTTACCTTCGAGAGGAACCTCCTCAAAGTCATCTGCACGACTAGAGAGCAGGAGACGAACTGATGCCGGCAACGAGGAAGCGCCAGGCTGCGGTTGTCGAAGGCGACATGTCGAAACCGTCGGCCGCCGCCGCCGCCGCCGCTCCCTCGACGCCTCGGCGCCCTCGCCCTCAGCCCCAGCAGCCCCTCTTCGCCCCCTACAGGGCCCTGGGCATCGTCAACTCCCCCGCTGCACGCCCCGTTCACCAGCGCAGGGGGGACACCTCGTTCGTGACGACGTCGGCTGGGAGGAGCTGGCAGGTCTACGAATGCGGGAGGCTGACTCTCAGGGCCATCGGCCCGCTGGTGAGTTCAATTGATGTCGAGAGGCCCTTTTTTGACCTTTTTGCTCGCGCTAGAGCGTTGAGCGTAGACGTGAGACGGTATCCTGAGCAGGCGGGAGCGAGAAAGAGCGAGGATGGAATGGAAAATCGAACCTCGGAAGAGAGTTGAAAAAAAAACGATTTCCGATGCTAGCCGCCGAAGGAGAAAAACGTCGCTAACGCCTCTCTCTTTTCTTTCTCAACCCCCGACCTCCCTCCTTTCCCCACCAACAGCTCCCGCGCTCCATCTCCTCGCTCGCCGTGCGAGGCGACGCCACCCTCGCCTCCTGCGGCGACCAGGGAGTCGTCGAGTGCCACAGGGTCCACGTGAGAGGCACTTACTCATTACCTAAGAACGCCGTCGCGCCCGCCGGAAGCCTGCTGCTTCTGGGTGACTGGCTCCTCGCGACGACGACGACGGTCGTCGATTCTGCTTCTGCCTCCGGAGCTTCCGGGCTCCGCGGCGCTCTGGTGAGGTGGAGGGTGGGATCCTTCGGGACTCCCTCCGCTGTCTTCGACCTCGGCGGAGGAGGAGAAGAAGGCGGGAACAGCAACGGCAGCGGCAGCAGGAGCAGGAACGGCAACAGGAACAACAGCAGCTCTTCCGAATCCGACTTCAGGCACCCTACGGCGCTCTGCCACCCCCCGGCCTACGTCGACAAGGTCCTGGTCGCCTTCTCCTCGGGGGGCCTGCAGCTGTGGAACGTGGCCGCCGGGGCCAAGCTGCACACTTTTCGAAACCATCTTCTCGTTTCGAAAAAGGAAGCTTTGAACGACGACAACGACGACGACGGCAAATCGACTCGTTCTTCTTCTTCGTGCAACTCCATCACCGCGCTCGAGGCCTCCCCTGCCCTCGACATCGTCGCCCTGGGGAGAGGGGACGGCAGCGTCGTCCTGCTGGACGCGAGGGCGGACGCGGCGCTCGCCGTCTTCGAGCAGGCCGCGGGCCCGAGGGCAAGCTCCTCCCCTTCGTCTCCTTCTCCTTCATCCGCTGCCGTTTCCGTCCCCGCTGGCCTCGCCTCCTCTTCTCCTTCTCCTTCCCATCCCTTGACCTGCGGCGCCATCACCTCCCTGGCCTTCTCCACGGGGCCCGAGGTCCCCTTGCTCGCCGCGGGAGGGGAGGCCGGGGGAATCGGCTTTTGGAATTTAGAAACTCGCGCGCTCGCCGGCGCGCTCCCGCGAGCGCACGGAGGCAAGAGTAGCGGCGGAAGTTCTTCTTCCTCTTCTTCTTCCTCCTCTCCGTTTGGCGTCACCGACCTGCACTTCTTCCCCGGGGAGCCTCGTTTGGCCACTGCGGGAAGGGACAACGCGATCAAGCAGTGGGCCCTCGACGGGGACGCCGCCTCCGGAAGGGGGCCTACCCCCGGCTCCCGCGAAGGGGACCTCGCCCGCCTGCTTCGCTCGCGAGAGGGTCACGCCGCCCCTCCCACGCTACTCCGGTTCTACGGCGACGGAGGGAGCAGGATCTTGTCGGCGGGGGGTCCCGGCGACAGGTCCCTGCGGCTGTTCTCCTGCGTGCGGGACGCAGCGTCGAGGGAGCTCAGTCAAAGGAATGGGAACAAGAAAGGGATCAGGGCGAGGGCTGCTGCTCTTGGGGTCGGGGAGGAGGAGCTGCGCCTTCCTCGCGTTGTTTCCATGGATGCGTCGCAGGTAGGTGGAGTGGAGAGAGAGAGAGAGTGGAGAGAGAAGAGAGAAGCGGGAGGGGCCGCGAACGGCGGAACGAAAATCGAAAAAAGCAAAAAAAGCACTGTCACTCTTTTCCCCCGCGAAAGAACCAAAAAAAGGCGCGCTCCTTTCCTTACCGATTCGAGCAAGACACACGCCCGTGGGGCGTAACCCGGTGCCAGAACGGAATTTTCTGCCCTCTGTGCCGCTATAAAGCCAGCGACGCTGCGAACTCTCGGATTTTCCAAAAAAACAAAACAAAACTTTTCGAGGGCTCGCAGCCGGGGCAATAAAGACAAAAATCAGAACGAAAAAAAGAAAAAAAACTCACACCTCTTTTCTTTCTTTCTTTCTTTCACTCTTTCAACTCCAAACAAACAGACCCGCGAGCGCGACTGGGCCAACGTCGTGACGGCGCACGAAGGCGACCCCGTGGCCCGCACCTGGCGAGTGGCGACCTCGGCGGCCGGGCACATCTCTCTCGTGCCCCCGAAAGAACGCGTCGCTGCCGCTCCTGGTTCTTCTAAAAATTCTCAAAACCTCGCGACGCGCCCGCGCGCCGCCGCGGCCACCGCGGTCTGCCTCTCCGCCTGCGGCAACTTCGCGCTCGTGGGGTCCGCGAGAGGGCACGTGGACAGGTACAACATGCAGTCCGGGAAGTGGAGGCAGGCCTACCGCAGGAAGGTCGCGAGGGAGGGAGGGAGCGGAAACGGAGAAGGAGGAGAAGGTGGAGGAACGAGAGCCAACGGCAACACGAAGAACGCGAAAGTCAAAGTCTCGTTCTCGGTGCTGCTCGCGCACGAGGGGGCCGTCTCGGGCCTGGCCGCCGACGTCGGCTGCGGCCTCGGAGGAGGAGCGGGGCTCTCTTCCTCTTCTCCTTCTTCCGGCTCTGCTGCTGCGGGTTCGACGGGGGGAGGGAGGAGGGGCTCTTCTTCCTCTGGCAGGCGCGCCGTCTCTGCAGGAGGCGCCGACGGCTTCCTTCGGGTCTGGGATTTCGTCTCGGGCGAGCTCGAGGGCGCGGTCTCCCCTACGTTTCCCACCAACTCTCCGATCCACGCCATGGCTGCTGCTGCGCGCCCCGAGGGCGGGGGCGGGGGAAGCAGCGGCTGCGCGCTGGTGGCGGCGGCGACCGACGACGGCAGGGTGAGCGTCGTCGACGTCGAGCGCCGGAGGGTGGTCCGCAGGCTGCTGCCTCCGCCCGGCCGCGTCTCCGACCTGGCCCTTTCCTCCGACGGCCGCACGCTGGTCGCTTCGTGCCTGGACGGGTGCGTGGCGGCGTGGGACGTGGTCGCTGGTGCCGCCTTGCAGCGGGTGTCTCTGCTGGGCAGGGGCTCGCCCGTGGCGTCGCTGGCGCTGTCGCCCGACGGAGAGATGCTCGCAACGGCGCACTTTTGCGCAAAGGTTAGGAGTCGCTCTTCTTCTTCTTCGAGCAGCAGCAGCAGCAGCAGCAGCGGCGTGAGGCTCTGGGCCAACCAGACCGTGTTCGGCGAAGGATTCTTCGAGGGCTGCGGAGGAAGTGGAAACGGACGGGAGGTGTCTGGGTGGAGGGCAGTCCGAGCTCGCTTGCCGCCGCCTCCTCCTCCGGCGCCTTCTTCCGACGACGAAGAGGAAGGAGAAGAAGGAAGCGAAGACGGCGACGACAGCGACGACGACCCCGCTGCCCCCGGCTGGCTCTCTGACGGCGGGAAGAGCCTCGCGGGCGACCGCGCGTGGGGCGCGGGAGGCGGCGACGGCTCGAGCGACGAGGAGAGCGACGAGGACGAGGAAGAGGAAATCGAGGAAGAACAAGCCGCTGCTGCTCTTTCCGCTGCGACCCCCGCCGCCGCCGACCAAACCCTCCCCGACGGCGCCCCGGCCCCCCTGGGACTCCTCTTCGGAGGAGCAGCGAGCTCCATTCAGCCCCTCGCGACCGCTTCGGCTCTGCCCCGGGCGCGCTGGGCCGTGCTGCCCCACCTCGACGCGCTGGCGGCGAGGAACAGGCCGCTGCTCCCCCCGAAAAAGCCCGAGGCGGCTCCGTTCTTCCTGCCCACGCTGCCGACGCTCGACGGCAGGCCGACGTTTGATATCGGCAACGAGGAGGAAGGTGAGGAGGAAGAAGCAGCAGGAAACCCGAGCAGCAACAAGCGCTCGCGGGTCGAGCGCGGCTTTGCAGGCAACGGCAGCGCCGGCGGCGAGCTCGTCGCGGCTCTGCGCGCCGGGCGCAAAAAGGCTTCCGCTCTCTCCTCCTCCAGCGACCTCCGCGCGTCGCTCGACGCCTGGTCGTTGGCGTCCAAGTGGCTGCGCACCGCCAGGCCCCACGAGGTGGACCGGGAGCTGCGCTCGATGCTGGTGTTGGAGCCCGAAAGCGAGAGCGAAAGCGAAAGCGACGACGGAAGCGACGAGAGCGACGATGACGACGACGACGAAGACGACGACGACGGCGGCAAAAACGACAACCGCGGCGACGGCAGAGTCAAAAGGAGGAGGAGGAGGGTCCTCGACGACGAGGCCGCCTCGGTCGCCGCCGCCGCCGACGCCGCCGCCGCGGACCTCGAGTCGCTGCTGCTCTTCCTCAGGGCGCGCTGCGCCAGCGGCGCCGACTTCGAGCTGACGCAGGCCTTCCTGACGGCGGCGCTCGCGCTTCACGGCGCGTCGGTCGCGGCGAGGCCGAGGCTCCGCAGGGCTGCTGCGGCCTTGGAGAGGGCGGTGCGTGCTGCCTGGGAGAGGCTGGACGACTCGCTGCACGCCGTGAGGTGCTCCGCTGCGTACGTCGGGGGGCTTCCGAGTTGAGGGAGGGGTGGTGGTGGAGAGAAGGAGAGAAGGAGAGAGAGAGAAAACGAAATGAAATAAAATAAAGCCATTTTTTCTTCAAGTTTTTAAAAGGTTTGCAGCCTCTCAATTTCTCTCCCTTCTTCTACTTCATCTCGTCTGCTGTCGTGTCCTTGACGGTCCAGAGCGTCCTGTTGGTTGGTTTTGAATGCGAGAGAAGAAGAGAGAGAGAAGGAAGGAAGGAAGGAAGGAACGAAGAGGTATTGAGTGTTCCGTCGGAAGTTGTTCGTTCGACCTCTACCTCAACCTCGAGAAAAGAAAAAAAACTCAAAAACCTGCTCAACTCACTTCCCCGCGGCCCTGAGTCCCGCTTTGTTCTTCCCCTTCACGTGCTTGACCACCCTCCTCGCCCCGACGGCCGCGGCCTTGGCCTGCTTCGCGGCCTTGCGGCGGCGCTGCTTGGTGGTCTTGGAGCCGCGCTTCAGGGCGACGGGGCGCTTGACCGCGGAGAGGGCGGCGTTTGCGTTTTTGTCGTTGGCCGCCGCTGAAGCGCCGCCGCCAAACTCCGAAGTGTCCATTTCGTTGCCCGCAGAAGCAGCAGAAGCATCAGGAGAGGGTCCCTTGGCTGGTGCTGTCATTGTAGAGTCCGTGTCCATCGCGGACTTGGCCTTGCGGAGGCGGGCTGTTTTTTTGTTTTTTTTGGAAGAGGTTGAAAGTTTTTTTTTTCTCCGTCGTCGTCGAAGGTGAGCAAAAAAATCTAGCCTCATTCGCAAACTCTCTTTCTTTCTTCTGTTCTGTCTCACCTTTGATCCGAGCCTTTCCCATCTTCTAAGAAAGGCAAGAAAGGGGAGAGTAGAGTACGGTTAAATTAAAATAAAGAGCAAAAGCCGCGGAGAAAGTAAGGCAAAGAGAGGCGAGAAGGAGAAAGAGAGGCCGATGCTTTCTTTTTTTCGTCAACAAAGTGTGAGCTCTCTCTCTCTTCGTCGTCACTCTTTCCTCTCTTTTTTTCCCTTTTCTCGCCTCTCCCGACACCATGCCCGTCGCGGCCTCTCTCGCTCGGGCTCTCTCCCCGAAGCCGCCCGACGCGCAGCCACAAGCAGCAGCATCAGCGGAAGTGCAACAGGAAGGCGAGGGCCAGGGCAGCAGCGTCGCGACGTGCCGGATCTGCTGGTGTGGCGAGAGCATTACCGTAGTCGAAAATGCCGAAAACGCCGCCGACAGCCGAAGCAACAACAACCATGCAAACGATGCGTCGGGAAGGCTCGTCGCGCCCTGCAGCTGCAAGGGCACGTGCGAGTTCGTGCACCTAGGGTGAGTCTGTCTCCAAGAGATCGGCGCAGGGAGAGTCGCTTCGCGCGAGGAGGCAGGGAGAGCGGACTCGATGCCCTCGTCGGGGCTTTTTTCTTTTTTTCTTTTCAATCTTTTCGACCTCTTTCTCTCTCTTCTTCTCACTTTCGTTTTTATTTCCATCTCCAAACTCCAACACCCCTCCACCCAACCCGCCAACCAACCAGCTGCCTCAAGAGCTGGCTCGTGGCCTCCGCCAGAGCCGGGAAACCCGCGCACAGCAGAGCGCGCTGCGAGCTCTGCGGCTCCAAGTGGAGGCGGGGCGTGTATCAGGCCCTCAACTCGCTCCCGCGCGGCGGAGGAGGAGGAAGAATAAGCCTCGGCGGGGGCAGCGGCCGAGGCTTCCGCGCCGCGGCCGTCGACGCCGGCTCTCTTTTCTCAAGTGCCGCGAGAGGCTGCGTCGCCGTCTTGGCCAGGACGGCGCGAAGGGCCCGAACGCACCCCCCGGACGCTGCGCTGACTCTTTACGCCGCGACACTCGCTGTTCGCGGTTTGGGAGCGGCCGCCCGCGGGGCCAGGCGAGGGGCCGTGGTCGGGGGGCGCGTCGGGAGGGTGTCGGTCGGGCACGCGACGGGGTACCTCGAGGCCCTGCCCGGGGTTGTGGTAAGAAAGGGGGAGAGAGAGAAATTTTGCTTTTGTTTAAAGGAGCGGGGGGGGGGGGGGGGGGAAAAAAAAGGGGGGAAAAAAAAAAGCCACGGGGAAAAAAAAAAAAGGCTCATTTTTTTTTCCCCTTTCACCCCCCCGCCC
>Ga0114918_10000290_pt1 | contig 42102 bp, 35 predicted proteins | sample LantaG_FD_87015 | JGI IMG/M metagenome (GOLD analysis project Ga0114918, IMG submission 87015) | Deep subsurface microbial communities from Baltic Sea to uncover new lineages of life (NeLLi) - Landsort_02402 metaG | ecosystem: Environmental > Aquatic > Marine > Oceanic > Sediment | place...
TACAGAAACCCCTCCAGACCAAACCACTTCTGTAACACAAGGTGCAAAGAGGTGCCGAGTAACGTGGCTGTTTCACTGATAAAAGACTGCTCGTGATGCGGGCGCCTATTAGTAGGAGACCGACGATAGATCACATAAGCACGCGGACACACCGGAAAATTGCTGGCGCGCAATTCTTCGTACTCACGCTCTTGTACTTTACGGCGCCCAGAACGAATGTTATTAAAGCTACGCATCAGCTGCGTCGGCAGCGGCTCTGTACGAGGAATCTCAAAAATACCCATTGCGCCTCCAAGACTGTAAAAGAACCATGAGGAGTAGTGTCACGTCTATTTTACAACGCCGCAGCAGGATTCTAGCATGAAGCATGAATTTGAAGACCTGAGCGCCTTCATCACGGAACAACTGAACCGCGTAGGGGTTCAAGTGATGGAAAATCAAAGCACCCCTACAGACCTGAAGGCATTCTGTTTCAAAGGACATGACAGTAAAACACCAAGCCTCAGTATACGCCGAATGGACGGCGCGTTCTATTGTTTTGGATGTGGGGTGCGAGGTAAGAACTGGAACAAGCTAACCTCCTATATCAAAGTTGACAGCCTATCAGAAGAAGACCTTCCAGATCCATTTGTACAGCTCGATTACCAGATGGAGCGCGCGCAGCGCAAAGCGCTCACTAACATAGACTTACCTTGGGACGTAAAGCCTTGGACTGGACCCTACCGACAAGTATCTGAAAAAACGTTACGCAAGGTAAACGCTCTACTATGGTACGACGATGACACGCGGATTCAAGACAACCGCATACTGTTTCCAATCACGATGTACGATGAGGTGGCTGGATGGGTAGCCCGCAGACTGGGTGCTGCACCTCCAGGAGAATCGCTGGTGATGCCCTATCGCAACGCGGCTCACATGTCATCCCAAGATTGCCTGTTCCCGCTAGACTACGTAATCAGCATGAAACCAGAGTGTGTGGTCCTAGTAGAGGGACCTATGGACGCCATGCGACTAGTAAACTACGACATACCAGCGTTGTCAATACTAGGTACGCGTAACTACAGCCCAGGCAACAGGATCCACATATTAAATACTGGTGCGACAAAGGTTATTTTGGCACTGGATGGAGACACGGCAGGAGACGAAGCCCGCTATGAAATTGCACCATCTATCAGGGAGATGTTCGACCTAGCACATTTTGTGTGCCCTCCCGGAAAGGATCCGGGAAACATGCCGAAAGACTTCTTGGACAAGCTGTGGGGGATGACGAGAAAAAAGAAACAAGCTACTGCGGGTTACTAAATTGTGCGCTCTGTAGGATCAGCTGGGCGGCTTCGTTTGTTCTGCTCCTTGGAGCGTACGAACCGTCCCCAATGTACTGTCTCTCTGCCTTACGCATGTCAGCAATGAACTTACTCTTTAACGGCTCTTTCAGCTCATACTTCTTTACGAAGGCATCGATAGTCTTCTGAAAGTTAGCGCTGGTCTCCTTGTTGGTAGTCTCGATCAACTTCTTTTGATAAACAGCATCATCACCCTGTTTGTTTACCAATGCGGGGGGTTTACGTAAGGACTCGGGTTGCAGTAGCGCATTCCAAGTTGAAGGCTGCAGCGGGTTGTAGTTATCTGTTTCCTGGACATTCTGGGCAAAAGCCTGAGAATTAAAACCCCGTGGAAATAGCTCACCGCTAATGCCCGCCTCTCGAATAGCATTAGAGTAAGCCATCTTCATTTCTTCAGGCTTCCAAAATGGCGGAGAGGTCCGATACACCTGCATCTGTGCAGACCAGGTAAACCGGTTACCGTTTTCCGTAGACTCTGCCATTGTCACGCCCTCGGGAGAGAAATAGCCTTCGACACGCATACGCGGAAAAACACGGGTGCGGTAGTACAGAATATGTCGGTTCTCTCCCTGCGGACCCAAGATAGGTTGGTCGATCATACCCAGAAAATCGTAAAAGTTCTGCAGTCCGGGAGGAATCGGGGGTTCCTGCATTAACTGAGAAATATACGGAGAACCGTTATTAGCTCTAAAATTCTCTACCTTCTTGCTGGTTTCCCCTGTTTCATCGTCGGTGTAACTACTTTGCATTATGTGACGGTCGCCAAAGATGTCCTGGCGAATATTCGCTCCGGGCATGATGTTACCACTCTGAAAAGTGATATCCAAAGTAGGCTCGTCAAAATACGTACCGCGGAACCTGTTCCGCCAGGTATTGCGTATCGCACCTGCTGCAGTCTTGCTAACGGATTCACGCTTAGGAAACTTCCATGACATCTGACTCGGATTAACCCACAGCACGATGTACTTGTTAACCCTTGGGTGCATCCAAGCGCTAGTAGTGAGTACCATGGACGCCCGATGCTCGTTGAAAGGACGCTCAACCAGCACCCCTCCACCAACAGCCGTACCCGCGGCGCGCTCCGAGTCCTGCCATTGCTGTGACTGGCTTTTACTGAGACTAGCCAGCTGCTTTAGGCGTTTTACGTCAGCCACTTACTACTCCTCTAACCACTCGTCTACGTTAGTTTCCGTGGGAATAATCTGAGGAGCTGCGTCCTTTCCGCTCGCAACCACCTTCTTACCCCTCTTCGACGGCGTAGCGGATTTCTTTCCAGCGCGGTCTGCCATCAAACTTCGGATATAAGAAGAGATGTTCTCGAACGCGCCCAAGTTATCCAATAGGTAACCGAGCTCGGCGCCCGTAAACTCGTCCTCATCCCAACTCTTCAACGTAGTCAAGAAATCTTTTTTGAGGGAAGGGTCGTCCTGCAAGTCGGCGCAGAACTTCTGAATGCGTGCGCTTACCGCTTCGTGCTCGCCACCCGTACGCAATTCCGAAGGGGAGACGGTCTCCACAATGGGGCGGTGCGCATCTTCCGGGGACTGACCGTAAAAGTCGGCCTGAGTCAACCCAGACTCCTCAAGGTCGGCGTAGGCGCGGGTTTCACGCGCACCGCCATTACGCACCTTGAAATTTGGAGTATCGCGGATCCCGGCGGACTGGCGCTGCTGAGAGTCCAACTTATTGTAAGCTGCGCGGATAGCGTTCTTTGCTTCCGGGTCGGACAGAATGGCGCGGGCGTTAGCCTCAGACATCACTTCCAATACACCGCGGTTAACCCAGTTTACGAAAGACCGGCTCATTGGAATGGCGGACGGAGGCGCCACCTGCCGGGTAAGGTTAATCGGGTATTTGATAGGAGGGATCTTCACCGTAGATCCGCGTCCTCCACTCGGGTTTGGGAACTCCAACACAAGCAAATGAGATTTACCCAAAATGCGCGCGCTCTTGTTCACCACGTAAATCTGCTCGCCTTCGTCTACCATTTTCTGAATATCTACCATGATTTCGGACTCCTCGCAAACGTACTACTAACTACTACTGGACAGCAGCCTACAGCCCAGCGGAGGTCATTAACACGCTCACGTCATAGGGACTTCCAAAGCCCCAGTTGTCGACGCGCCACACACGTTGCGTGAAACGCCAGTTCTTCGGACGCACACCTACTCTGCCAGGCCCATTGGCAATACGGTAGATGAGCAATTTCGATTCTGCAAATTTCTCTAGTAATCCATTGATGTTACTAAAAACACCGCTGTAATCGTGGTTGTATCCCAATGTTACGGTTTGTCCTGAAAAGTCGAACGTTAGTTCAGTCTCCAGAACCTGCTGCGCCGTAAGTCCCCACATTGCCGCGTAAAGCAACACCGCATCGATTACGCCGCGTGAGTGCTGAACAGGGATCGTTAACAAGGACCAGTTTGTAGAGCGAGCAACCATGTTGGTCATGTCAACGCCACGAATGATATACTCATAGAGATCCGCATCAGAGTATGCCTGAACCCACCCGACACGTTTCTGAAGCTTATCTATAAGCATGCGTAATGGCTGTGCTAATCTCCAGAAAACCATTTCTGGAACTCGTAATAACTGCTGAATTTGATCGGTAGGAGATATGAGCTCCTTACGAACTCTCCAGAACACAAGATATTCCCCGAGGGACAAAGGGTCGGTATCATAAAAGAAGTGGTAGAACCCATTCTTCCGCATGTGCCCAATGCCGCGTACATTAGAAGCTGTAGCAAGAGTAGCTCCCGCAATGTCCGACGACAGTCCGTTAACTGTAATGATTTGCTGGTTACTGGAATCTAATACGTCTAGCCCTATCTCTTCCGGCATCGAATCCAGCTTCAGGAACAACCGCTCACTCGACCCGCTACGGGTCAAGTACGTCCACTTACGCTCTTCTGGCTCTACTTCAACCCGGTCTACTACGTCGAAGGTCTCCCCGTAATCTTTATTGTGCCCAGTCGCCGTCAGAAAAAACCATGTAATAGACCACGGATGATCCTTAGTGTTTATCTCTGCGTCCTCCGGAACAAACCATTCCAACGTATATTCCCCGGATCCTACAGGACTACCGACAGCGGTAGACACAGTAACACCCTGTGGATCTTTAACGACCACAGCAGGATAATTAACTGGATCCGCACAAGGAAGCGCAACGCCATCTTCATCAGTAAAGGCGGCAATAAACTTTGCATGTGTAGCTCTTGCGAATTGCATGGCGACTCCAATGGGTTCTACATATAAAGTAACAAGAACTTCTAAAAATTAGGTTAGATATAGTCAGGAACTGCACGCCTTGCAGTAAATGTAGTGGTGCGCGTAAATACGGAGTAACCATTGGCCACCCGAAGCTATCGACCGGGAGAACATGCCCCTATCTCCGATGCAACCGAGATACTGGGGGAACATGCCCACAAGATCTCTGTAGACCAATTGATCCCACGAATAGCAGAGAGAAGTAAGAAGGCGGGTGAAACGATTCCCCTTCCAGTGTATTTTTATGCTGCTCTCCGCGCAGGACGTAGATGTTCCTGCTTTGACATTGAAACTAGCCCAGATGGACAATGCGAAGCTTGCTTCGGATCCGGAACAGTAGGTGGCTACGAAAAATACGGTACGACAGTAGAAGTAGTTGACGTCACACGCCCCAACCTCAGAACGTCAAACGTAATGCCGGATTGGTCAGCCCGACGAAAACCGATACCATTCACACTCATAAAAGGGGCACTGCGTGGTGTCGTCGAAGGACGAATCCACCTAACAACAAATACGAACGTGGTGGATGCACTGGCAGCTGAATACGAAGCACCAGCGGGGACAACTATTGCTGCATACGTGCGCGCCCCATCCGATACAGAGTATGTAGTCATTTCTAAAAAAGAAATTGCACAACGCTTAGCCAACCCTTGGATCGACATTAGGATAACGATGGAGCGGTCTACGGCGGTTACTCCATCGCCAATCTTAAAGGCGGTGTACTTACGCTACCAAAATTTCACAGAAAATAAAATAGTCGTGAATATACCGAGGGTTCAAAAAAGTATCGCGATGCAAGAATTTGGTGTCATGGATGACTACAGCACGATCAATTTCTTTCTGGACAACCGACTAAAGTCAATAACCACTGAAGATTTCTTCGTCTCTGTGGAAGGGGACACCCGGTGGAAAATTATTACCGTTAAACCAAACGCCCCGCATGGGCAGCTTACCAGCTGGGACGCCGATGTACGGTTGGCGCAAGAAAACGAACCATACCTTCTGGTTCCATAGCAGGAGACCACCATGCTTCAGATCAGAAACGTCACCGACTTCCCCGTACTGGTATCCACCAGTTACACGGGTGGCCAAGGACGCCCGCTTTACATCAAGCTAAAAGCAGGGGAGCACAAGCTGGTCGGGCAACAAGAAGTAGCTAAGTGGCCCCTCGGATCCAAAGAAAATCTAGCGGAGTCGATGCAGATGGGGCACCTGGTGGTAAACGCCCTAACAGCAGTACACTCACCTAAAGACGACGGGCATATCTTACCTGAATTCACAGCCTGCAACCTCGGATCGGCAATCATCACGGCAGCGGGAGAGTGGTCTAACATAACGGGTAAGACAGAAGGCTGGTCGGACGTGTACAACGCTCACATAATAAACCAAGCGGTACACTTGACGGCAGATGCCACAAATAACATGACAATGGCTAGACCTACCAATCAAGCAACCTTGAATGCTTACGTAGCCGCGATGAAAGTAAAATTCAACGCACACATAGGCATGGTCGGTGTGCACGCAAATGCCGACGTAGTAAACGTCATAGGGGCACCGATTCCTGTGGACCTTCCCACATGTATCGTATCTCTACGCCAGTTATACGCAAGGTTTAACGCGCACAAAAAACAATTCTCCGCAGGAGGCGCATTCCTAACTCCCGATGCTGTAATAGCACTCGTGTAGAACTGTAGCGCGCCTTCTTACGCTATAGGAGACAACGTGTTAAAAATAACCAACGTTACTAACTTTCCTGTTATGGTATCCACCAGTTATCTAGGAGGGCAGGGAAGACCCATCTACGTAAAGGTGCTTCCCGGTGAGTTCAAGATGGTCGGACAAGAGGCGGTAAAAAAGTGGCCAAACGGCGCCAAAGAAAACTTAGCGGACTCCATGCAAATGGGTCACCTGCTCGTAAATGAGATTACCGCAGTGCACTACCCTAAAGATGACGGGCATCCACTGCCACCCTTTATATCCTGTACCTTGGGATCCGCAATCCTTAATGTCGCAGGAGAATGGTCGGCCATCACAGGAAAAACAGCAGGCTGGGTAGACCCCTACAACGCACACGTGCTTAACCCAGCGATACATACAGCCCCTGGAGCCGACGTTATTACATTAGCTAGGCCTACCGACTTACCAACCCTGATTGTCTACCTTACCGCCATACAGGCCACATTTAACGCACATCTCTTGGATGCGATCCACGCAACCGCGGACGCCAAAAATACGCTAGGAGCAGTACCCACAGATCTCCCAACTTGTATTGCTTTCATCCGACAGCTGTACACAAAGTTCACGGCACACAAAAAAGAGTATTCCGCAAACGGGGCATTCCTCACACCAACCTCGCTAATAGCGTACGTGTAGAGACAGCTGATTACGGACTCATTACAATGGAAAAAGACAACTATCGTGTATTAGGCTGTGACCCGGGAAGAGTAAACTTCGCCTGGGCCATATACGGAGACTATGGGCTAGAAGACCATGGCCTGATCGAAGGCGCGGAAGAAATCAAACGGTTGGACTACAACGCGGCGCACTTCGAGAAGATAATTCGATTTCACACCCCAAACGCTTGCTGCATTGAGAGGTTTCATCAACGCCCTGGAAAAGGGGCAGTAAAGAACATGGAGCTAGTAAACTTGATGCTTGGGCAGGCCCGCATGATCTGCCGTTTGTATAAGATGCCGTGCAAGCTCATAACAGCTGCCGAGCACAAAAAATGGACAGCGCAGAATTTTGATGTAGAATTATCAAAAGTTAAAGCGGCAAAGACTGGCGTTGGAAAAAAGTTCGACATCAGCACCTACAAAGAATGGCGAGATCTAAAGACCGCGCATGAAGTAGACGCGGCAAACATAGCAAAGTACGCGCACGACCATGCGATGACTGAACACCGAAAAGAAGAGGAGCACGAGTAATATGACGATGCAACGACTTAAACGGGGCGATATGTCCCGGCTGCACCCCAGTAAAGCCGCCCACACAGATGTGTATCAACCCGCACCGATAACGCCGGTACAAAGCGCTAAGGTTAACGACAACGAAGTCGTAGAGCTCCGCAGCCAAGTGGCGGCGCTCACCAACGAGAAGCGGGTGCTCACCGAGAATCTGCAAAAAGAAACCGAAGCGTGCAAGGTAGCTGAAGCAAAAGAGGCGCAAGCCCTTCAGCGTGCTGAAGCCGCAGAGGCGGCAGCAAAAGAGGTAGCTGACGTACCGCCAGTGGTTGCTGTAAACTCACTAAAGGTAACCAGTGTAACCCAAGTGCGCAGTAAAGAAAACACGATGCGTATCGATTGCATCGTTGAGCCCACCACTGGACCCCTGACGGAAACGGTAGCCATCTACTTAACCGTAGAAGAAGGGGCCAAACTACAGTCGAAAGGAGATACCCCCAGTGACAACGCTGACGACGACAACGATGACGCCGAGTAATTTGAGCTCACCGTCCCCTTCCGACGAAACAGAGGCTTCTCCGAAGCACACAGTAACGGCATGCCCGAAGTGTGGAGATCAGATGCGCCGAAGTCTATTTCGTACTGGATCGGTGCAACACCCAGGCCACGACATGATGGTCTGCAAAAATTGTGGAACCCGCCAATAAGCCTACTCCTCCAAGAGTGGGTCGCATCTTGTAAAACTAACAGGTAGACGATCGACCTCGCGGGTGATAGCCCGGGGTACGACCACAACAACTACGGAGCTGTAAGCTACGACTCCGTTTAATCCGCAAACGAGGACTGTATGCCATCCTACAATGACTACCAAAATCGTATTTTCGCTGACAGATACGCTAGAAAAGACACCAGCGCGGAGGTGAAAATAGGGGACTCCGTGGTCATATCGATGACCAGAAAATTTGCGAAGGATGGGGACGTCATTGAATCTCGTGAGCTTGGGCTAGTAGTAAAGAAAAACGACGACGAGAGTTATCCACTGTTTAACGTGGCGCTAACAGACACGTCCAAGCCCGAGAATGAGTGGGAGGTGGTGAAGGGGGTAGAGAGACACCGCATAGAAGTACTGATCGAAAAAACGTACGAAGACATCTGTACCCGGGTCGCAGAAGGTGTCATTGCCAACGAACCAGAAAATACTGAGTTCTCGAACCAAGTGCGCACCGCTATGGTAAACCGGGAGTTTATCCCGGCCGGAAGAATTCTAGCGGGACTCGGCTGTAAGGATAGAACCCTCACCTTCTTCAACTGCTATGTGTTTCCGTCCCCACACGACAGCCGCAAAGGAATCTCAGACCACTGGCGCATGCTATTCGACACGTTCAGCTTAGGCGGCGGAATCGGTTGGGACAATAGTACCCATCGACCACGCGGGGAAGTCGTCCGCAAAGTCAACGGACGCAGCAGCGGCGCTGTCAGTTGGATGGAACAGTATTCTCAAATCACGGGTGCGGTGGAGCAGGGAGGATCGAGAAGAGGCGCTGCTATGCAGGCGCTATGGATTTGGCACCCCGACGTTATTGAGCTCATCAACGCTAAGGCACAGCGTGAGGAGTTCAAAGCGGGTAACCAAACCATTTCCAGAAATAAGAAACTACTGGAGAACGCCAACATCTCCATTCTCATCTCCGACGCCTTTATGGCAGCCGTACAAAATAACGAAAAGTGGGATCTGGTTTTTCCGCAAACCGACCACCCCGCCTACGACAGTAAGTGGGATGGGGACTTAGATAAATGGCTTGAAGCCGAGTATCCCATAAACGTACACAAAACACTACCCGCCCGAGAATTGTGGGAGATGATAATAAACCGAGCGTGGTCCTCTGGAGAACCTGGACTATTGTTCATGGAACGCATGAACAAGATGTCGAACAGCTACTACTACGCAAAGCTTAGATGCACAAACCCGTGCGTGACAGGGGACACCCTCATCCACACGAAACACGGACTACTAACGGTAAATGAGCTACGCACGCGAACTACCTGGACACAGAAGGAAAACGACTTCGTGGCCCTGCAAGATGTCCGCGCAGCTGAGGCTATTGGGCACCATGCGAACATATTCTTCTCCTCCGGTGTGAAACCAGTATACCGCCTTCAAACAAAAGAAGGCTACTACCTACGCTGCACAAATAACCACCGGGTCATGACCGTTGGTGGCTGGAAACGCGCCGACGAACTACAAGAAGGGGACTTACTCCACATTCATCAAGGGCAACAGGGTGCCTTTGGCTCTGAGGGATCTCCGGAGCTCGGCCACGTACTCGGATGGCTAGTCGCTGACGGACACATTACAGAGGAGCGCGTAGTACTAGATTTCTACGACAAAAAGAAAGTGCTGGCCGACTTTTTCGCCAAAAAGACCTACAAAATAGTAGCAGGCACCGAGAACAACAACCGGGACTACTCCATCACCCCTACATATGTAGAGGCTAAGGACAAGTACACGTTCAGGTCGGAACGTCTTTTCCGGGTGGTCCGGGAGTACGGAGTCACCGCGGACAACCTCAAGTCAGTTCCCACAGTAGTCCAACACGGAACCGCACAAACACAAAAAGCATTCCTAGCGGCGTTATTCACGGCCGACGGGACCTTCAACGACGGCGACGACAAGGGGGCCTCGATACGGCTTGATTCCACAAGCCCTACGTTGCTCGAAGGAGTGCAGGTACTGCTGTTAAACTTCAACATTGCCAGTAGGATCTACTGGGATCGCCGTGAAGCGGGCTATCGAAAACTGCCTGATGGTAATGGTGGGCTAAAAGAATACTGGTGCGAAGCTCAGCACACCCTGACAATCAGCAAACAGAACATGGTAGTCTTCCGCGATCAAATCGATTTTATGCTGGACTACAAACAAGATGCACTCGACACTTACCTAAAACGATTGACGCGTGGTCCATACAAGGAAACGTTCACCGCCCGATTTGACACGCTAACGCCTGATGCAGCAGAAGAGGTGTTTGACACGAAGGTCGAATACACCCATGCCTACACCACAGGGGGCCTAATTAGCCACAACTGCGGCGAACAAGCACTTCCGCCATTTGCCGTGTGCAACCTAGCGCACATCAACCTCGCACAGTTTGTAAAAAATACAGAAGACGCCTTCCCAACAGAAAAAGGAAACGGTAACGACGCCTTCTTTAATAAATTCGATATCGACAAGTTCGATAAGGTTGTTCGCATGGGCGTACGCTTTTTAGACAACGTCACCGACTTGAATGTGTACCACGATGAAAAAATCAAGAGTACCCAAACTAAGGAACGTCGTATCGGACTTGGTATTCTCGGGTACGGCGAACTACTAGTACGCCTCGGACTTCGTTATGGCTCTCCTGAAGCGCTAGTGTTTACAGACATGCTGTTTCACAGACTAGCGCATAGCAGCTACAGCGCGTCGGTAGACTTAGCAAAAGAAAGAGGTGCCTTTCCAGCGTTCAAAGCCGACAGGTACCTGAAATCTGGCTTCATACAAACGCTTACTAAAAAGTCCCCTGAACTAGCCACTTCTATTGGAGTGCACGGGGTCCGCAATGTAACTGTGAACACGGTAGCACCCACTGGATCAGTGGGAACAATGCTGGACACCACCACTGGGATAGAACCGTACTTCCTTCCATCGTGGGTAGCACGTAGCCGCATTGGTTCGGTAGAAGAGGAGGCGAGCATACTACGGGAACTCCACAAAAAGTTCGGAGAAAAACTCCCTTCTTATTTCGTAACCACAGCCGATATCACACCTGAAGAGCACGTGCGCACACAGAGCGCTGCGCAGAAGTGGATCGACTCCTCCATCTCAAAAACAGTAAACCTCCCCCATAGCGCAACAAAAGCGGATGTGGCTCGTGCATACACACTGATGTACGAGCTAGGCTGCAAAGGAGGCACCGTCTACAGAGACGGATCCCGCGACAAGCAAGTTCTCTACTACAAAACAGAAGTGGCAGAAGACGCGCCCAAGGCGGAAACAAACGGCAGCGTACCCATTGAGATTGTAGACGAATACAAAATATGCAACCATGGTGATCTACGTCCAAAGATAGACACGGGACTCAGTGTTACCATAAGCAAATCCACTCCCGTTGGAAGGCTGCACTCTACGATACGGATGCACCCTAAAACAGGAAAGCCGTACGATATATTTTTGGTAAGTGGAAAAGGCGACATCTCTGCCGACGTACAAGCGATGGGACGGTTGATGTCCGTAATCCTACGTTGGCCCAATGGAGAAGTCATCGATCAAGAAACACGACTGGAAATCATGCGCGATCAGCTGCACCGTATTCCTGGCCGTACCCAGGTAGGTATTGGACCAGATAAGGTAATGTCTCTTCCAGACGGGATCGCGCAAATGTTAAACGAATACCTCACAGGCTCATTCCCGATGGCAAATGTACCACTGGGAGAAGACCAGGTAAAGGAGTTCCTAGAGCAGATTCCTGGAGCCCACACAGACCCACGCACACTAGCGTGGGTCACAAATACAGAAGCGGTGGACGTAGAAGTTGAAAAACCTACAGACCACCAAGACGAACTTGAGACTACAGCGTCGAGCCTTGACATATGCCCTAAATGCGGGAACGCCGCCTACGTACAAATACCAGGAAAATGCCCCTGGTGCACCATTTGTAGCCACACGGAGTGCTAAAGAATGACCACATCACTAGAAACTCCTCCGCAACAGGTTCGTATTGGGTGTACCCCAGAAGAATTTGAAGCGGTTCGCAAAGGAGACAAAGCGTTCGAGATAAAGATCACAGACCCGCGCGCGCCTGTTATACAGGGGGACTTGATAGCGGTGGAGCTTATCAACCCGGACACAGGTAAACCAAGCGGAGATCGTATCATCAAAAAAGTCACCTACGTGACACACACAAAACACGTAGAAGGTCTTGCGTCACGAGAAGCAATCGACAATGGACTAACCATATTAAGCTTTGCAGAACCAGAAGTGGGTTCCCTTACCGCTGTGTATTCCGAAAACTACACGATGAGTATAGGAATCGACAGGTTTAACCCGATCCCACAAACAGATGAAGACAGCTTTGGGGACCCCCGCATACTAGAGATTATAGAGGGTCCCGCGTACACACCTGCGTTAATGTGCCCAGACTTCATGGATGCTGGTGTACTGGACGGAATCAATATAGATCGATGGCCTCCAGGACGCTACTCTATCACACTTATGCTCAACATAGACATAGACGAAGAAAAGGGACCTCCTTTTCGTATCGATATTATCGACGCCATTATCCTGGTATTCGTAAAGCACCCGACAAACCCACGTGACATGAAACTTGAGCCGGTGGCTATAGAGGGTTTGATCTCTCACGGGCGGCTGGTCAGTGAATTAGATGGCCGCCCGGTACAGGCACTGGATTTAGACGACGTTGCAGAACGCCTAATGACCCCGATGACCAGAGACGGGCTAGACGCAGCAGGTGAGAACTCGAACGGGATCATTACGGAGGACGAGCTAATACAAATTATGGAGGAAGCGCGCGCCAGAGGAGAAGATGTAAGTGAAATGGAAGCGGTGCTTTCTGGCGAAGACCCAATAGAAGACCACTTCGATCACAACTTTCCCTATGACCTGGATGAGAGCTAGGAGCATAAAATGACGCAACCTAATCCACTGGCAACCAGTGTCCCAAGCTACATTGAATTCACCCGGATGAGTGGGCCAAAAGAAACTGACGCGGCGGTAAAGCAATTCTTCCTGTCCGAGGAAGCTACCGCCAAAAACTTCACACAACAGTTTGGAGTGAAGCTAGAAGACTTTCCAGGATTCTATCTGGAGGTAGGTGTATCCGACGTGTTGACGGGACCAATCCTTTCCGGAAAAGTAAAGCCTATTCTAGTGCTCAAACAAACGAAATCCGGTAAAGGATTTGTCCCGTACATCTTAGAACATACGGGATTCCTGAACATGGAACGTACGAAAGCCTGGGTAGACGCCGCCATGTGGGATGAATACGTAAAGGACACGTTTATCCAAGAACTCCAAATACGGGAGAAAAAGGAACGCGAACAACAAGAGCGTGCAGCACAGCTCATACAGCAAGAGGCGGCCGAAGATGAAGCGGAAAAACAATAAAACGGCTACGCCAACGGCTTCTTTCGTCTTTGGTAGCAGGGAACCGCAAACAATAGATTTCGACCCAACGGAAAAACAGGCGTTCATTTTCCGAAACGGTGGGAACCACATGCTTGTGGTGGCCTGGGATCTGGACGCCTCTGGTTATGGGGTGTACCGGTTAAAAGTCATTGGCGAGAAAAACGGCAGAGTTGTGTATAAAGCGCTGGAACCTGGAAACAACAGCGCAGCCTTCTTTGGAGAAGCGGCGGTAGTCGGCGCGAGTAAAACCGACCTGTTCACCTCCTTTGGTTACGAAGACGACGACATAAAAGATGCCGACGGACACGTAGTAAACAAGATCAAAGAGATCGTTATAAGGCCCAAACAAGAATAGGTGACCTATGGACGAAGCCCTTGTAAAAAAGCTAAAGGGATACGCTACGGAGCGTGAGGAACCGTCTAACCACGTATACGCACCACCTAGAGGACATCCAATCCTAGCGCTCCCCCCCTCAGCCAAGATATACACAGTGGGAGAGCCCACCAGACAAACAGACCTGTTGGCTCCATACGAAAGGCGCCACGTTATCCCGATCGCAATGTTAATCGCGCCGATCTTCGACGTGACCCCGGTTCCGGACGACGTATTCCGAGCAGCACCCGAGTACGCAAAAAGCAACCTCTTCTGCATATTCAGTAGAAGTGGGATACAGAAGCACGGGTCCAAGCTAAACTGGGATGCGGTCGTCGTGGTAGTGCAGAAGCTCTGCATTGTTCGCGTAAATTGTAGCCTGGACCCCACGAACAATTCCTTTTCTATCAACCGCGTATTCTTGTGGTCCAGAAAACACCAAGACTACCAGATGGTCGAAGACCCACAGTCGCAAACCATTTCGCCAACGGTGCTTCCGTACATCCTCGACCGCTACGTCAACGTTGAAAAAATAGCCTGAATTATGACCACCGATTACCCAAAAATTACGCTCTCCAATAAACTACTTGTACCGTACCACTTAGTGGACGACGCGGACCTCCGTCAATGGCATTACGAATGGACGGAGCTCGTTATGGAACCAGAGGTCGACGAAGACGATAACATAGTGATGGACGACTTCGGAAAGCCGGTACTCAATAAGCGCACAGACGTGCGCACGTTACACACGTACAAAGAGGTATACAGGGCAAACGGAGAAGTCTATTACATGTTTCCCCGTGGTAACATGCAAAAGCTAACCCACTGGCTAAAGCAACCGCATAATGACCTACGCCCGTTAACCCCCCTTGGGTTTCATCTCCGCATGGCGCAACGCACGCTCGCCGACCACAGATGGCCAGATCAAAGAAGATGTATCTTTGACTGGTTGAAAATGGGAGGAGGGATTGTGTTGGGAGACACCGGAAGTGGAAAAACGGTTATCGGGGTAGGCGCCATCTGCCGCCTTGGGTTAACCACGCTCATTATGAGCAAGCAAACAGACGGTATTGATCAGTGGATTGAAGAAATCAGGAAACACACGAACATCGACGAGATCGCACCCAACGCGATAGGACCGTACCATCCAAAAAAATGGCACCCGATCACCGTGTCCACCGTGCAAGCCTTTCTACACAACGAGGGAAAGAACTGGCTACTAGAGCATCGAAGCGACTTTGGCCTGATATTACTAGATGAGGTGCATGACTTCGGAGCACCAGAATACTCAAAAATTCCACAAGCGCTAAACCCTGTTGCGTTCCTTGGGCTAACCGCTACGATAGAGCGCAAAGACAGAAGACATCATCTTATTTACGACGTCGTAGGACCTATCGTGGCCAAGGGTACTGCGCAACAAATGCCGCCAACGGTATACTTTATTGACACTGGAGAAAGTGCTCCAGAATGGATCTACAAGAAACCGTTTCCCCCGCACTACCAGTGGAACGAGGTGCTAAAACATCTTGGAGAGTCCGAAGATCGCTACGAGGTAATTAGAAAGTACCTACAGGAAGACCTAGACAACGGGAGAAAAGTGGCCTGTATCGCACAGCGCACAATCTTCGTAAAGACGCTGTACCGGATGATGGAGAGAGACGGCTATACCGTTGCCTACGTAGATGGCAGCACCCCAAAAAAACTGCGACATAAAACCTACGCCGACGTCAAAGATGGAAAAGTGCAGGCTCTGTTTGCGGGAAAGGTACTTAACCAACTCGTGAACCTGCCCACTATCGACTGCCTCCATTTTGTAACTCCAGCTAGCTCTGACACGGTAACCAAACAAACCTATGGGCGTGCGCGAAGATGGCTGGAAGATAAGAAGAATCCTATCATCCGTGACTACGTGGACACAGGAGGGCAGCTGGATGGGGCCTACAAAAACAGGGCGCGTTTATGCAAAGCCAATGGGTGGACTGTAAAAAGGATAGGCGTAGAGAGCGCGCACTTACTGGGAGCTAGCATCTGGAAACCACATGTCAGAAAATAAACACCAAAAACCACCAAGCATGGACAGGTTCCTGGCGCGGACGCCTATGGAGCGGACGTTATGCGGGGCTGGGGTACCAGCACACTTTTGGCACCCAGACCTAAGTCGACTTCGTTTTCGTACAGCAACCGTGCGCGGAAGTAAGTTCTCCCCTACCGCCGTGCTTAATGGGCTAAAGGGCTACATCAAGCACCCACCGCGGGCGCTTCCTCTAATCGCCGTGGCATCAAAACCAACAGACAACGGTGCCCTGTACTTAGCGTACGGCGTAATGACGAAGTACATAGAGTCACGTGGGAGCTACGCAGCGATTATGGACGCTGGGGAACCTAACTACCGTTTCGACGAGTACCCCTCCTTCATAATAATCCATAACATACTCAACAAAGCCACGGATGAGCGGGCACAGACCGTACGGGACCTCGTAATGAAGTTTCCATACGCCTTTCGCATAGTGGTCCTAGCTGGCGTAGACGATCCAGAGAAATGGATGGTCACGAGAGTTGGAAAACACCCAGACTTCGTTGTGAAGGTCGACGACTTCACAAAGAATGAGATGGCAACGGAATAACATGGCAAGGACTACAAATCCGCACGTAGAACAGAAACTGCTAATCTGCGCGCTGCAGACACGAAGCCCGCGTATACGAGCTAAAATCTTATCTGATACATCAGTAGAAGACTATGGGTCGGATGAAGGGATCGCGATCCGCAAGCGGATAAATGCCCTGTACTCGCTCGGCAGAGCCTTAGGAGACGCACAAACCTTTAGCGAGGACCCTGCACTAACACCAAACGAAAAAGCATGGATAGGCGCAACTGCTGCTATGCGGCAAGAGGCTACTGAGTTCTCTAAAGACACGGTGCAACAGCTCATCTACGCGCTGAAGATGACAAAGAACATTCGGCAGGTGTACGCGGCGCAGCGAGACATAAATGAATTAGCAGCAGGAGAAATCGACGAAAAAGGACTCGCTGAAATTGGCTCGATCATGGAGCGGACCATCGTCGGTATCCAAGAGGGCTTTGATCAGCAACCGCTACTCCACTTAGGAGGCAGACAGCCGACAGAAGAAGCGCAAAAATTACTGGATAAGGTACTGGCATACGATCCAAAAAGTTTCGTATCCACAGGACAACAAGGTCTGGACGATCATCTATACGGCTGGGAAAAAGGAAACTTGGTTACGATCTCCGCACCTCGGGGTGGTGGTAAAAGTACCATGGCGATGGTCATGGCAATCAACCAGTACCTGGAGTCAAACTTAAATGTGTGCTTCGTCTCAATGGAGATGACAAAGGAAGAGGTGTTCAAAAGGATTCTGTCTAACATCAGCCAGGTCCCTCACGGAACAATTAGGTACTCAAAAAGCTTGAGAGACGAGGAGAGGCGCAAGGTCACAGAGGCGTTCCAACGGTTCCACAAACACGGCCATGCGAATAACTGCTCACTTACCATATGGGATGTCAAAGACCCTTTCTTCACGCCCACCAAGCTAGAGACGTCCCTAGCCCCCTTCATGTACGACGTCATCTTCGTGGATTATCTAACGCTGTTTTACGCAGACAACATGGACACGTGGAGGATGCAGCTAGAGTACAGCAGGTATCTAAAGAGCTTGGCAAAACGCATGAACTGCGTAATTGTGGTACTAACCCAACTCTCAGATGAAGAACGCGTCAAGTATGGGAAGGGAATCGAAGAAAACACCGACTACTGGATGTGGTGGAAGTGGCGCGAAAAAGAAGAACAAGAAAGTGGCGTAGGAGAACTTCGCTTAGACAAAGCTCGGCATGCAGCTAGACGAAGGATCCCAATGCGTTTCTTCTTAAATGTCATGAATATCACGACTACTCTTTCAGGGTCACCTAATCCAGAAGAAGGGAAAGAGGAACCTAAAGTGTTAGTGAATAACTGGGACGGGTCGTACAACGACAGGAGCAGTCAGTTCAAAGCTAATCCCTACGCAAGCGTAGGAGATTTCTAGTTTCCCTTGTTACCGGAGTTTACCAAACGCACGCTGCTAGAACCAACGACCACGCGCGTTCCTCCAGTCAGACGTACGCCAAGCTGCCGCCACACACCAGGATGACGGGGAAATCTCCGCAGGGTTTGATGTTGTACTTTACTAACCCGGAGTTGACTTGGTTGCTGTGCCATCTGCTTGCTCCTTTCAAAATTGGAACAAATAACTCTACACTTATATTTTAGGTTCAGGTATAGTCGTTGTCAACAGGAAATGTGTGTAAAGTATGAAAGACAAAACAGCAAACACACAGATGAGTCTATTGTTTCCAAAGCAAAAACAATACGTTATAATGGATTGGTCCAATTTTATCTATCGTGCTTATTATACAATAAGATCACATAAAAATGCGGAATCATTAGACAATTCTAATCCGGTCGCTTTTACCGCGGACAAAATGGCTAAGGTGCTGGAATTATTAGCATATATGCTGGCTAAGCAGCTTAAAAGGCATCCTGACAAGGCATTCGTTGCAGTAGAGGGAAACGGAAAAGAACATCGAAAACGTATTTTACCGGCGTACAAAGGACAACGTAACACGGAACATGCTGCAGCTATTTCAGAAGTACAATCAGCATCTTTGGAGATGCTACTAGGTACGAGGTGTGAAATAGTCAAGGCCCCTGAAGGGGAAGCAGATGACGCGATAGCAATCGTGGTTAAAACGCTACCTTCAGACGCTAGCATAAGAGTCATAAGCGAAGACCGAGACCTTTGGCAATTGATCAGAGGGGAGCGCGTAGTCGTACAAACGCAGCGCAAAGGATGTATAACCGAGGCACAGTGCGCGAAGCTGATCGGAGTACCACCGAGACACATCGCGTGTTTAAAGGCGTACATGGGCGATACGTCAGACAACATACCCAGAGGCGTACCGTACATGCGCGACGCGCACATTAAATTGCTGGCATGCTTATCCCCGCTACCTGGGCTAGCGTACAGAAAAGCAGTGGAACAAGAAGTGCTAACGAAGAAAATCCTGGAGCGCGTTGTAAAACACAAGGAACAGGTACAAACAAACTTTGAAGTGGTCCGCCTACGCGACACGCTAACACTGCTAGCACGGCAAAGAAACATCGTTACAAGATTTTTTGAACCGAATGCACATAAGCATTGACCCAGCAACAGTAACTCTACTCACAGGATGAGGCCCACCATATGAAAGCCAAGGTGAAAGCAACGGAGCTCAAAAGAGCACTCTCTGCCGTTCTAGCCCTACAGAAACTAACAACCACAAAAGTAAAGGCCGCAGAGGCTGCAGAAACCTCTGGCTTGAAGGGTAGGTTGTTAGTCACCACCGATGGAAAGCTCTTAGTGGAATCGTCTAACATGGGGGCGTACGTCTGCGTAAGCATAGAGGCTACAACGCTACGCCCAGGAAAAGTTGGCATTGAAATGTCAGCCTTAGAGAAAATCCGCGTGACTGGATTAGTCACCGTGGGAATCGACGACAAAACAGGGATGCTAAGAATTCACGGAAGTCGGTCAGATTACAACCTCGCGTTAGACCAAGATGCCGACGCCTTAGTAAGTGCTACGGTACCGGACCAAGCTGGAATACGTTTCGTTGCCAAGGTTCCTACTTCTATTCTAGCCACGGCAGCAGCCATGGTGGCTATCAAGCCTGCATTAAAAGCTGAGTCGATGCGCATGCAATTCCACTTCTCCAAGGGCCCAAATGGGGGGCGCTTAGAAATAGTGGGTCTTGACTTCTACAGCTATGGTCGCTTTATACGGGACGCCCCGGACATCAACGTTCGAGAGGACACCAAATTTGTATTGCGTGCCACGTCGCTCAGCACTATTCTGAAAAACATAGCGGGAGACGAAGTTATGATCGGTGTGCAACAAGCAGCCGACAACAACGAAACAACTCTAGTACGATTCAAATCGGAGGACGCCGATATCGTGTACCCAACGATTGATCTGCCTTTCTTAAACCCCAGTGAAGTTCACCAGAGAATCACATCTGGGACATTCGACGGAGGATTTACAGCACTCCGATCGAACGTCCGTGAGGCCTTAAACACAGTAAAAACAATAGCAACTGGAAATGTCCCCCTCTTACTGAAGATCCGTATTCTACACAATGACGTGGAGATGACCGCCGAGAACAATGGAAACGCGGCTAAGGCGCAGCTTACGGCAAAAGATATAAAACTTCCCACGGAACAACCGCACACGATAACGGTAAACCAAGCCTACTTGAATGAAGTTGTATCGCTCGCACCCGACATGGTGCCAATGAGGGTGGAGTCATGGAATCAAGCACAGGTAATCGTACACGCAGAACGGGTAGACGACGGGCAGATAGAGTACTCGATATCCCAGGTGGACTCGACGAAGCTATCCGAGGAGAGGGACGACTAGCGCAAACGCTAAACGAAGCCATTAGAGACTGGGACAGCTACGAACCTACCTTCATCATGAAGTGTGGTGACAATGGATTCGTGTTGAAATTAAAAACGCTGGCACACGACGAAGAGCTAAACACTAAAACGCTTCAACAACATGGAGACATAATATCGTTGATCGGCGTTTACGGGAAGGCCCCGAACTTCCAACGAGAGCGTCTACTAGGGTACATCCTCTTGTATATTGGTACTCCGGTAATACATTCTCATCCTTGGTATTTAGGCATCTGTTACTCTGGAGAAGACGACATCCGAAGAAAAGACCCTACCCCGTTACTATCCGACGACAACGTCAGATTCTTCAAAGTCGGAATCGGGGTGTTTGACTATCTGTTGACATACAAAGCGAGGACAAAAGAACATGACGAAGCAGGATTCAGCGACGGAGCTACCCACCTTGAAACAGCCGCAGACTGGAAAGATGGACTATAACTCCGAGGCTCCACTTCCCAAATGGGAGCCCCCACCGATTACAGAAAAAGAAACGCTGCGACGGGAGTACAAAAAATACTACGGGTTCAAGCCCTGCAGCATGACAGTACCTGAAATACAGCGCGCAATAGACGCTGCTAAACAGAAGTCGGGTTACCTTACCCCACTGATTAAAGAAGGGTGGCCCACCGTAGGCGACACTATAACCAAGAAATGAGAACCAATGGACCAAAATTACCTCGAACAATTAACCCCAGCACAGAGAGCCGCGGTTGAGCATCACACAGGACCGGCAATGGTACTTGCGGGTCCTGGAAGTGGTAAAACTCGCGTGATCACCTACCGCATTGCGCATCTGATTGAATTCCATCAGGTACGCCCAGCAGAAATTGTAGCGATCACTTTCACTAACAAAGCAGCTAACGAAATGGTCGCGCGCGCGGGAAAGATGCTCCCTGCGCACCAAGCAGAAGGACTACGCATCTCCACATTTCATTCTCTCTGTGCGCGCCTATTACGACGGGAACACGAGAACGCGGGGCTCACAGAAAACTACTCTATCTCGGATGAAGACGACGCAAAAGCGTACTGCATCCAAGCCATCGCCACGGTAGCTGGGAAAGACCCCAAAGAAGTAAGGGGGTTCAAAGATCACCGAGAACCTAACCGGGTGAGAAGGTACATATCGGATGCTAAGCAAAAGGTGTGGACGCCAGACGTGGTGATGGACAACCTGATGCACAGCGGGGCTACGGAGATAGACCTGTTCTACGGCCAAGTGTACGACCTATACCAGCGCCTCATGGACCGGAACAACTGCGTTGACTTCGACGATCTGATCATGAAAACTGTACTCATGTTCAGAAAACACGACAACGTCCGTAGTCGATTCGCTAACTACACCAAACAACTTCTCGTCGATGAGTACCAAGACACAAACCAGAGCCAGTACGAGCTTGTGCGCCATCTATCCAGTGTGCATGGTAATGTGTTTGTGGTCGGGGATGTGGATCAGTCCATATACGCCTTCCGAGGGGCGGAACCCAGGAACCTCAACCGAATGGAAGACGACTACGGGGACCAGCTGCAAACGTTCTTCCTTGAAGAAAACTTCAGGTCTACTCCTCAGATCGCCGACGTGTCTAACAACCTGATTGGGAACAACACAGAACGGAAACCCAAGCTTATTAAACCCGTGGCAAAGGATGGCCCACCGGTACGCATCCTCCAAACAAACGACCACAAACAAGAAGCGGCGGTGGTAGTACAGGAGATAATGGATGCCGTACAACGGGGGAAGCACAGCTACAAAGATTTTGCGATCCTTTACCGTATCCACCAAAAATCCAGATTGTTCGAGGAACTCTTTGTGGCTATGAACGTACCGCACAGAGTCATTGGCGGCGTAGGCTTCTACCATCGAGCTATCATCAAAGACCTCCTGGCATACTTGAAGCTGCTTATGAACGGGGCGGACGAAGCAAGTTTCCTGCGCATCTACTCGACCCCTCCGAGACACTTTGGCGACGTGGCCTACGCAAAGATTTGCATGGTACGCAACGACGGCGCCATGCCGATCATGCACGTATTTCGGGATAAGCTGTACGAAGAGGTACTCACCGGAAAAGCTCTAGCAGGAGCAGAAAAAATCAGGAATCTTTATCTGAAGCTACACAGCATGTCAAAAGACAAAGTCGCCCCCATCATCGAGGCGATTATAAAAGAAACTGGTTTTCGGGCGTACATAGAGCAGTCTACTAGCAAAAAAGAAGAAAAAGGTTCTGCTAAACTCAAGAGCATGGATGAGCTACTCATAGCAGCAAAAGAGTTTGACGACGACCAGAATGCCGGGCTACTTAGGTTTCTGGAATGGGTGGCATTAGTACAAGCAGCAGACAAGGATGGGGATGACGACAAAGTGCGCTTAATGACGTGTCATGCTGCGAAAGGATTGGAATACCCTAACCTATACGTAGTAGGCGCGATATGGTCTGATGCCCATGATAAAAATGGAGGACAACTACGGACGACCTAAATCATCGGAGCAGCTGCAAGCGGACCAAGAAGAAGAGCGCCGAGTTTTCTTTGTGGCGCTGACCAGAGCTGAGAAGCGGCTCTCTGTTGTGTGGCACACACGACAAGTGAGATACGGACAAAAAGTAGAAGAGTGCTACCCGTCGCCCTTCATACAAGAAATGGGGGACACCGTAGACAACATAAACTTCATGAACACAAACATTGGAAGCCGTCTGATTGGTATTCTAAACAGAAGAAAAGGTGGCCAACAACAATCACAGTGGAAACCGCGCACCCCGGAGGCTGGACAAAAAAGCAGCCAACGATACAGAAGCCGGTACTAAACCCAGAAGTAACAGGATGGAAAACGAAATGGATAAACCCTCCAAATTCCACATAATAGCGGAGCGCCTAAAAGGCATGCAAACACGGCCCACGGTCAGCCTATTCGTGGACCTTGACGCAGTACTACAAGAGAACCTATCCGAAGATGACAGTCAAGACGACGCCATAGCAAGAGCGCTATACGCCTTTGCACAATCCCTTGGGCGCGTCGTCACGGCTAAAACATACTTCATGTCGGAATTGGATGAGCAAGAGTTTGTTGACTCTCATGTTTGGGTAACGTTTGGGTTTGACCCTATTGCCGTACCACAGGACGCGTGCACCCAGGACAAAGTAAACTTGTCCTTACTCTTCGATGCCTACGACACGATAAAGCAAACACACAGCGACACCTGCGTGCTGGTAACCGGAAGTACCAACTACACCGCGTTAGCGCGGAAGCTTATTAGCCAAGGTACTACCGTTGTGATGGTCAGCAACTACGACAGCCACCTTCGGACGCTTCCAAGAGACTCCTGCACCTATATCCCCATTGACTCGGTAATGGGGCACAGCGAAGAAAAACAAGAGGATCAGGGCAAAACCACGCTAGACGTGCAGAACTATCCCTTCCATCTGCTTATCAGGCTACTAGCTGAGAGCGAACGCCTGATGCCATTCGTTGGGGCAAAGTACTTCGTCACGAAGGTGATGTGGAGATTAAAGGACCTGACGACGCACGAAGAAAAGCAATTAGTCTTCCAAGAAGCTGCTGAACGAGGGATTGTGCTCCTGTACGAGATGGAAAACATCAACAACAATGAGCGACCGGTAAGCGCCTGTAGGTTAAACCCAGAAAATAGTCTTGTGCTAGAGGTGTTAGGGCGGGTTCCACCTACCCATCAAAAACGGATTACCGTCAAGGTAGCTGGACAACATCGGCCGGAAACTACCAGCGCCCCCTCAGAACCCCACCCCACCTTGTAAAACACAGTAGATGTCCAGGCGCGAGCCACCTAAGCTAGGCTCCTCAATAGGGGCTAGAAGCGAGCGGTTTTCTATTACGGTCGATACCGACCGTTGGTGGGGAGGTGCGCCTGAAGCCTTTAAGGCCAGCATAGTCGAGCACAAGGGGACCCTCCTACTATGCCTGGTAAAATTGAATCGCAGATCTCAAGGGATCACGCGAGCCGGTACAAGAAAACCACATAAATATCAACAGTCAACGAGAATATTCTGTTACAACCTGGGTGATATTGACCACGTACACTCCTTCCTGCATACATTTCGGCACATGGTTGCTAAAGCCGCGGGAATGCAGCACAATAGCGGCGAGCATCTACTCATAGGTCAACAACAGATTCTCTCGCGCGCTAGACTACATCTTCAAAATGACGTGGTAGATTCTGTCAAGTTTGACGGAGAAGAGATACTTGAGCTCATTTGTGAGAACGCAAACTACCGTAATCCCAGCGACAAGATATATGCTCAAGACCCAACAGTACGGCAGCAAGCCTTGGACCGCTGGAGGAAGAACTGCCAAAAGAAGCCGCGGCACTTCTTCCGACTACGCCGTGTACTAACGAACGACAACGACGAGATACGCGCGTACGCGGTCAACAACGCGTCGGAGCTTACCATCCCCCTCGAAGCAGTGGAGAAGCTGGCAGCTGGGCTACAGACGCTGCTACGGAACCTCTGGTCCTACACCGTTAGACACCCAGAACAAGTTGACTACAGGTACGAGGGATCTAGGCAGCGGTGGCAGTTACACAGACTGCAGCCCGTAGACACCATGCTGCTACCTCGGATTGCGGAAACCTTGACGTTCCGCCAGGAGCCCGCGCTGTTCTCCTCCCGAGAGCTGTATGATGCCTCCACGCCCAGAATGTGCCCAAATGTAGTAAGAATAACTACACTTGACGATTACCATCCGATATATCTTAAAAGACTTCTAGCCTTTGCAGCTGGAGAGCTTCATTGGAGCGCCGACTGGAAGGTGTCTGAATGGGAAGCCTTGAACGACGTGGCGCGCGTACGTCAACTACTCTATGTAGAAATGTGTCGGAAGCTGTACGTCATGTTGCGTCTGCGCATACTAGCATTCACCATGAAGAGAAAGCCACGCCATAAACGAGTGGCTTTCCTGTTACCTTCTGCGTGTTTACGCGGACCTTATCAAACAGAACAGAGCGCAGTAGTCGAGCTCCACGCCCGCGGTCCACCACTTTTCTGTAAGTAAAAACAAATTTCTACGGTCCACCGTTGGGGAATTTTTATTCTTGATACGCATCAAGAAAATGCACAGGTGCGTCTTCTCTCCTATTTTACAGTGATTTACATAGGTATCCCACTGAAACCATAGGTGGTTGTCTATTTCAAACGGTCAAAACTTTCTGCATTTTTTCCCTTCTTTTTTCTTGACCATTTCTGGATCCCTTGATAGAAATCAGAGACACATTTCCTGTACACAAGGGCTCCAGTAGTTCAGGTGGCCAGGAAGCATGTACGATCGGGTTCGCGCCACGGTGTCATCACGTACATGCAGGCGGAGCGGCTCTCACGGGTCACTCCGCTTTTTTAGTTTTGGACATCTCTGACAACACGACACACTGACACACTTTACTCTGCTAAACGTGATCACTGACTCTTAGTATCATTGGTTAACAGAATTCATTGATCTCATTCTACCTGTTTTTAAAAGGGTTCCATGTCAGATGGGGGACTCCCCTCGCGCGATTTCCTTAGCCTTCCTTAGGCTAGGGTTCAGGTATCTTGTAAAATAGGGTTGTGGGTAATTCCTTAACCCCGAGGTGACCTGTGACTAAAGCGGATTCAGCGGCCATCGATGTCAAGTCTTTACGCGATAGGACTCAAATTAAGGCGATCGTAGCAGAATTAGAGTCTAACTCCGATAAACTGGTAATAAATCCTACAGTTATGGCTGAACTTACTGTTTACATGCGTACCGCGGATCTAATTCCCAAGCGTATCGACGTAGCAGATAGAAGATCGGTAGATCAGGTACAGGAGGCTTTGCAGCAACTCCAATCGCGTGTAGATCGGGTAATCGCGGTTCAGGCGAGTATATTCAAGATCAACCGAGCATTAGGTAAGCTGGACATACTGGTGATCCAAGATTTAGCGGAGGCGGGTGAGATCAATGGAAAAACTAGTGGTACCGCGACACGTCAAATTCTAGGTATCGTAATCCCCGAGTTAGCGATCCACCAGCACAAGTGGAAAGCCTTCGAGCGCTTCTGCTTAGCGGTACAGAACCACTTAGGTGACGCAAAAGACACGTTACGCATGCAGATCAAGCTGGATGAGACGGCTAACTGGAATCGGCGTTACAGTGGTAATGCATCATGAACGTAGTTACTTTTTTGAAGGAAAACCAACTGATTTCTCCTGCACCCGTGTGTAAGGGGGAAGCTGCGCCATAGAGGTTAAAATGTCCTTACCTTTCCTTCAAGAAGCTAACGTGGACGGAATCATCCGAGTATTGCGGGTGACGTCGACTATCTTAGATGACGCGTCTGCCACAGCGATCAGAGAGCTCCATAATGGGCTGAGTGATGCGGAGATGACCGCGATCATCTCTGGGCTTAACCTCGGTGGTTCTGGTGGTCGTATGATTTCCTCTGGTGAGGACTGCTTCATTATCCTCGACTCCGACGGACTGCCAGCGCCACCCAGTAGCCACACCAACTTCCTTCGCATCCTACGTTGGCAAGATTCAACAGCGATCACCAACGTGGACAATCTAATGGCGTCGGTGTACTGGCCCTCTGGAGTAGCAGCAACAGACACCTTTAATAGACCGGCTGATGTGGAGATGTCATTAGGTGTGGATACGGCGAGCTCAGAAGCAACGGGTAATCTACTAGATCGTTCTGCTAAATTGAATTTCGGCGTACGGTATAATGGAATGACTGGTGCCTACGTTGCCGGGTGGGTTGGGGCTGGAATAGCGATGGGCCCATTTTTTGAATCGTGCTTGCGTGTGCATGGATCTGATGGATTACGGTTGTCGTCAGCGCATCCAACATCTCCCATGTGTTTTACGCAAAGTGTATACTTTCCTCATAGTGGTAATGATCAACGACTTGTTAGTACTATTGGCGAATACATTCTAGGTGGTTTTCATACCAATGGTGGTTACGGCGTCCCAGGATTCTACGTGGGTGACTACAGAACCTCGGAAGTAAACACAGATGCGTTACTGATCCAAAAGACCTCTAAGGGTTACCAGTTAATGTCCAACCTGGAGAGTGATTACGAATGGATCAACCTCACCACCCGCAATCAAGACTACAAGCACCTGGTGTCGATCAATGCAGATGAAGCTGGATCCACTGGTGGGCGTTATCCTCAGAACCACGAGAACGCGTCACTGTGTGTATTTGGTGCGGAAAATGGTGATAACGCGGTAGCGGCTATTGTGGGAATGAGTGAAGAGCAATCTCTAACTGGTGGGAGCATACTTCAGGTTAGGTCGTACGATACAAATCCACTGGAGCGGTATAACCTTATCTTAGCCGAAGTGAAGCTTTCTGGAATATGGGACAAAAAGTTCAGGGTCACCAACATCGGTAATGTCATGGCAGATGGTTCATACACCAGTCCTGCCTCGGACGTTGCGGAGTGGGTGTTTACCGATGAGCAGTATGTTTACGGTACCGTAGTAGTGGTAGCGGCAGATGGTACATTCACACAGTCAACAGAGGCAGAAGATCCAAAGGTAGCTGGGGTAATCGCGCTGAAACCAGGGATGGCGTTTGGTTGTGGGATGGATGACGAAGAACCCGAAGGTAAACGCCCGATGACCGTGTGTGGGATCACCCCGGTAATCTGTACCACGGCAGCGGGTGCAATCGAGGCTGGTGACCGTCTTGTCTCTTCTACAAACGGTATGGCGCAGAAGGCTGGAGTAAACCCAACCGCAGGAACCATCCTTGGGAAAGCACTAGGCTCCCTGGAACAACCGGACGAGGACCCCGTAGTTGGGGAGCTATCGTGCCTCGTCATCTTACAATAGAGGAAACGAATGACTGAACAACAGCAATCAGAGACCCGTGTGACTTCGGTATCAGTAGATGTAGATCGACTGGCTCACGTCGAAAAGCTAGATGAGGTGGATTTTTTGAAGATCCGGCTCCTGAACAAAAACATCGACATGTTCGACATGCAAATCGAGCTCTCGAAGTCCCGGCTAAAGGAAGCCATGGCGCTCCTTACTGAGTTTGGAAATAACGTCGTACAACGGTATGGACTCCAAACCATAGAGCAGATCGACCCTAACACAGGGGTCCTAACTCGTAAGGTGGGGGAACCGGATGTCGGCTAAGGAAGACCCAGACGACATCTTAGAAGAAGCCCTCTATGATCTTCTGGACCAGGCATTGCGTCGTGCTGAATGCGCCGCGCGGGCCACTGCTCGTGTTGAGTACGACATTGTACAGACGCATATGGAGCAGCAAGAACCACCTACCACAGACCCCGACGAGATAGAAGGGGACGAACAAGAGCTGGCGCAGCAGTCTTCTAGAGAATTTAACTCAGCACAGTTTCAGTCAACCTTTACAAATCTGAACATGCTGAGAATAGTGTCGGAGCTCATCGACATAATGGGTTTGGACCACCTGGAAGAACCGATACTGCACACTTTGGTTAGCAGCATGTTCCGTCCTCGTGGACCTTCTGCGCCCGCAAGGAGTGGTGAAGGAGAAACCTTCGTAGGTACAGACGCTGATTTGCTGTACCACAAGCTTCGGCAAATGGCGGAGAGTAAGCAGCGCGGTAGGCGCTAGCACAGGACGTTATAGATGAGCGACGGAAAAAAAGTGAAATCGCCCCCTAAGCTTAGGGATACCGGCAATAACATGGTCACCATCTCAGACAAACGGTTAAGTGGTGGCTATGTAGCGAGCAGCAGGACCGTACCCCCTAGTGAGGCTAAACTACGTAAGGCGAACTTTGAAAAAGCACGACAAGACAGAGTCGAAAAGCAAGAGCGTAACAATAGAAAACGTGCTTTGCTTCTCGGTAGAAAGAACCAGGAATCGGTAGGGTGTAAACCGTCGTTAAACGTCTACCTGTTTAGCAAAGCAAAGTTACCTCAGAGAGGCGGCGCTAAGGGAAACTGGTTTTGCGGAATAAAAAACGCGATTAAGTTTACGGAGAAGAAGTATCAGAATCAAGAAAATGAGTTTCGGGTATTTATAGAGGGAGCAGAAGTAATGGGATACATACAAGGTGGAGTAAGTTGGACAATAGAATCCACTGGGGGTATGAACACTGCACGTTTCGTTTTGAATAATAACGAAGACCTTTTCATCATCACTCCACAAAACGTATGTGCTGGCCCCTATAGTAGTGCTGGATGGCGCGTCTATGGAGGAATGAATCCATCGGGGGTAAACACTACTGTTTACGACAACGTGTTCCGAAACAACTTTCGTGTTGACGAGATCGCTAAGTGGCAAATCTACAAAACAAAATACTCCGTAGTAAGCCCAGATGATCCCGTTAACGCACAAGTGGACGCTATCACTGGGATGTGGTTGTATCCGCTTAATCCCTACTCGTGCATCTTCAACCGCCATGATGCCGTACGTATTTTTGTACGCATACCTCACTTAGCTGCGTTCAAACGCCCGCACTACCTAGAAAGCTACTCCATGTGGATGCCTGCGTTTACCGGGTTCATTAAGGAGTATAACTGGAACGACAGCCAGGTTGACGCAAAACGAGTGGTTAACATTACCTGCTACGACTACCGCGGGTTAATGGAGCGGATGAGGATCAGGACACAGGGTGTCCCGCCTAAGCTGGCAAAAAAGAAACCAGGGAGTAAGAAGCAGTCGGCGATTGAAGCGGTCAAAACAGATCAACTCGCAGCTGGTCAGCCCAACGTACTGAACACAGACTATCTGAAACGCGCTGAGGCGGTCGGGGTACGCTTTGGGAAACGAGCTAAGCGTAAATACAAAAAGTATATGAAGTTGCTAAGCAACGAAAAAAATGACTTGAACACCTATAACTACGCTAACAGCGACGCAATGTTCATGAAAGACACGCTGGACGACCTCCAAGCAACATTATTTGCTAAACGTTATATGCTTGGAGGAACGGGAACGGGAGCCGCAGGAAAACCATGCAGAGGTACTGTTGGAGGAGACAGAGGCTTGTTTCAAGGTGTTAATGCGCGGCAAGGACTACACTATAATTACGAGTGCTCAATAAAAGCTATCCATGACATTGATAAAAAATTAGATGAGTATGCGTATCAAATTGTGTTTCATACTTCGAAGATGATGAATGCAACTGCGCTCTACTATGAAATCAAAGGTATTCCGACTTCTATTTCACCAAATACAGTAATATCAAAAGCTGGTAAGAAACTTACAAAGAGAATAGTGTTAAAACAAATAAGCGCGACGGACCCTAAATATACCGCCGCTACAGGTGCACTAAAGGCAGCAAAAGAAAGTAGCTTAGTCGGCACGCTAGAGAGAGCGTTAAAGCTTTTTATAAAATTATCGAACGACCCCTACGAAGATACTGGAATTCCGGTCCTTGTGGTAGCTGGAATACTAATATTACAATACGAAGCTTTTGAACGCTCTCTAGAGACGAGACCAGATGAGCAGGTAAGAGTAGGCGGACAAGCTCTTGTTGGGGTAGGAACCTCGTTCATTAGTAACAAAGAGCGTGCAAAAACATTCCGAGAAGCTTTTGATACTGGTGAAAAGATAATTAAAAGAATTGACCAAGCGGTCGAACCAATAATAAAAAGTAATGATCTACTAATACATAATACCAATGCTAATGGGTATATTTCAACCTATATTAGCCTACAAGAGCATGACAAAGCAAGAGCGTTACAAGCTGCTAATGCCGCTAAGCAAGATCTCGCTAAACTAACTAAGGAGCAAACAAGGTTAACCAACGAGCTGAAGACACACGGTAATGAGAACGAAAATAAGAAGTACCGGAACCCATTATTGGGTGCTGGTGGTATGCGCAAGAAGGAAGAGATAACTAAGGATATTACAGAAGTTAGCTGGCAGATATCAAGGAAACAAAGATCGTTATATGCGGCAAAGGCGACAATATATAAAGCTGGGGTAACTGATGGTAAGTATAGTGGTAATACAATAAGCCAACGGTTGGGAGGTTTTTACTACCAGACGTTCGAAAAAGCGTTCAACAGCTTTACTAAGTCTGCGGTTGCTGTTTCAATTCTAAAACAATACGATAGTGACCCCATTAGCGATGCTGCTACTATAGCGTACAAAAGTGTAGTGGTACAAGCCATAGAGGATTACAAAAAAAGCTTCAGGTTAGCGATAGCCGCAGCCAACCAGTGGGCTAAAGAATTCCCGGTCACAGCGAAAGCAGAAGCGGAAGTCATAAATAAGATATTCGATGCTATCGCAAAGGACCGCGATGAAACTAATAAGCTGCTTGCCAACCTAAAACTGAACACTAGAGGTATCAACTTAGTTAGGTCCTTGATCTCTGTGATACGCACCACAACTGCAGCAGGTAAGGCGGCACAGTCTAGAGTAAAAACCGTGGCCGACGCGATCACTAAGTTCGGTCACTTCGAGAAAAAACAAGCTGGAATTTTTGCTGACCTCGTAACAGACATGGAAAATCAACCGCACCCGCTCATGGGAAAGTCCTTTGAGATGGCCGTAGAATATCTATGCTGTGAACAATCGAGAATCGTAAGAGGCGTCATTACTGGTATCAGTGCGTACAACGAGGGTACCAGTAAAGAGGACCAAATAAAGTACAACCAAAATCCTGCGTTCTCAGCGAGCGGCTCTACAAAACTGGACCAGTTCAATCGTGTCGTACTCTTTGGTGTAATAGGACGCCCCCTGACACATCAAGAGGTAACGTCGGTTGGCAAAGGCACTACCAGCGACCTCAGCCAGGACTTTTGCCCCTTTAACGTTTACATGCATATGCTTCGCCCAGCCGCAGGTACGTCGCCCTCTACCATCGTTCAACAGAACACCGGACAAACAGGGATGAACGCGACTTCTGTGAACTACGAGACGCGTAAAAAGCTGCTAGATGATATCTGCGCTATCTTAGACTATCAGTTCTATGTCTCCGGTTGGGGGGATCTTGTTTTTGAGATGCCTAACTATAACGCTTTCCCAGGAGATTTCGGGGATACATTCAAGCAGGCGTACCTACTACAAAAGGATTGGAAATCCGCCACTATCTCGGAAGAGGCGCAAGAGATACCTACAGCTTGGGTAATTACTGGTTTGGACATGGAGGCAAAGTTTGACAAGGCTACAGGAAAACTAGTCAGTAAAAATGCATTCAAAAAAATAGTCATCATGAGCCCCATCTTAGCGCGACGGCTGGGAGTACGTGTACAAAATGTAAACCTACGTATCCCCGGTATTGGTGGTCCTATTGGAAGCGCCTCTGGATCGCCATTTAAGTCGTCGCCCGCACAAGCTCTAGACCAGTTACAGGTGTACGGCTACTTCTACATCCAGCGCCAGTTAGGAAAAGCGCATACCATGTCCGTGTCTCTTCCGTTTAGACCGTACATCATACCAAACAGACCTATGTGGCTTGTACATAGGCAACGCATAGGATTGGTTAGCAACGTAACGCATACGATGAATTCTCCTAATGGAGATTGCGTTACAGATATCTCCATGGGGTATACCAGATGGTTGAACAGAGATGGGACGTTTAGGTTCATAGCAGGCGGCCAACGGCAACCAATTGACTATACAGCCTTCTATACTGGAATCCAAACCTATACGCCAACCGAGGGTGTCCGGTTAAACGGCAACTCAACCAAAGGTAAAGGTATAGGCCGTGCGGGTACCGGGGTAAACTGCGCCGCTCTATTCGAGCGTATGAAACAAGCTGAAGGATTCACCTCAGACATTTCGGCTACCTTTGGTCAACAGTTTCAGAGTAAGCGGACTCCTGGAGCAACTACCGCTTCTCCTCCCAAAGGACATGCTATTGACCCGGGTCCGGCTGGTCTAAGACAAACAGGTTCTAAGACAGCTGGGGGCGCCGCTACTCCGGGTGGTCCTGGAGTAGCTGCCACTGGTCCGGATGACACGGGTGCGTTTGCTGGTACAACGTTAGGAAAGTATTTTAACTCTCCCTGGAGCTACTTAGGCACTAAAGGAAAAGGAGCAAAGGGATTCGAGGCTATGGGCTATTTGCGTAAAGCGGGCTCTGGTCACTACGGCTATAAGCTATCTGGAAAGGGAAGAAACAAGCACGACTACTACCATGGGGGGTGGGACGTTGGTGCTGCCGAGGGTAGTCATTGTTTAACTCCTGTAGACATCTATGAAGCTTCTGCGTGGATGCGCGTAGGGCCACTCGAAGGCGCCACAAACTATGCTTACATACAAGTTCACAGATTGGACAAAGGGCAGGAAAAGTTATTCGGTGTTTATAGAGGAGGAAGTCTGGTTTCAGTAAAAGAAGGCGGTAAGACAAAGTACGTGAAAATATACGTGGACCAATACATTCTATATTTAGCGATGCGGAATCGACACGGTAAAGCACTTAAACTGCGTCGTGGAGGAGGTGGTGGAGGACTAATGCTGGAGACACGTGGTTACTACTCAAACTCAAAAGTAAACTCAGGGACTGGCCGTATGCCAGTTGAGTTTCTTTATGTTCATTGTGCAGATTTAGCTAAGACAAATGGCGGGACCTTTGGGCTTACGTTAACGAAGTCGTCCGCCCCGAATATCCCAATTGCAAAAGCAGGCGACAAAGTGGCTTATGTAGGTAAGACAGGGTCTAACCAACCCCACCTTCACTTAAACATGTATATTGGCTACAACCAGGCTAAAAATTCAGCAGACACCTCTCAAGTGCAGTTAGCATTAGCGGCCAACAAACACTACATCGACTCAACACTAATTGCGCGTGCTGGAGGATGGACTTATGATGGCAGAGATCCTCGACGCAAGTATACAATGAATAGCCTCGCGTCAAAGTACTGGCAAGACAAACTACCTCGGTTAGTGAGTGGGCTGAAGAAAAAGAATGTCACGATCGCTGATGTAGTGGCTTACTACCAAAAACGAGCAACCTATAGAGAATTTATCCCAGGAGATTGGGACAAGGCAGACTCAAAAGGAGTTAAGTGGGTACGTGTAAATGCTGCGCTTTACTTTACACCTGAACAAGTTGTAAATCGGCATCGTCGTCAAACTAGGCTACAACGTTTCGGCACGTTAAACGCACAAGCCAGTATAGTGGGAACATCCGGGGTCGCACGTTATCAGTTAGCAAAGGACTTCTGCCCAAAGTTCGCGCAGCAATACATAGATAGACAGAAAGCAAAAATGAGAGCGTGTAGCTTGTATTGGCAAGGACAAAACTTGGCACGCGGTTTCAAAGGTAAAAAATACTGGTCGAGCAGTTATGTGAAAGCGAGAACTATTTCGTGTCAACGTTTTGCACAAAATGCAATTAACTTGGCTAAGAAATATCCAAAAGACATCAAGTGGGTTAAGCAAAGGATCACCAAAGAAATCAATGCCATTAGCAGGCAGCAGGAAAATCGGTCTTACCTGGATCGTGCCTCCCGTGGTAACTCATTGGGTCTAGCCTACATCAATGTGGCTAATATAAGGCGGTAACGATGTCCTCCACAGTACAGATTGCAACCTCCTCGCGTAGGCAAAAGGAAGCAGCGGATAATCTACGCCTTCCTATGCGCGGTGTAATCCGGAGACCTTTACCAGACCTTGACTCGGTACAGGTAGAGATGGCTATGGTACCGGGAAGTTCCCGGTTGCGTGCTCTGCACCCTTACATTGGTCCGAATAGTTGGCTGCGCGTCATGCCTGAAAAAGGCACGATGGTCCTCACCTCTCGTCGTGGTGATGACTACCAAGAAGAAATAATAGGCTACCACGTACCGCAACCCCATATACGTATCAAACAGTACAAGCAAGGCCTCGTGCTCTACCGCCCGCTGGATGAAGGTGAGATTGAAATCATGTCTGCGGGGCGCGCCTACGCCTTCTTTGGGAGCCGTGGGGATATCGAGTTGAGAGGAGGGGCAATCCGCCAAGACCTGTCTCAAACAAATTTGGAGATTAACTCCATTGCTCCCACGTACAATAGAAGACTGCATAAAGCGTCTCCCTCAACCCTTGGTTACGAGGAGCGGTTTGGCGTAGTGAAGCGGCCAGACATACTGAAACCAAATCTGATCCAGAACTACGTTCGTCAGCCGGACCTAAAATTTTCACTTGAATACAGCCGGTGGTTGAGCACCACGGATGGACTACCTTTAGTCGACTTACAAGAAGGACATGTCGTAGACGGGACGGGCCTATTCGTTAAGCAATCGAGCACCGGAAAAACACTACGCTCCAGGCGACAATGGCATCATAAAGCAGCAGGTAACATCACGTTTGAGATAGATGAAGAGATGAACGTATTCTTCTCTAACGTAACCCCTGCCAACGAAACGAAGGTGCTGCTGGGAGCGAAGAACGTGCTCACGTTAACAGGGCAAGATCTAAAATTGACGATGACCAAGACAGGTACGTTGACATTTGCTAACTCGTACGCGTTACGTACCGCGACAGCGAACATAGACGCCACAAGCGCATTCACGGTGAAAACACCAAAAGCACATATCAACTCGGTGGACGTTGGATTTGGGCCAGCCCCTGTATTATCCTTAGCTCTGGCTACGCCTTCCGCCGGAGCAATTACAACAACAGCAGCTGTAATGCAGGGATTCGTCAACAGCATAGGCACTGTGCTAGGTGGACCATTTCCAGCAATTCTTCCGGCCGTCGCCACGGCCAATGCAGCACTAGCTCAAGTGCAGGTAACCGCGTCTCAGATCCCGAGTACCCAAGTGAAGGCCAGCGGATAGAGGATACACATGTCACCTTCGGTTTACTTAGGCTGCACAATTCAAGAAACTACCTTCGACGCCTTGAGCGAAGTGAATGCGGTGTTTCAAGAAATCGAAAAAGATAGCGCAGCAGTCCTCGCACAGCTGGACCTAGATATGCAGCAGCTGACGGGAGACAAAATAAAAGCCTCGGTCACAGTAGGAAGTACAGCGCAAAATGAAGTCGTATGGACCGCAGTGGACGCAGGTGTAGAAGGCAACCAGATCTCCATTGCCTACGTGTATCAAACACCCACCTATGATTTCGTAGGTGGAGCGTTCCTCGCTATGCCCCCAACCTCAACGGTTACCGGAACCACGATCACGTTGTACCCCGCGGTCGATGCCAATGGCGAGATTGATGCCCTGTACACTACTGCTGATAATTTGCTGGTGTGGATGAGTAACACAGACATCACCAAGCAGGTTACGAGCTCCTTAGTGAGCTTAGGTACAGATCTTCCCGTCCTCGTGCCACGCACCTTTTTAACAGGCGGAAAAGGAGCTCCACTCAAAGACGCGGAAGAAGCCGCAGACTTGATCGCCAAACAATTCGGGGTGACCACCTACCAAGAGCTAATGCGGTCTGTGGATATACCAGTGATAGAGTCCGACGCTGAGGCCGCCGCCTATCTAGAGTCGCTCGATGATGCGTACGTTATCGTAAACAAAAAGCTGCTGTTGGTAGAAGGCACCAACTTGGTAGGAATACGAGGCCTCTACAATCTGCTAGGGAAGAACGTTACCAGCCTGCGCAAGTACCTAACGCTGGTAAAAAACCAACCGCAAGTACCTCACCTATTCCTAACAGAGAATGCCGCGAGCACAAGGTATGAATACATCTGTGGCGTTCTTACAGCTGTGTCAACCTTTACAGAAGAATTGCGAGGGTACGATCAATCGTTACCCGTCGTCGCCGAGAAATACACCAACAACGATATCTCCCTACTGAACGGGTACATATTTTGGATTTTGGAAGCACAGCCTACCGCAGCCAACTATAGAAAACTTTCCTTCTGGGGTTACCTAGATGAGCTGCTCAATGACATTCTGTCGGGTGACACGCCAGTCGTAACTGATTTGGAATACATAGGCCTCGCACAGATCCCTCTCGTGTACACCATCGATGATCCAACTATCTTGGATGTGTACCTTTTTACCGATGCAGAAGTAGTAGAGCTGCTTGACAAGGAAAACGTTCCTGGTATACGGGCACCCTCAACGACTGATTCAGCCGACAAGTCGGACGCCGTTAAGAAACTCCTGAAGAACAATAGGGAGGCCCTTCCTAACGGGATGCGCACGAAAGTAAAGCGGCCTATTGTAGCCTCACAAGCACTGGACCTGTCAAAAACAGGAGGTGACGTGGACCTGTCTAAAGAGCTCGCTACCCGGGGCAAAGCATGCGCACGGCAAAAAGATAACATGCGCTCTACCAAGGATATCACTACCGCTTGGAAAAGCCCAAACGTGCCAAATCTAGATCTTCCGAACATGCCTACGCCAGACCTACCCGACGTTGCAAAACAGGTGGAGGCCGCCTTTGGTGCGTTATCCTCGGTAGTCAGTTCCGCTTCAAAGCTATTCGACCGCTTGGTTGGAGGGCTAATAAAAATTGTAAAGGGCGTGCTAAATAAACTGCAGAACATTCTATCCATGGCGGATAATCTACTGAACAACAGCTTAGCACAATGTTTGTTGGGTACCTCTACGGATGCTACAGGAGTACCCTCACCGCCAGCACTGGGTAGCGGGACCACAGGAGGCTCAGTAGGGAGCATCTCTATCGGAGGAATTCCAATCCCCATGGCGCTCCTCGGAGATGCTTTAAAAGCGCTCAGCGACGTCCTGGACGCCACCATGACGACCGCGTTCGAGACCATGATGAAGCTAATAGCGAAGCCAGTATGTATGATCCAGTCACTACTAAACGACATCCTGGGTATAGACCTTGGGGGGTTAACCAATCCATGTAAAAATGGGAAAGACCCAAATAAGGACTGTCCTCCGGAAGCGACGCAGGAAATAATAAACGAATCCGCGTCTATGACTAGCGTCATGGAGAAGCTCCCGCAAACCGCGTTGTACCCAACTACCTCGGCCGTCGTGACGGTAAACGAGAAAGTTCAGGATTTTACTGGGGTTGCTGTAAAAACAGTCACGTCTGTTGCCCAAGAGATCACACGTGGAGTGCAAGAGGTGATGACGGACATCACCAAGAGCTTGGACTCAAAGATGGAGACTATCAGTGAATTCGATAAAGCCATCAAAGAGCTCCTTGGTGAAACCAAGGAGATGGCCAACAGCAACAAGGAAAGCCAAGAAAAAGAAGAGGGTTGCGCGCCTTCGGCAATAGGAGCGCTTTCAGACGCAATCTCGGCATTCATTTAGGAGAGCTCTTTGAAGTTACTTTATAATGACTTCGCAGTGTGCTCTGTGAGAGGGGATCATTGTGGGCTTAACTGACGCACAACTGGAAAAGCTAAATAGGAATCGTAAGTTGGAGACGCCAAACTATTACGATTCTAATGACAGCAACACGTACCCAATCCCGTCCGTTACAGAAGACGCTTTGATCCTTCTAAGTACCTCGGCCAAGCGCAAAGCTATCTCGTACCTAAACGCGTACGTGAACAGTACTCCGGGAGTTTTTACCCAAAACTACAACGATCTCCTTGGGGAGTTTATTGAACAACAAGTATCCAATAGTGCGTCTATTATTGCGGAGTTAGAGCAAGTTACCGGAAAATTCAACGACTTTCGCACAACGCTCACAGGAGAAATGACAGAAACTAACCTGACCATTGAAGAAGGGTTGCAGCCTGTTATGGCGGCAATGGGAAAAACAATGGGTAGGTTGAACGAGATCAACAACTCTGAGTTTTTCCATGACCAGTTCAACTCCGTTATGCAGGGCCAGTTTAAGCAAGAAGTAACAAACGAGCTGAAAAAGGAATTGCGATCGTGGCTGCGCGTGATCGCATCATACCCGTAATCATGAGCATCACTCTAAAATGTGACGATGGCGACCTCCTCGTTAGCACCGGAGGATCTTTTATCCTGGTAAATGGGTTACAGAAATGTGCTCAAGATGTTGCCGAGTCCCTCCTAAACAACTGGGACATAGAAGGGCCAAATCCATTCAACGGAAGTGAGCTCTACTTAATTGCTGAAGACCCCACCAGTTTGAATATTGTTTCCGTGGAAGAACGCGTTAGGTCGGCGGTAGAAGACTCCATCATGCGGTTACAGGACCTGCAAGAAGCTGATGACTGGGCCGAAGAGGAAGAAATAATCAACGAGATTAGATCTATCTCGGTACGTCGCGTGGGTCTTATGAGCTACGGATTCTACCTAAACCTGGTGACAATGAGTGAAGATTATATTCCGCAGGATTTCTTCATTAACTTAGGACAGCAGCTACCGAAATCCCTAGATCAGGGACAGCTTATCAACGAGTTTATGACCGCAGCAAACAAAATGAACGCGCCGTACGCGTAACTTGGAGTAATCCCTGATGGCAAGTGCGCCCAGAGAAGTAGAAGAGATCCTCAGATCTTTTCAACAAACGTTCGAGGACATCGACCCTACCATCGATATCACTAAGGGCCCCTTGGCTGTACTTTTGTACGCAGCGTCGGAAGAGGTATCAAGGATAGAAGCGCAAGTTGCGTACCTTCAAACCATGTACCGATTAGAGGCTTCCGACGAGTTGGAAAACGACGATATCGATGCGTTGGGTAGAAACTACGGACTCGACCCTGATGTAGGTGATGTATCCGTAGCTACGGTGACACTGTTTCGTGAATCGCGACCAGACGAAGGAGAAGCCTACGTTGTACGCGACGGAGACTTAGTAGGGACAACCGATGGGCGTTTCGTGTTCGCGGTAGTTTCCGATGCTTCGATGAGCGGCGACACCCCAGACATATATTTCAACGCAGATCAGCGCCGCTATGAAATAAGTGTGCGTGCGGAAGCCGTGTCTGTTGGAGAAGACTTCAACCTACCCTCTGGAACAATCAACGCGTTTATTTCAGACATTCCAGATTTTGATGGTGTAACTAACTACTCCCAAGCAAAAAGGGGCAATGACCCGTTAGATAAAGTACAGTTTCGCACGCTCATTTGGAACACAATCCAAGGTATCGATAAAGACATCGTAGGAAACTTGATCAACACTGTTTACGATTCAGACCCCACCGGTTTTAGCGACGTCCGCTTAGTATCCTCAAGTGACGTAGTAACGTTTGAGCGGCTGAAGGATATCAACGGCAAGATGGGTTACGATATCTACACGATCACAGATGAGATCGTGGACTGGCTATATTCGTTTACCGCTAATGGCGGAGAAACAAGCATCCTCTTGGACCGCGCTCCCGTGGCTAACGTACAATACGTGATGGTAGACGGAGTCCAGGTACTATTTAATTTTGCCAGCGACCAATCGCAGACAGTGCGTAGGTCTGCACGGGCAAAAGACCGTGTAGTATTATCCGACCCACTACAAGCGGGTCAAACAGTTGAGATAAAATACTACTATCACGAAAACGTGTACACGGCTAACTCACTTCTCCAAGGACGCGCCACCCCGTTTGGAACAGACGTACTGGTTCGTCTTGGCTATGGCATACCAGTATTCATTGCTGCAGAGCTATCAACGTTAACGGCAGATGACCGAGACTCGGTAATCAACGACATACAAGATTTCACAGAAGCTTACTTAAACGACCCCCGGTCTCCCTCATCTACCCGCCGTCTATTCGGTCAATCGCTTAATCCAAGAGATTATCAAGAGTCTGTGCTTCGCTCCGTTTCAGGAATAGCCAAGTATATCGTAACGGACTTCAATCGTGCAGACACGGCCACCAGTGACATCGAACAGATATCGTTTGATGGGATGACAGAGTATCCAATTCTTTCGCCAAACTTCGTTGTTTCATAGGATGCAGTAACGGATGTTAGATTTCTACCCCAGACTTTTACCGTGGTCCTACATAACGGATTCGCTCACTGACGATATCCCTGAAGGTAGCTTCTATCTGAAGTCTGATGAACGTGTACCACGTACCAGTAAGCCAACTGAGTTTACACTCGTTACAGACAACTTAGAAGAATCTGTGGAGATTATTATAAATCAGGTCTCCATGGGTATGGTGAAACCGCAATACGAGTACCAAGCAGTATACCTACGGCTGTTCGAACCTCCCAGCGTAAACGAGATCACAATTAAGAACGGTGTCGATGACCCTGTACACCTGGTTGTATCTGCTACGTACATGAACTCCATATTGGAGATGTTTGCACGGGAGGAATACGCGTACGCAGGCAAAACAACCGAAAAGTACTTCTACTTACTCCACTCCCCATGGAACTCATTTATCGTAGAATCGATCCTCCCCTGGAGACAAGGATCACTACCCGACGTTAGATCCTTACGCTTGATGTCGGTAAAGATGCTCGCCAATACCCTGTTCAACGAGTCTGGCTTGCAAGGCGGTATGACCGACTTTGTTTCCGCCTTTTCTTCTACGACGCCCTATTGGAAGAGCGCAGAGAATCCTCAAGAATGGCAGCCCGGCTTGTACCAACCGGTACCATCATCTGATGATACATCAGGTTTTGAATGCCACGTCTGGGTACCAAACCTGTGTCTCGCGAATTGGCTGACGTTCATAAAACTTGTGAACAACGTCAAAGAGTATTATGACTTTGCACAAGTTAACGAAGACGCAGTAACCGTTGTAGCTGAGGGCACCAACGTTGGCCTAGGTACTGGTGTATTTGAGCAACACTTATTCAATAATCTTGACGTTGGCTGTAGTA
>Ga0114918_10000291_pt1 | contig 42071 bp, 28 predicted proteins | sample LantaG_FD_87015 | JGI IMG/M metagenome (GOLD analysis project Ga0114918, IMG submission 87015) | Deep subsurface microbial communities from Baltic Sea to uncover new lineages of life (NeLLi) - Landsort_02402 metaG | ecosystem: Environmental > Aquatic > Marine > Oceanic > Sediment | place...
GGGGTGGTGGGGAAGAAGAGGAAGAGAAAAAAGGGAGGGAGAGAGAAGGGGAAGAAAGAAGGGGTAGAGTTTTTTTTTTTTTTTTTCCCCTTCCGACGGCTAGCTCTGCACTTTATCACTTGCAATTCAAAAAAAGAGAGCGAAGACGCGTATCGTAGCTCGTCTTCCTCTCCTTCCGTCTCCCTTCCGCTCTCGTCATCATCGAGGTGCGAAGATGATGCGCGGGACCATGCGAGCGGCGAGGCTGGCGAGGGGCTCCTTTATACGATTTGCGATGTCGTCATCAATGTCGTCGTCAATGTCGTCGTCAAACAGCGTCGCCGTCGCTGTCGCCGGCGCCGGCGCCGGCGCTTCTCGACCCCGACCCCTCCGACTCCGCAGCCGCAGCAGCCCCCCGAGCGCCTACAACAGCATGCTTCCGAGCAGTAATAACCCCAGCTCGACATCAGCAGCAGCAGCAGCAGCAGCAGAGGACGACCTCGAGCCCCTCCCGGGCCTCTTCTTGGAAGTCTGCGGAACGCGCCTGCCCCTCGGGGAGATGAAGGTCGCCTTCCCCAGCGGTTCGACGAACTCTTCTCCGACCTCTTCTTCGACCTTTTCGACCTCTTCCTCTTCTTCACCGTCCTCAACCGCTGCCCTCCTCCGCGTCCCCTGCTCGGTCGACGCCCTCATGGACTGCTACATAAACGCAGGGATGGGAGACGCCGACCCCTACTGGTGCCGGCCCTGGCCCTCGGGCCTGGTGCTGGGATCCCTCTTGCTCCGCGAGCCGGAATTGGTGAGAGGGAAGCGAGTGCTGGACTTGGGTTGCGGCGCAGGAGTGGCCGGGATCGCCGCGGCACTGGCCGGCGCGAGCGAGGTGGTGCTGGCGGACAGGGACGGCGCCGCCGCGGAGTGCGCGGCCCTGAGCGCCAAGGCAAGCTTGGAGGAGGCGAAGAGCAGCAGTTCGAATTCGAGTTCTGATTGCGTCGTCTCGTCCCGGGTGCTCGACTGGGACGAGGCCGCGACGAGCAGCGAATCTCAAAATGAAGCCTCTTCTTCTTCCTCGTCCTCCAATCGCTTCGACGTGGTCCTGGCCTCCGACGTCCTCTACGACGCCAGCGCCGCCCTGCCGCTCTCCTCCGCCCTCAGGGCTCTCGTAAAGCCAGACGGCGAAGGAGTGGTCTTGGTCGCCGACCCCGCCAGGCGCGCGCCGAGGCACCGGGCTGCCTTCGCCGAGGAGGTCACGCGCGCCAAGAGGAGGGCTCGCGACCCGGGGAGCCCGCACCTGGTGCTGGAGTCCTGGGAGGCTGTGGACGAGGTCAGTGGGCAGAAAGTCGGTGGTGGGGGTGCCGCGACGGGGGCGGTGCTGCTGCTGCGGCTGAGGTCGAGCGGCGGGTCTTCGACGTTGAGCTCGAAGTGGCCTTGATGTTTTTTGTTTCCTCTTTCTCTTTCTTTCTTCTTTCTCTCTTCAGAAACTGTAAACAAACTGATCAAAAGAAAACGAATGCACAGGAAAAAGAAAGTGATGACATTTAGAAATTACAAAGGGGGAAAGAAAGAAGACTTCCTTTCACTTAAACTAATAAGTGGTGGTAGAGGGCCCAGCCGACCACGACCAGGAACAGCAGCGTCACCGAACCCACGGCGGCCGAGAGCCCCACAGCGGTCGAGAAGAACGGCGCGGCGGCCCGCGGCAGGCTCACGAACAGGGGCCAGAGCCCGCCTGTGGCCAGGAACAGCGCGGCCTCCCTGGCCGTGCATCCTAATGCATTCAGCATTTTCCTCACGATCCTCCAGGTCTTGACTCGGGCCGTCTTTTCTCGGGAGTGGCAGGGGTCGACTCCGGGGCAGTCAAGCGGGCATGGGGCGAAGTGCCTCCTGCGGTGCGGCAGGGCCGCGTAGCCCCTGTAAGAGGAGAGGGCGAGGAGCTGTTTGTTTTTGGTGGTGGTGGTGGTGGTGGTGGAGAGGTGGACGAGGAAGAAGGAGACGAAGAAAGGGTGTGAGAAAAGGGTGGAGGTCGAACGGAACGAAAATGAAAAAAAAAACTCGAACGAACGAACGAAAAAAAAAACTCTCACCTTTTTCGCCGTCTCCACCCCAGCCCCAGCCCCTTCCCTCCCACCCCCGACGACAGAGGCGAGCAGCAGGCCGTTCCTCCCATACAAAGGTAAGTTAGTCACCAGGTCCCTGCGGGCCGTCGAGAGAGCGATCTCGGTGGCGGCCACCGCCTCGGGAAGGACGTCGCCGTCGACCGCCAGCGCGGTCGCGGAGAGCGCGTGCGCCCTCTCGACGTCCTCGACCCTGCGAGCGTAGCTGCGGCTCAGAGGCACGTTGCCTCGGAGCATGCGCATCAGTTTCCCTCGCCCCCCGAGCGCCACCGTCATCACGGCGTCGGCCTCGGCCTGGGTGCAGGATTCCAGCAGGGAACAGATCCCTTCCTTGGCAAACTTGTGGAGTCCGGCTCTTACGCCCCGGGCCATTAGCACATAAGTGACCCCGTGGCCGTAGAGGTCGGGCGAGGCCAGCCACCGAGCCAAGGCCACCTTCTCGTCGCAGGTCAGCCCGGCGAGGACGCCCCTGTCTCTGAGCAATCTGATCAGGTCCTTGGTCCTGTTGAGGTTGAAACCCAGCTCCAAAAAGGTCAGAGGGCTCGTCGCCTCGTAGTGCGCCCAGAACCTCGAGATCAGCGCCGGGGCACCCCCCAGGGCTCCCACGAGAGCTCCCAACCTGTCGGGAGGCCAAGTGTCCCACATCAGCCTCAGCAATAATGTTTGATGAGAGAAGGAAACCAGACCGGAAGTGCTCGACGAAGAATACATCCCCAAACCGCCGCCGCTGCCTCCACCTCCGGAAGTGCCTCTCAGTAAACGGTGCGCCAGGGCGATGCAGGTCGTCAGAGAGGCGCCCACGTGCTCCCCGTTGCGGACCCTCCTCGCTGCCTTTCTGGAAAGCACGCGCCTGGCCTGGAGCTCTTCCACGAGGCCCTGGCTGGCAAACCCTCTTCCAGACCTGGCTAGGGAGGCAGAGGCGATCCCGGACACGCCGCCGTAGGCGAAGCCCAAGGGAAAGAGAGGCGCGTGCTCTCTCACCGCCCTCGTCAGAGCATCAACAGCAGCGGCGGAAGAGTCTGATTCTTGGATGTAGACCTGAAGAGAGAGATAGGAATAGAGAGAGAGAAGATAGGTTTTTTTTTGAGTTTTCGAGAAAAAAAACCGAAAAAAACCCAAAAAATAAAAAATAAAAAAGTGAAAAAAATCCGCTCTCACCCCGCCGGAGAAGCCGTGGAGCTCGACCAGAGCTACATAGCGCCTGACGGCGACGGGGTCGATGAGGCCTCCCAGGAAACCCAAGGAGCCGCCAGAGGCGGCGGGGCGCGTCGAAGGGTCCGCGGCGGCGGCGCGGGCCGCCCTGCCCGCCGAGGCGTGCGGCAGCACCAGCGACGCGCCGTTGAAGAGGACCGCGTCCCCTCTCGAGACCTTTCCTCGCTCGCAGGCGAGCTCCAGCCCGGAGAGGCCATGGAAGAGGAGGACCCCGGGGACGCCGCGGGAGGCGAGGCGCGGCGTGAGCTGTGGGTTGGGAGAGGGCGGAGGAAAAAGAGAGAGAGTGAGTTTATTGAAATTTCGAAGAAAATGAAAAAAAAAAAAAGGAAAAAAAAAAAAAACATCTCTTCCTCTCTCTTTACCTGCTTCTTGTTGAACGACAGCACCCCTTTCACGTGGATCCCCAGCCCGCTCAACGCTCCGGCGAACATCTGCACGTCCTCCGCCGACGAGTAGGCCGACTTCACATCCAAAAAGAGGCCTCCCGGTTTTCCAGAAAGAAGTGCGAGGCAGGTCTGAGCCGCGGCGCGCTCGACGCCGGCCTCGACTGCGGCGTCGAGGTGCGAGACCGGCTCGAGCGAGAGCCAGACGCGGACCTCCGAAGGGGCTGAGGGGTCGCTCGATCCTCCGTCCATGGAGGCTGCTGCTGCTGCTGCTGCTGCTTCTCGGGCCTGGGCCTCGTAGTAGGAGGAAGGGGCTCGGTTGTTGTTGGGATCGTTGTCGCCGTCGTCTTCGCCTTCGTCGACGTCGACGTCGAAGTCTCCCTCGTCGCCGTAGTCAAACTCCTCCCCTTCCTCCCCTTCTCCATCAACCAGGTCCCCGCCTTCGTCGTCCAGCTCGACGCCGAATTCGTCGAAGCGGCGGCGGGAAGACGATCGGGGCTCCGGGGAAGGGGAGCGGGACTGGGAGGGGAGGAGGTGGAGGCTGGAAGAGCCTTCGCCTCCTCCGCCGTTGCCGTCGTCGCCGCCGCCGCGCCGGCGCTGCCGGAGCTCCGAGGAGGAAGAACGAGCAAACGCCGCCGCCGAAGCTCCTCCTCCTCCTCCTCCTCCGAGCAGAGGCGCTCTCTCCGAAGGTTGATGAGGGAGAGCGGGCTCTCCACCGGCAACGGATCCGTTGTCGCCGCCCTCGTTGCCTCCAGGGCTCTCTGCTGCTCCTCCGTTGTCCGCTTCTTCCTCGTCCTCGTCGTCGTCGTCGCTGTCTCCGCCGCCACCTTTCTTCCCTTTCTCCTTCCTCCTCCTCTCCTTCTTCGCCTCCTTCGACTCCAACCTGATCCACTGGCTCTCCGGGGGGGCCTCCCCGGGTCTCACCACCAGCGCCGGAGACAGCGGCAGCTCTGTCGAGCCCAGCTTGACGTCGCCGCCGCCGCCCGTCGCGACGCCCGACACGGCCGACCCCCGCCGCCGGAGCTCGAGCCTCAGAGTCGCCCCGGCCAGAGGGGCAGCCAGGGGCCACAGCGAGAGGGCCGGACCCAGCCAGGAGACGCGGGCGTTCTCCGCTGCACCTGCTCCTCTCGCTGACCCTGGAGGGGTGCGGAGGCGAGGGAGAGGGGTGGAGCCGCGGACGGAGAGCCTGACGTAGAGGCGAGCGGCGCTCCGGGCGCTGAGCGGGAGCTGGTGGTGGTGGTGGTGGGAGCTGTTGTTTCCTGCTGCTGTTCCCGCTGCTGCTGTTGCTCCCGCTGCTGCTCCTGCTCCCGCTGTTCCGCCGCCGCCGGTCTCGGTAAAGAGCGGGCCGCGTCCCGCAGTGACCCTCACATTCAAGCGATAGGAGAAGCCGATTTCGACGGGAGCAGCAGCAGCAGCAGCAGCAGCAGAAGAAGAAGAAGAAGAAGAAGAAGAAGAAGCAAGAACCGGAGAAGAACCCGCGGTCCCTCCCCCTCCTCCTGCTCGACTCCCACTCCCTCTGCCACCACCGCCACCACCGCTCCCGTGCAGCGGCAGCGGCCTCCTCGGGTCCCCGGAGACGGCGGCGTTCACGGATCTCCCAAACCTCGTCAGCCAAGCGGCGGGGCTGATCCCATCACGAAGAATCCTCGCCGCTCCTGCGGCTCTGGCCACCGCCGCCCCGAGCCCCAGAGAGGGCAAGGCGGTAGCGACAGCTTGCGCGACCAGGGCTCCGGGCGTGCCGTGGTCGACGGAGGCTCCTCCGAGGTCGGAAGGTGCGACAGGGTCGATCCAGCAGTCCCACTCGAGGCCGCAAGGCGCGTAGCCGTAGCGGTTGACCTGCCCCGGGCGCCACCTCTCTGAGGCCAGGGGGTTGCGACCGGGGCTGTTGCTGATGCTGGTAGAATGCTTGGTGTCGTCGGTCTCGAAGGCGGCGGCGTTGCTGTCGGTTTCCCTCGCGGCGGAGTCAAGGTTACGACAAGCGCAGTCAAGGTTGTTGTAGTTCGACAGGGAGGGAGACGCGTTGGCCGCGAGCGCCGCGGCGCGCAGCCTCGCCAGCCCCGACGCCTCGTGGGAAGCGAGCCTGTGCCTCGCTGCCCCCGGGCTCGTCGACTCTGGCCAGGCACCCGTGACCTCTTCGTCGTCATCGTCCGAGTGGTGGAGCTCGTCCTCCTCCGAGGAAGAGGAAGAGGAAGAGGAGGAAGAGATGAAGAGAGCGGCGGATTTCACTTCTTTTTGTTCTTCCACTTCTTCAACCTCGGCGATCCGACCGGCGAGTGCCGCCGAGGGCTTCTTCTCCCTCTTGGACGACTTTTGTTCAGGCTGCCGCGGTCGCCTGACGACGGGAGCATCAGAATCAGAAGAAGAGGACGAGGAGGACGAAGAAGAGCCCCCCCACTCGAGCCCTCCGGCGTCCTGCGGCTCCTCCAACAGAGCGCCGCTCCCTCCTCCGCCGGCGGCAGCAGCGGCGGCGGCGACGACGGCGTCGACCTCGCTGTTGCCGGCCTCGGCGGCGCCCTCGCCTGCCAGCAGCAGCCTTCCCGTGCTGCCCCTGCGGAACGCGCCGGCGCTGCCGATCCTGCGCGGGGCCGCGGAGGTGTTAATAGAAGAAGAAGCGCCAGGGGGGAGAAGAGCAGAAGAAGAAGAAGAAGAAGGAGAAGAAGAGGTGGTGTCGGGAACGACCGCGCACGCGGCGGCGGCCAATGCCTCCTCCGCCGCGGCCGAGGAAAAAATCGCACCGCTGAGGACCCGGGCGATCGTCGCCGGGAAGAACGACGACGACGACGACGACGAGGGCTCCCCGGCGTCGCTGTCCGAGGCCGCGCCGCTGCCGCTGCCGTTGCCGTTGGCGTTGAACGCGGATGACGAGAGGTCGGCGACGGAGGGGGGACGGATGATGACGGGGCGGCCCGAGGCCAGAGACAAGAGCTGCGAGGAAGCGCGGGAAGCTCCGAGCGCCGTCGGAGGCAGGAGCGGGAGCGGAAGCGTCGAGTTTGTCGTGGCGCTCGTCTCCTCCCTGATCCTGAACGGTGATGCAGGCGGCTGCTGCTGCTGCTGCTGCCTCGGCACGGGGCTCGGCGGCAAGTCGATGCTGCGCCTGCCCCCGCCGAGGCCGACGAGGTCTCTGTTGGCCGAAGAGCGAATCGGCGGCGGCGACGATGGAGCAGTGGCGCGCCTCTGCTCGCCTCCTCCTTCTCCTCCTTCTTCGTCTTCCGCTCTCCCAGGAGGCGGGGAGGGCGGGGGCGTCGGGGAGCCTGCGCGGGCCCTGGCGGCTGCCGCAGCGGCGACTGCCCAGGGGCGAGCTCCGCCTCCGTAGTTGCCTCCGGGCAAAGGGCTCGAAGCTTGCGTTCCGCCGTCGCAGCAGGAGGCGCTCTGCCTCCGACTCCTCGACTTCCCGCCGCCGCCGTCCCCCGTCTCCCTCGCCATCCCGCCGCCTCCGGGGAGCGTGCACCCGTAGCGCTGCATGCCAAAGGCGCAGAGCACGGGGGAGTTTTCCAGGGCAGAGAGCAGGGCTCGCTCCGCCGCCGCGGAGGCGAGGCGGCTCCGCTGCGACGGCGGCAGCAGCGGCAGCGGCAGCAGCTGCTGTTGAGGCTGTTGCTGCGTTTGTTCCTGCTCCTGCTGCTGCTGCTGCTGAGACGGCGCTGCAGCCGCACTCGCCCCCGAAAAAGAAGAAGAAGCCTTCGTAGCAGCAGGCTTACCAGTGGCAGCAGCGGCAGCGGTCAGGAACCCGTTGTTGTTGTTCTCCATCGCAGCAGCCCACAGCGGCGCCGCTCTGGCGGCAGACGCCGGGTCCTCGGCTGCCAGGATCGCCCTCCACTCCGCGTCGGCCATCATCGAGGCCGCCAGGCCCAAAAACCCGCCGTGCGCGTAGCTGTGCGAGGACCTTTTCAGCCTGGCGATGGGGACCTCGAGCTCGAACCAGGGAGGGAGGCGGTAGCGGCGCTGGAGTGGGGAGGCGGAGGAGAGGTAAGGCGTCGGGGATCGGTGGCGGAGGTTGAGAGGTCGAGGGGTTCCGCTCTCCGATGCCCCTCTTGCGTTGGCGTTGGGCGTTGGCGCTGGGCTCACCGCTTCGAGCGAACTCAGCCTCCATTCCACCACGACGAAGCCCCTCCCTCCGTGGAGCACCTCCTGCAAGGGCGGGAGGGAGATGTCGGTGGCGTCGTCGCCCGCCACGGCTTGCCCCGCTCGTCTCTCGCCTAAAGAGCGGCGTCGCGAGGAAAGGGAAGAGGAAGGGAATCTGGAGTTGCTTTTGCTGCTGCTGCCGCTGCTGCTGCTGCTTGTTGTCGTTGCTGCTGCAGCTGCCGTCTCCTCGGAGCTCAGCTCGAGGCAGGCCGTGTACCAGCGCGCCTCCTCGACCAACGGGGGCTGCGGAGGCGAGGACGCGGCAGCAACAGAAGCAGGAGAAAAAGAAGAAGCTCCTTGTTGGCTGCTGCTGCCGCTGCCGTCCCCGCCCTCGCCCTCGCCGAGCAAGTTGAGCGCCGCCCTGCCCAGGAAGATTTCCACGGGAGGCGTGTTGGCAGGAGGTGGAACAGCAGCAGAAGAAGTGGAAGAAGAATCAGCAGCAGAAGAGGAGGAGCTCGGAGCGACGACCCTCTTGACGTAGCTGAGTCCCCTCGCGAGCCCCCCGAGCACGCCGCCGCCGGCGACGCCGTTTCCTTTTACTAGCCACACCCCGAGCTCGATGATTTGCTGCTGCCGTTGATTGTTGTCGTTCGGAGACTGGGGCAGCAGCAGCCTCGTCCAGGCCTCGACGGTCGCCGAGCCGTTGACGATGGGGGAGGGCGAGGTCGCGACCGAGGCCAGGGTCGAAAAGGTATTCGACGACGATGACGACGGAGAAGAAATCCTCTCTCTCCTCTTCGCCTGCTCGTGGACTGCGACGCAGACGAGACCCGAGGGCACGACGAGCGACCGCAGCTCCTTGATGCGGAGCTCCAGGACCAGAGGCGGCGGAGGCGGAGGCGGGTGCGGCGGCGGCGGGCGGCGCGAGGCTGGTCTTCGGCGGGGAACAGGAGGTCGAGCGGCGCCGGAAGAGGTCGTTGTCGTCCCGGTCGTTGTTGACGTCGACGTCGGCGGCGACAACGTCCCCATCGCCGCTCGCCCTCTCGCCTCGGCTGCCGTTGCGGCAGTACCTTGTCCGCTTATTTCTTCGCTTCGAAGAGGTGCATTCCTCTCCGGAGGATCGCCTCGCGGCAATTCGCTCGCCATCGAGCCCAGGCCTGGGAGCGAGCGAGCGAGAAAGCGAGCGAGTGAGTTTTGAGATGGGTCGAGCAGAGAGTGATATTCGGCGTCAAAATTTCGTTCTTTTTTTCGTTCAGTTTTTTCTTCTTCTTTTCTTTACAGACCACTTTGGCCATCAAGCTCGCAAATGGAATCCAAAAATGGCGCCATATATTTATGGTAAACGAAACGGTATTCATGTTACACCTCCTCCACCACCGCCTCTCTCCCCCTTCTTCTGCTTCTGCTTCTTCTTCTTGCTCCCGCCACTGGGCTTCTTGATCTTGCTCTGCAAGATGCCGAGGATCCCGGGGCGCTTGAGAGGCTTCTGGTCTTCGCTCTTTTTGCTTGGGCTCCCACCACCTCCGCCTCCACCTCCACCTCCGCCTCCTCCGCTTCCACCTCCTCCAAACGGAGCCGCCACCATTTCCTCGTCGCCGACGGCCTTGCCCTCCCCGTTCCCTCCACCTAGCGCGGCGGCCCTCGCGGCCTCGGCCAGGAGCCTGTCGACGGCGTCGTTGGCGCCGTTGAACGAGAGGCGGCCCAGCGCCGGAGGGCCCGCGGTGACTGCTGCTGTTCCTGCTGCTGTCGAGGTCGAGGGCTGTCGTTCGTCATCTCCGTCTCCGTCTTCTTCTTCGAGCGTCGGCCGCGGCTCGGCCTCGCGCACGAGCACGAAGCGGCGCTTGGGTGCCTTTGCTTCTTCTGTTGTAGTAGCTCCTGCTGCCGTCTGCCAGTGCTCCGGCCTGCTGCTCGGCTCCTTCTTCTTCCTCGCCTCTTCCTCCTTTTTCGCGGCGGCAAGCGTTCGCTTGTCGGTCCCCTGCTGCATAAACTTCATCTGCATCAGCCGCGCCGAGAAGGCCGGCTTCTTCGGTGGATGCGCTGCTGCTGTGGCAGCAGCAGCGATGCTGGCATCGTCCGCCATCTCGGAGCGCGCGCGAAGAGAGAGCAGCGGCGGCGAAGGAGAGAGAGCGCGAGCGGGAGAGAAAAAGAGAGACCGTCAATCTGCTAGGAAGCAAGCCGTCGTCGTCGAAACTTTTGAGCGAAAGAAAATGAAAAAGAATTTCTGAAGTCTTCAAAATTTCTGCTTCTTCGCCGCGCCATCGTTGTTCGACGACGACGACAACGCTGAACTGAACTCTCCCGCCTTTTCACGCAGTTCTTCCACGCTTCTGCCTGTCTTAATTGTCACGCCACGCTCTCGAGCTTGACTTCCTCTATCTCCCCTCTCGCCAGAGCCAGCGTCGAGGAGGTATGAGCAGCGGAAGGCTGAGGAAAGCGAAGGGGGCGGCGACGTTCGATGTCGAGATGCTCGACGACCGTCGTCGAGCCCGAAACCATTCCGCGAGTGTTTTTCTCCGCCGCTTCCGCGGCGCTCTCTCCGTGTCGAATTGCTTTGTTCCTCAGGATTTCGTGGATTCGACGATCGAGAGAAGCCTCAGAGCTGCAAATAAGAGCTTGAAAGCTGCTCGAACAAGCTCCTCGGCGAGGTCGAAAAAAAGCATTGCGGGAAAAAAGTAGACGACCGGACTCTCTCGAAAAGAAAAAACAAGATGACCTCCCACTCAACTCACGCCCCTCCCTTTCTCGTTACAATCAACTCCAAACAGCCCAATTCATAACTCGAGAGGCGCCCTCATGTCGGCGCCGGACACGACGCCGCTGCCCACAGGTGAGTAGAAAGTATGGAGAAAGAGAAAGAAAGAGAGAGAAGAGGAAAGCAATTCATCGGTGCGTCGATGTCGCTCGTTCGTTTGTTCGTCGCTCTCTCACTTTGACCTCCACCTCCAAACTCTCCCCCTCTCAACAGAGCCCGAGTCCGCGGCCCGCGCGCTCGCCGGGACCGTCGAGCGCCTCCGCGAGCTCAGCGCCTCGGCGTCCAAGGCCGCGGCAGACGGCAGGAGCAGGCAGCAGCAGCAGCAGCAGCGGCAGATGAACGCGACGCCCGCCTCTCTGGCGCGGTTTTCTCTCCTCAGAGGCAACGGCGCTGCCTCTGCCTCTGCTGCTGCCGCTGCTTCTGCTGCCCGCCACGCAGCAGCAGCATTAGCAGCAGCACCCAACGCCACCCCGGCTCGAGAAGACGGCGTCCGGAGGCTCTCCTTCACCGACAGGCCCCCCTCGCCGGTCGCCTCGGCCGCTGCGGCCTCGGACGCGGGGACCCCGCTCTCGGCGCTCGACCTCGCCGCCGCGCGCGTCTCTGCCGCGCTCGCCGCGGAGGACACCCCTGCCCCGGAGGCCCTGGCCCGTCTCGGCCGCGGAGGAGGAGGAGGAGGAGTGGGAGGGGGAAGGTCCGTTTCTTGGTCTTCCAAGCTCGGAGGAGGAGGAGGAGGAGGAGGAGGAGGAGGAGGAGGATCGAACAACGCTGCTCTGATTGCGGCAGCTCGGACACCACCACCTCCGCCTTCTGCTTCTGCTCCTGTCTCTCAACACTCGTACCGGCACCAGCAGCAGAGCCCGCACCTCGACCTCTCCTCCCCGGCAGCCGTCGAGCGCTCCCTGCGCCTCGAGGCGGAGCAGCTCCGGAAAGAGCTCCACGCAGCGAGAGCGCAGGCGGCCGCCGGCGCCGGGGCCACGGCCAAGGCCGCGGCAGCCCTCGCCGACGCCGAGGCGGCCAGGGAAGAGAGCTCGAGGCAACGAGCAGCGAAAGAAACAGCCGAGAAGGAGCTCGCCCTCGCCCGGGCCGACGCCTCATCTGCTCGCGACAGGGAGGCCGAGGCCCTGTCCAAGGCCGCCGCGGCGGAGGCCAGGGCCGGGGACGCCTCGGCGCGCGCCGTCAGCGCCGACTCGCTGCGAGCCGCCCTCGAGCGGTGCGCCAGGGCCGAGGCCAGGGCGCAGCGCGCCTGCGCCGAGCGCGAGCAGGAGAAGAACCGCGCCGCCGCCGCCCTGTCCGCCGCCGAGGCCTCCGCCGCCGCTCGCGAGAGGGACGCCGCCGTGGCCGCCCGCGACGTCGCCGCCGCCCGCGCCGCGGCGGAGGAGGCGCGCAGGGACGCGGACGCGAGGGACGCCGACGCCTCTCGCAGGGAGGCGCGGCTCGCGAGGGGCGCGGCGGCGGCCAAGGAAGAGAGCGCCGCGAGGGAAGAGTCGCTGAGGTCCGAGCTGGAACTTTCGAAAGCTGCCTTACAGGAGTACGAGGAGCGGTGCGCCTCTCTCGCAGCCAGCCTGTCGCAGGCCGAGGCGGCGAGGCAGCGCGCCGAAGGGTCGGCGAGGGCAGCGCGGAGGGAAGCGACGCAGGCGACCGACGAGCTGCGGAGGAGCTGCGCCGACGCCGAGCAGCAGCAGAGGGACGCCGTCTCCCGCGCCGTCGAGGTCGCTCTCGCTCGAGCTGGAGCTGAGAACAAGGAGGACTTTGAGGCAGCAAAAGCAGAAGCTCTGGCCAGAGAAGACGCCCTGCGGACGGATCTGGAGCGCGCTCTTTCGAGGTCCCGGGTCGCGGAGCAGAGGGCCGAGGCCGCCGAGGCCGCCGAGCGACGGGCGACCCAGAGCGCGGTGGATTCTCTCTCTGCCTCGGCGGTGGCCCCGGCGACCGCCGCGGCAGAGCGCGCCGCCTCTCTGGCCGAGGATTTGTCCTTGCGTCTGAGGGAATCCGAGAGGGCGCGCATGGAGCTCGACGCGAGGCTCGTGGAGTCTGCTTCGCTGCTGTCCTCGCAGCAGGAGCAGCTCCGCGCTCTGCGGAGGAAACAAGAAGCAAGAGAGGAGGAGGAGGCACAACAACAACAACAACACCAGAGCCCCGTTCCTTCTTCTCGTGCTTCTCTCCGCCCTTCCCTCCCTCCTCCTTCGACGCCGGCTACTGTCCACCGCGCCCGCGCGGCAGACGCCCTCGACGACGCCAGCGTTGCCCGCCGCGAGGCGGACGAGGCCCGGGCCGCGAGGGCGCGCGCCGACGCGAGGGCAGAGAGGCTCGCTCGGCTCCTGAGGGAGGCCGAGGACAAGCTTGAAAAGAGCGCCAGGGACGCCGAATCTTCCAGGCTCGAGGCCGCGGAGCGGGGGATGGAGAAGGCCGCCGCGAGAGACGCCGCGGCCCTGCGTGCCGCCAGGGACGCGGAGACCGAGGCCCTGTCCCGGGCCTCGGCCGCCGAGAGGACAGCGGAGAAGCAGCGGCGGCGGGCGGAGGAGGCAGCCGCCGTCGCCGAGACCGCCGTGCGGAACATGGAGGCTGCCCACTCCGCCGCCCAGGACGCGCAGCAGAGGGCGTCGGAGGCGGAGCGGAGGGCCTCGGAAGCCGAAGAAAAGGCGGATGCACAGAAGGAGGAGATCCGGGTCCTGAGGAAGGAAGTCTTGGCTGCCGAGGACAGAGCCAAGGGGCTGAAAGCGGCGGCTGCTGCGGCCTCTGCTGCTGCTGCCAAAGCGTCTTCAAGAACTTCCGACCTCGACCCCTCCCTCGTCTCCTCCCTGCGCGCCGCCCTGGCGGAGAAGGACGACGCCCTCTCCGAGCTCCAAGCCAGGCTCCTCGGCGAGAGGGCCGCGGTCGACGGCCTCGAGAGGCAGCTGCTGTCTGCCGCGGCCGAGGGAGAGGACGCTGCTCGGCTGGCCGCCGACGCCCGGAAGGCCAGGGCAGAGGCGTCGGCCGCGGCCGCCCGCGAGGCCTCCGCGAGGAGGGACGCCGCCGACGCCGCCAGGGAGCTCTCCGCGGCGCGGTCCGAGGCGGCGCGGGCGAGGGCCGACGCCGCTGCCGAGGTGGAGGCTGCCAAGCGGAGGGCGAGGGAGGCCGAGGCGGAGCTAGCCAAGCTCAAGGCGAAAAAGGCGGCGGCGGCGAGCGCCGCTGCCGACGCCGCTTCGAGGCTAGCGAGCATTAAGCTTAATGTTAATGGTGGTGGTGGGAGTGAGGACAGGGCGAAGGAGGTTCGGTCCTCGGCGGAGGACTGGTTGCGGGCGTGACGAACGAGGAGAGAGTTAGAGAAAAAGAGAGAAAAGAGAGAGAGTAAAAAAAACGTTGATGAGAGAGTAAAATCGAATTTTTGTTTTTGTGTTTCTTTCATTTGTCTCTTTCACTGTCTCTCTCTCAACTCCCATTCCCCTTTCTCTCTCTCTCTCTCTCTTTTGATCTCTCCCCATAAAAACAAAATCTCTCTCTCTACCTATTTCTATCCCACCAAAAAACAAACAAATAGATACAAAAGAAAGGAAGAATCATCGCGAAGGAGAAAGCGCCACCTCGACCCTCCTCGCCAGCGCCGCGAGCGCCTCTGCCCTCGACGCCCCTCCCGGCATCATCGCCGTCGTCGTCATGAACGCCGGCGCGCCTCCTCCCACTCCCGCTCCTCCTCCGGCGGCAGGGGAGCGACCGGAAGAAGAAGATGTCAGCGGGCCCCGACCGAGGGCGTCGAGGACCGGGGCCAGGAGCCTGCCGAGCTGCGCGAGGTCGGCCCTCGAGCCGGCGGCGCTGGTTTTCTCTTCGAAGACCCCTCCTGGTCCTGCTGCTGTTGCTCCGCCTCCTCCTCCAGCGACGCAGACGTAGACAGTCCCCAGGCACACCTCGGCCAGCGTCAGCAGCTTGCGTGTGGCTGCGTCGGCTGCCAAGGCCGCAGCCAGGAGCTCTGGGGAGACTGAAGAGGAGGAGGCGCTGTTCGAAGCCGACAACGACGACGGCAAGTTCGCCGCTCCACCTCCACCTCCAACTCTGCCACCATTTCCTCCGTTTTCGTTCTCGCCTCCTCGTCCCCTGCCCGAGGCCTCGCGCACGGCAGCCAGGGCCCGCTCCCTCGCGTCCGTCGCTGCCATCAGGTTCTCGACGCACTGGAACAGAGCGTCTTTCACGGAAACCAGAGACAGCCTCCCGACGTTTTGACTTCCATTTCCTCCAGCTCCGTGTGCGACAAAGCCCGCCGGAGGCGGCGCTGCGGCCAGGACGAGTCCGTGGCCGGCGCACTCTCCGAGCACGAACCTTGCCGCCGAGAGCCTGAGGCGGAGCACGGCGGAGGCCAGGGCGTCGAGGGCGCGTCGCTCCTCGGCGGAGGGGCCCTTTTTGCTAGCAGAAGAAGGGTCGCTGTAGAGGGCGAGGGCGTCGCTGTTGTTGCTGTTGTTTCCGAAGCCATTGCCCATTCCTCCTCCTCGCCTGCTCCCACCGCCTCCACCGCTGCTGTTCCCGATGGCGTCCCTCGCGGCAGCCAGCCTCAGCGGTCCCGGAGCGTCGGACCTCGCGTCGACGCGGAAAAAGCGCGCCGCGAGCCTCAGGGCGGCGGCGCGGAGCTCCGGGGCGGCGCCGTGCAGGGAGGTCAGGGCGTCGAGCTCTGACGCGGTGTGTTGTTGCAGAGAAGAAGCCAAAGCCGAAGCCGAAGAAGCAGCCGCGGCAGCGGCAGCAGCCGCGGCCCCGCGCAGCGCCGTCAGCAAGCTCAGCACCAGCGACGCCGTGTCGAGGTCCTGTGGCGAGGGCTCCCAGCCCCCGGAGCCGGCGGGGGCCCCGGCCTCCAGCAGGACGCGGACGAGCGCGCCCCTGTGCGCGGCGACGAAGGACGCCGCCGCGGCGACGACCTCGGGCGCGGCCGTGACGGTTGTCGCTGCTGCCGCTGCGGAAGTCGAACGGCGAGCGCCGACGCCACCACTGCCGCCACCGCTGCCACCGCCGTGAAGCCTCACGAGCACGAGGCGCAGGGCCGGAGGCAGGACTCGGGCCAGGGCTGCTCGGGCGGAGCCGGGCCGCGGGGCCGCGGCGAAGGAGGAAGAAGACAAAGAAGCAGCCGCTGCTCCTCCTCCACCTCCGCCGCTTCTGCCGACGCCAAAGCCGCGGCCGCCACCTCCGCCTCCTCCAACGCCGACGGGATCCTCAGGCTCGAGATCGAGCGCCGCGCAGCGAGAGAGAGCGTTGAGCTCGGCCGAAGCGGCCGCGGCGGCCTCGTTGAGCCCGCTGCCGTAGCGAGCAGCAGAAGAAGAAGACGAGGAAGCGACAGCGACGGCGCCACTGCGAGCGAGGCGGAGCAGCAGCGCGAGCGCGGCCTCGACCTCGAGCGCCCCGACGACGCCGCTGCTGGTGCTCGTGCTGCCGCCACCGACCAGCGCCAGCGGGTGCACGGACGCGAGGGCGCCGGCGAGCCTCGAGGGCAGGCCGCTGGCGGCGACGGCTGCCGCGATCTGCTGCCGCGCCGCCGCCGCAACTGAGGCATCGTCGTCGCCGTAGTAGAAGGAGGAAGAAGAAGAGGCGTCTCCGTCTCGCGCCGCGGGCGCCAGGAGCTCCGCGAGCAGAGCCAGCGCGGTGAGCCTGGCCGGAGCAGAAGAGGCAGCGGATGCGAAACCACTACCACAGCTGCTGCTCGCGAGCGCGTCTGCAGCTAAACCTTCGACGAGCCCTGGCGATGCCGCGAGCGCCACGGCCGTCGCCCTGTCGATCGCCGCCTGCGTCCTCTCCTCCGCGTCCCTCGCCGCCGCGCCCGCCGCTGGCCCGCCCGGGGCAGCGGTCACGAGCGCGTCGGCGACGGCGAGAGAAGAAGACGAAGAAGAAATGGAGCAGCTCGCAGCGCGGGGCGCGGCGAGGCGGAGGATTTCGAGGAGGCAGCCGTGGAGTGCCTCTCGCGCCGCGGCGTTTCCTCCTCCGCCGCCGCCGCCGCGCGACTGCTGTTGATTGCCGCCGTTTCCATCCACAGTTCCTGCCTTTTGCAGCGCGTCCAGGGCACCAGCAAGCAGAACACGGAGGACCGCGGGGGAGCGCGCCCTGGGCGGGGCCTCGCCCGGGGCGCCGACGGAGCGGGCGCAGACCTCTCGGGCTCGGGAGAGCAGGGAGCGCGCCGCCCGCGCGAGCGTCGGCGCCGCCCGGGCCGCGTCCCGCGGCAGGCACGCCGCGGCCGCCTGCAGGGCACGGCTCGCGAGCTCGACGGCCAGAGCGGCACCAGCGTCTGGGTAGTTGACAGACGACCCCGCAGAAGAGGGGAACGCGGAGGAAGCAGACACTTCGGCGGCCGCGGCCGCCTTGCACACGGCGCCAAACCTGCGGCCGAACAGCAGCCCGACGGCGCCGGCCCATGCCGCCGCGACCTCTCCCGCAGAGGCCGTCGCGGCGGCCCAGGCGTTGTGCGCTGCGGCGTACTCGAGCGCGGCGCGGCAGGCAGCGCGAGAGGCGGTAGAGGAGGAGGAAACAGTAGGGGGAGGAACGGTAGCTGTTGTCGTTCCTGCTCCTCCTCCTTCGGCGTTGCTCAGCCTCGCCTTGAGCTCGGCCGCGACGGCAGCCACGTCAAAGACCGCGAAGAAAGAAGCCGAAGAAGAAGCTGTCGTCGAGGAGCAGCACGCAGAGAGCACTTCTTCGACCCCCAGGGCCGCTCCTGCAGACCTCACGGAATGCGAAGAAACGCCGGAGAACAAGACGGGGGGATCCATGACCGCGGAAGAGAGCAGCGAGAGCAGGGCCGAGGCCGCGAGCTCGCCCGACGACGACGACGAAGAGTTCGGGCCAGCGCCAACGCCAATGCCAACGCCGTTCTCCACCATCCCCGTCCCGCGGTCCAGCAGAGCCGCCGCGAGATCGTCGACGCCCGCAGCGGCATCTTCGTCTTCGTCGTCGGGGGAAGTCCTCGGGCGAGAAGCAGAGGAGCGGCGCAAAGGGGAGCCAGCTCCCCCTCCTCCGGTTTTCATCGCGTCTTCTTCCGCATCAGAAGAAGCCTTTTTCGAAAAAGCCCCCCCAGCCGCCGTAGCAGCAGCAGCTGCCGCGCTCCTCTGGTCGTCTGGGCCACCGGCACGTAGCAGCTCTTCACCAGCGAGGCGCAAGAGCAGCGCCGCGGTGCGAGCCTGGGTTCCAGAAGAAAAGCTCTCCCCGAATCCTCCTCCTCCACTTCCGCCTCCTCCACTTCCGAAGCGAACCTCGGACGCCAGCGCGGCCAGGCGAAGAGGGGCGACCCGGGCCTGGCGCAGCAGCGCCCTCGCGGGCCCGCCGGCGCCGCTCCCGCCTCGCCAGGGGGCCGGGGAGCTCGCGAGCCTGGCGAAGACCTCGAGCACGGCGGAGGCGGCCGCTGGGTCGGCGTCGGCGAGGGCCGGCGTCAGGGCCGCGCGGAGCAGCGGCGCGGCGCAGGCCCCGCCGAAGCGGGCGTCGAGCGACGAGGCGGCGAGGCCCGCGGGGCCCCTGCGGACGTCGTAGCCCAGGAGGAGGTGCGCCAAGGAAGGGGAGGAAGAGGCTTCCGTGCCTGCCGAGTCGAGCAAGACGTCGAGGACGAGGCGAGCTCGGGGGTCTCGCGAAGAAGAACGAAGTTTGTTTTCGTTTTCGTTTTCTTCGTTTTCGCCGTCTTCTTCGCCTCCTCCTCCACCTCCACCTCTGCCCCCCTCCTCGTCGTCCGAGCCCCAACCGCCATTCGCGCCGCCGTTCCCGTCGTCGTCGTCGTCGTCCCACCACCACAGGTCCTCTACGGCGCGAGGCCTGGCCCCGGCGCCGAAGAGGCCGTCCGTGAGGCACGCGGCGAAGCCGTCGCGGACCCTGTCGGCAGGCGGCGTCGGCGTCCGGAAGTGCTGCTGCTGCTGCAAAGGCGGCGGCAATGGAGGAAAGGACATGCCTCCTTGCATCTGTTGTTGCTGCTGCTGCTGCTGATAATACTGTTGTTGCTGCTGCTGCTGTTGGAAAAACTGCTGCTGTTGCTGCTGCTGCTGCTGTTGCAACAGGCCCACGGCACCAGCCTGCAGCAGGGCATCGACCGCCGCCGGGCCGCGCAGCCGCGGCGACAGCTCGCGCGCGAGCCTGAGAGCCTCGGCTTGGATCCCGGGGTCCGGGGCGTAGCGGCAGTAGTCCAGCAGGGCAGGGACGCGCCAGAGCTCGCGGCGGAAGGCCTTGTCCAGAGGTTGGTAGATGGAAGACGAGGAAGAGGAAGAAGACGAAGCTTTCGCTCCATTCGCTCCACTTCCGCTTCCACCAAGAAGCCCTGCCGCGCGAGCAGCCGAGAGCGCCGCGGCGTCCAGCTGCAGGCCCAGCTTCAGCAGCCGCAGCGCGGAGCGCACGGCGCGCTCCCGGGCGGCGCCCACGGCGACGCGGGCGCGCGCCTCCGCGGCCAGGGCGTCGGCCCCCGGGGCCAGGACGGCCAGGGCGACGCGGAAGGCCTCCCCCTCGGAGAGGAGGTCGAGCATCGTCGCGAGCGCCGGAGGCAGAGGGCCGGCGGCTGAGGAAGGAGGAGCGTTGAAGCGGTTTCCCGCGCCCGCCGCTGCTCCACCGTACAGAGCCATCGCGTTCATGGCGTCGTTCTCGACCCCTTGCTGCTGTCGCTCTTGCCTGCCCCCGCCCGCCGTCCACCTCCTCGCGTCCAGCGCCGCCGAGGGGTTGCCCCGGGCCAGGGAGAGCCACTCGCTTCCGTGGTCGAGCGCCGCGGCGGCCAGCCTCCACCGCTGCGCCGGGTCCGCGAAGCCGCGGACGAGGACGGTTCCCAGCACGTCGCGGCGCACGAAGGATGCCAGGTGGGAGTAGTGGACCCCCGCGTCGGGCAGGAAAGAAGACGAAGAGGTTGATGATGAAGCTAATCCTCTTCCGCTTCCTCCGCTGCTTGCAGCTGCCGCTGCTCTCCGCAGCGCCGTCGTCAGCAGCCTCACCAGCGCCAGCGTCTCGCAGTAGTCCTCGGAGCGCGCCTCCACCTCCGACAGCTGGTAGGAGACGTCGTAGCGAGGCATCGACGACGACGAAGAAGAGGCGTTGGGACGGCCAGAAGAAGGATTAGAGGCGAGGTTGGAAAGATAACCAAGCGTCGCCGCCGCGGACGACGGCGCGAGAGCTCCATCAGCTCCGCCGCCTCGACTCCCTCCATCGCTGGGGGCCAGCAGCACCAGCGCCAGCCGGTCCAGCAGCGGCAGGGCGGCCCCGGGCTCCCGGGCCAGCGCCTCGAGCAAGCCGTCCAAGGCCGCCTTCAGGTGCTGCGGGACCGGGTGGCACATCAGCTGCAGCGCGAGCTCGGCCAAGGGAACGCCGCCGGCCTCGGCCTCAAGGGCCGCCCGCCAGGCCGCGGCCTCGGAGCGAGGGGCCGAGCGGAGGACCGCGGCGGCGAGGCGGGCGTAGGCGGCCATGCCCTCGGCGTCGGAGTCCGGGACGGCGAGCTCGGAGGGCTGAGTGGCGGCGGGAGGTTGTTGAGTGCCTGCTCCCTGCTGCTGCTGCTGCCGCTGCTGTAGAGACGACGGAATCGGGTTTCCGTAAATGTCGACGCCGCCGCCGTTCGCTCCGCCGCCATAGAGCGAAGCGGCCGCATTCGCAGCAGCGGCAGCTGCCTCGGCGGCCGCAGCGGACGCTGAGGCGGACGAAGGGCCGCTGTACCGCTCGCAGTAGGCGATCATCGCCCCGAAACCCCGCCGCCAGCTCGCAGCCGCGACGACGTTGGTGCTTCCTCCTCCGTTGTTGCTTCTCAGCTGGTTGAGCACCGCGGCCGCCCCGCCGGCCCCGCCGCGAGCGACGGCGCAGAGCACCCTCGTGTACGCGGCCAGCGCCTCCGGCGCCTCGCTCAGCACCGGGTGCGACGCGCAGTACTCGAGGAACTCGGCGATCACCCCGGCCCGCAGCCCGCCGTCGAGCCAGAGCTCCGGGGCCGTGGAGAGGCAGGCCGCGAGCAGGTCCAGGACGTGCTCAAGCGCGTCGGCGTTGGGCGTCGGGTCGGCAAAGTCGTCACCAATGCCCTGGTTGAAAGAGGAGGAAGCGAAGGGGGTTGCTGCCGCTGTCGTTGCATCGTTACCACCAGGGATGAAAAGCCCGGTGGCGGCGGCGGCGGCGGCGGCCTGCTCGGCCTCCCTCGCCGCGGCGGCGTCGGCGGCGGCCTCCTCGGCCTCAGCCGCCAGCAGGGCCCTCTCGGAGGACCGCGCGGCCAGGTCCGAGACGGCGTCGCGGCCGGCGTCCGACTCGAGCAGGGCCGCCAGGGCGTCGTGGGCCGCGGCCGCCCCTGCCCTCCGCGCCGAGGGGGCGGCGTCGGCGGCGAGCTCCGGAGAGCGCAGCAGCTCCGCGAGCGAGCGCAGGGCCCCCGCCTCGAGCCCGCGGGAGACGGCGGCGTCGGCCCTGTCCCTCGCCGCCTCGGTCGAGGGGCCGTGCAGGGAGAGCAGGGCGCCCCAGGCCACGCGCAGGATCGCGGCGAGGTTTTCATCGTCGGTCGAAGAGGAAGTGGAAGCGGAGGAAGAAGTTAAAGAAGTCGAGGTAGGGTACTGCGAGTGAGGGGAGAGCATGCTGATCGGCGCAGGAGGGGGCGTCGAGGCAGCAGCAGCAGCTGGTGCGCCTGCGCCTGATCCCGCCGTCGAGGCTGCGTCTAGCTTTGCCGCGAGCGAGGCGTCGGAAGCGAGCGCGGAGAGAGCGGCGTCGTCTTCTGCTGCTGCCGCTGCCGCTGCCGCGGAAGCAGAAGCCGAAGCGGCGTTGCTTTCGTTGTCGCCTCCTCCCGCTCCTCCGGAAAGCGGCGCAGCGGCCGCGGAGGGCAGCAGCGCCGCGACGGCGGCCAGAGCGGCGACGTGCGCGTGCTGCAAGGTGACAGCAGCGGGGGCAGGCAGCGCCTGGCTCCCGGAAGGGAACGAAGCCTCTCCGACTCCTCCTCCCTGGGTCAAAAAGTTGCCTCCTCCTCGCTGCCTCTGCTGCTGCTGGAGCTGGAGCTGCTGCTGAAGCTGCTGCTGCACCTGCTGCTGCTGCCTCGCGAACCTCGCCCTCAGGGCCAGCACGCGGGCCAGGTCGACCACGGCGGTCGCGTCGCGCGGGCACAGCGTCCTCCGCAGCCTGACGGCGAACAGCAGGCACTCGCAGAGCGTGGCGCGCTCGGCGGCGACCAGCGAGCGGCGGTCGACCTCGCAGCCGCGGGCGTCGACGACGACAGAGAGCAGGGCCTGGGCCCGCGGCTGCCGCTGGGAGGAAGGGGCAGCAGCAGCAGCAGCAGCAGCAGCAGCAGCAGCAGGCGCAATCGCATCACCTCCGAGCGAGACCGGGAGCGTCGCCGAGGACGGAGGAGAGGCAGCAGAAGCAGCAGCAGGCAAGACGCCCGGGTCCTCCTCCTCCTCGGGCTCGAGGCTTGCGTCGTCGACGACCTCGACCAGCCTCTTGATCAGGGCGCAGCGCTTCCCCTTCGTCGCTGCGTCCTCTACCGTCGCATCGAGCAGGTCGCGGACGAACGCCGAGGCCATGGCGGCGACGGCGGGCGGGGTGGCGTCCGAGGGCACGGCCGCGGCCGAGAGCAGCGCGTGCAGCGTCCGCGCGACGGCGGCGCGCTCGTCGAAGAAGACGCCCGCGGCCGCCTCCGCCGTGGCGGAGCCGCGCTCGTCGTGGGCCGTGACGAGGGCGAGCAGGGCGGAGACCTCGTCGAGGCGCAGGGCGTCGGAGAGGAGGTAGACCTGGAGCGGGTGGCGGTGGTGGCGGGAAGAGGGGGGTCGAGGTGAGTGAACAGAGAGAGTGGAGAGAGAAGGTCGAAGAGGAAGCGAAAGAAAGAAATTGGACCCCAATCTCACCTGCTGCACGTCTCCTGCGTCGAGCCTGACCCTCCCTATCGGCGTCTGAGGGTGCATGGTCGCGACCTCCTGCCTCGACGCGGCGCTCGGGGGCTGTGGAGTGGTGGGGAAAGAGTGGGGTTGAAGGAGAGAAGAAGGAGAAGAAAGAGAAGAAACAGACGAATGGGTGAGCGTCGACGGTTCAGAAAAGAAAAAGAAAGAGCGCCGGAGACGTTAGGGAAACTCGCTCTGTGCAATAAAGCAATCCCAGGGCCTAGAGGAGACAGATAGCTCGATCTTGGAGCATTCAGACGAATACCAAGAGCGCGAGAAGAGGTCGCAACTATGCGGGGCGGGAGAAGAAGAAGCGTCGACGTCGACATCGACGTCGACCATCGATTTGCCGGTCGATTGAAAAAAGGCATGCTCCTCTTCTTCTCGTCCTTTTTGCCGCCCAAGATACGGCGTATCCATCCTTGTCAACTCACCGGCACGCGCAGCAGGTCGAGCATGCCGTGCCTGGCCCTGTTGAGCGCGCCCCGGAGCTCGCCCACGTCGCAGCCGAGGCCCGCCAGAGCGGCGTCGACGGCCTCGGCGAGCTCGCGGGGAGACTCCATTTTGAGGTAGAGAGGCTTTTGAAGGCCTCCTTGGTGCGTTCTCTGTTGGTCTTCTGCGATTGAACGGAGAGAGGCTGGATCAGTGGCGCTCTCAGGAGCAGGAAATGAGAAAGCTCCTCGTCAGAGCAGTCTCTCTCTCGCGCGCTCGAAGAGACAGAGAGACAGAGAGAGAGAGAGAGAGAGAGAGAGAGAGAGAGAGAGAGAGAGAGAGAGAGAGAGAGCGATTTATGTCGAAATTCCGACGTCGACGCTCGAGCTCGCTCGTTCACTCTCTTCTTTTTTGTCTAGCTTTTTTTCTCTGAAGCGAGCGCGCTCTCTTTCTCACGCTCTCTCTCGACCAATTCCACAATGGCTGAAGTTTCGAAAGACGAGCACGGTCTCGACCGCGTCGTGCTGCGAGGGCTAGAGGTGAGAAGAGAAGAAGATGAGGGGGTAACAAAGGGAAAAGGACCAAGGCCATCGATCGATCGATCGAAACGACCGATCGAAATCAACCTCAACGTCTTCACAAACCTCTTCAAAACCTCTTCTTCCAACCCAGAACTCCGCCGCCACTGTCTACCTCCACGGAGCGCACGTCACCTCCTGGACCTCCCCCAGCGGCAAGGAGCTCCTCTTCGTCTCGAAAGACGCCGTCTTCAAGCCTCCCAAGGCCATCCGAGGGGGGGTCCCGGTCTGCTTCCCCCAGTTTGGCGACCTGGGCCCCCTCCAGCAGCAGCACGGCTTCGCCCGCAACCTGGCCTTTGAGGTCGAGAGCTCCTCGTCTTCTTCCTCCGCCGACCAGGTCACGCTCTTGTTGAAGCATGATGGGAAAAGCAACGACTTCCCCAGCCCTTTCGAGCTCAGGGTGACGGTCCGAGTGGCCGACGGAGGGAACCAACTCGTGCAGAGCCTGAGCGTGAGAAACACGGGGGAGAGCTCGCTGAAATTCACGACCGCCCTGCACACCTACTTCCGCGTCGCCGACATCTCCAGGGCCAAAGTCGAGGGCCTGAAAGGGTGCAAGTTCCTGGACTCGCTCGACGGCAGGAAGGAGAAGAGCGAGGAGGGGGACGCTGTGAGGTTCGAGGAAGAGGTCGACCGGATTTACGCGGCCGTGCCCTCGGACGGAAGCGTCAAGATCGTGGTCGAAGATGGTGATGACAATGACGACGCTTCCTGTTCTTCTTCTCATTCCATCTCCCTGGAGACGGTGAACCTCCCCGACGCGGTGGTCTGGAACCCCTGGATCGCCAAGGCCAAGGGGATGGCGGACTTCGGCGACGAGGAGTACAAGCAGATGCTCTGCGTCGAGCCCGCGGTCGCGGCGAGCGGCGCGGTCGAGGTCGCCGCGGGAGCGGAGCACGTCTGCGTGCAGAAGCTGCGGCTGCTTTAGACTTTTTTAAATTTCGAATAGAGATATCCGTTGTAAAGAGTTGAGATGTCTCTTACGCGCAAAACCGCCGTCCGTACAGAGAACGAGAGGAAGAAAAAAAGGTTGAGGTCGAGGTCAAAAAAAAACTTCGACACACAATCGAACACCAAAAGGAAAAAAGAAAGCGAAAGCAAGGCGGCTCTCGCTTTTCCCTGCCTTTCTTTATCGCGCCTCTGCGATGCCTCGACAGGGGCGGCGCGGCTCGGCCGATCAGGCAGGTGGAGGAGGAGGAGGCAGCGGCTCGACGCCCCCAGTCGCGAGGGCGGCGAGCAGAGACAGGAGCAAGACTCGAGCGGCGGCGATGGGCGGCGGCGACGTCGACGACGAATACGGCGACGCTGGCTTTACCGACCGCGCTGAGGTGCTCGCGGCCCAGTACGGCTCTCCAGCTCCTCGGAGGTCGTCCCAGGGATATTCCTCAGGTCAGGAATGAAGAGAGAAGGCGTCGGAGCCGTGGGTTTTGCTATCGCGAATGGCAAGAAAGAGAGAATTGAGGGAGAGACCTCGATGCTGACGCTTCAACCTCGAAAAAAAACCCTTCGACAACAACAACAAAAACACTCACACAAACAGGCCGCTCCTCCCGCCACCCTCACTTCGCCCCTTCCACCCACCACCCCCCGGCCCCGGGGACCGCCGCCGCCGCGGCCCTCGAGAAGGCCGAGCGCAGGAGGACCAGGCACGGCAGGCAGCGAGCGAGGCTCGACGCCAGGGCCTTCAAGGAGCTCGACACGACGCTGCAGGTCTTGGGGATCGAGCCGATGAACCTCGCCGCCGCCGCCGCTGCCGCTGCCGCCGCTGCTGATGCCGCTGCTGATGCTGCTGCCGATGAGGAGGAAGGAGAAGAAGGAGACGGAGCAAAAGCAGCAGAAGCAGAAGCAGGAGCAGGAGCAGCAGGAGCAACAACCGAGCCCCGGGTCTCTTCTTCCGGAGGAGGAGGAGGCCGGCGAAGGCACCACCACCACCACCACCACCGGGGCAGCAGGCCTTCTTCGTCCTCCGCTGCTGCTGCGGGTGCTGCTGCTGCAGGGACGCCGAATGCGGCTTCGGGCAGTAAAAGCCGACGAAGAAAAGGCACGCTTTCTTCTTCCTCTGCTGCCTCAATGCGGCGGCAGCAGGAGAGAGTCGGCTTCGAAGGCAGCGACAGCGATGACGAGAGCGGTGGCGACGGCACGCCGGGGAGCAGCGGCGGCGGCGGCGGCGGAAGAGGTCGAGGAGGAGGAGCTCCAACCCGCGGCGGCCGAGGAGGAGGAGGAGGCAGTGTTGGAGGCGGCCGAGGCCTCGTCGCCAGGGCCGTCGCCCGCAGCTCCCCGTTCGCCGCCGCGGCAGCGATCGCCGGGCTCGAGGGGGAGGCCGAGAGGCTTACCCGCTTCCCGAGCTCGAGCGGTGCCGTTTCGGTGCCGGTTCCCGCAGTGGCTGCGATGGCGACGACGACGGCGATGGCAACAGCTGAAGACGAGGAAGAAGGGGACCCCAAGCCGGGGCGCTCGCCGTTCGAGGCGATGCTCGCCGCTGGTGGGGGCCCTCCCCAGGTCGTCCACGTCGATGTCGATGACGAGGAAGAAGAAGAAGAAGCGGAAGCGGAAGCGGAAGAGGAAGAGGAAGAGGAAAAGGCAACGACGCCGCCTCGACCTTCTCTTCCTCCTCTCCCTCCCCCCACCGCCTCTGCCCCTTCCGCGACCTCCCCCCCGCCCACCATCGCCCCCCCGATGGATCGCGCCCCCTCCCTCGACGCCCGCGCCGCAGTCGCCAGGGAGCGCCTCGAGTGGCACGCCTCCCTGTCCTCGCTGCTCGAGGGGGACTTTGCCCGAGAGGACTGGGAGCTCGCGGTGTCTCTGGCGAGGTCGAGGGCGCAGGACCTGATCGAGCAGCTGGTCTTCTGGCAGACGCCGCCTGAGCCCACGTGGCCTGCCAGGGAGCAGCGGCTGGACTGGCTGGAGTTCGCTCTCTCCGAGGCCAGGGACATCGCGACGAGCCTGAGGCAGCACGGCGCGCTGTCGGGCCTGGTGGCGAGGAGGGGAGGGAGAGACGGAGGAGGAGGGAGAAAGAGCGAGAAGAACGGAAGCGGAAGCGGCGGCGGCGTTGCTGCTGCTGGTCGACCTTCTTCTTCTGTTTCTGCTCCTCCAGATCCCGTTCCCATTCCTCCTAATCCTCCTTACGGTCCCCCGGAGGGCGTCCAGGCCTACGTCGACATCGTCAGGGGCGTGGCCGCGGAGCTGGCCGGGATGGCCTCCCTCTGCTGCGACGCCGTTGCAGAGGGCCTGCAGTCGCTCGCGCCCGGGTCCCCGGACACGAGGCGCGCCCTCCGCGCCGGGGCCCGCGCGATCGACGTCGTCACCGCGCTCGCTACTAGGCTGCGCGGGCTCGATCGGCTGGCTGCCGGTCGCAGCGGCGGGTCCATCGAGGAAGGGACAGGCCTGCCCACGGCTATAGGCGGTGGAAGCGGCAGCGTCGGAAGCGGCGGCAGCGGAAGCAACGGCGGAAGCGGCGAACTTTTGCCGTCTTTTTCTGCTTCTTTATCTTCTTCCTCTTCGTCGCAGCAGCAGCCCTCTGGCATCGCCGGGCTCGTCTCGGACCTGGGAGCCGTCTGCGCCCGTGTGGCCCTGGCAGCTCTCGACGCCGCGGGGGAGGCGCAGACGGCGCTGTTGACCCCTTCGGCGCTCAAGCCGCCGCAGGAGTTTGTTGTTGGAGGAGGAGGAGGAGGAGGCGATCCCGCGGGTTTCTTCGTAGAAGGAGAAGGAGACGAAGGAGAAAAGGACAACCAACAACAGCACCTCTCCGCGCACGAGATCTCGGTGCTCGCCAGGACGGTCCAGACGCTGTGGACGGGGGCCGGCGAGCTCGTCGAGGCCGTGCTGCTGGCGTGGCCCGAGCAGAGGCCCGAGCTGACCCGCGACTGGCTCGTGCTGTTCCTCGGCGCGGCGACGGCCGCGACGGCGATGCAGAGGAGCGGAGGAGGGGCCGGGGGCGGAGGAGGTGGATCCGCTGGAGGTATCGTCATCGCCCTGTTCGACGACAGCTGCGGAGACGACACGACCCGTGCTGCTGCGAGGAGAGGCACAGCTGCGGCGACTTTGACTTCGATGACGACGGGAGCGACGACGACGGCGACGACCAACACGGGCGGACCGCCGTCGCTGGTCGAGTCGGCGCCAACCTCGGACGTCGGCTCTGACGACGACCACCACCATCACCACCAAGACCACCACCTCCCGACCTCGAGAGGAGGCACGCCTCGCGGGGCCTGGGCCGCTGTCGTCGCCGGAGGCGGGGCGGAGAGGGAAAGAGCAGGAGGAGACGGCAACGACAGCTCCGCCGTGAGCACGCCCAGGGCCGGCTTCGGCGATGTTCCTCCTTCGGCGCGCAACGACGACGGCGAAGACAAGAGAAGAGCTGCCGCTGCCGCTTCCGACGCGTTGACGGCCGCGACGCTCGCTGCCGCAGCCGCCCGCGCCGCCGCCGCCGCCGCGGCCCCGAGCGACGAGGACCTCCAAGCCCAGGCGTGGATCCCCTCGTGCCTGACGGCGCTGCTGGCTTCGGCGGAGCACGCCGCCGCGGTGGCGCTGGAAGGGAACGGAACCGGGAGTGGTGGAAGAGAGAAAGGAACGGCTTCTGCTTCTGCTTCTGCTTCTCAACCTCAACCTCCTCCTCCTCCGCCGGGCATCGAGGCCCTCGCCGAGCACCTCTCCGACGCAATGTACGACCTCGCGTTCGTCTCCGCTCGCAGGGTCGCGCGGCTGTGCTCCGCCGCCGGGCCCGCGGGAGGAGCAGGAAACAGCAGTGAAGCTGCTGCCTCTGCCTCTGGCGAAAACTCGACGACGAGCAGGCTCGCGTGCTGGGCGCTCGAGCTCCTCGAGGAGCAGGCGACCGCGGCGCTCGTCTTCGTCCGCGACCTCGACGTCAGCGTCCTGGGCCGGGGGGCCAACGCGCTTCGCCTCTACTCGATGCTCCGATCCGCCGCCGACTCGCTGGTCAACGCGATTCTGCGCTGCCGCAGAGCGCTGAAGGCCAAGCGCGCGGCGATGGAGGCCGCGGCGCAGGCGGCGGTCTCTGGCGGTGGCGCGTCGATTCTTCTCGCCGGCAACGTTGGGTCTTCGTCCTCCTTCAACGACTCGAGAAGTTCTGCTGCTGATGCTGCTGCCGCCACGGCCGCGGCAGCCGCCGCGGACGCCGCGACGTGCGAATCCGGGATGCCCAGACCGCTGGCGCTGACGAGGCACACCTCGGAGGCCGGAGGAGGGGCGAACTCGTCGAGGCCGGCAACGCCTGCGACGACGGCGACGGCGACGAGGACGACGGTGAAGGAAGACAGGGAGCTGATGCCGCCTCCGCCTCCGAGACCGCCGCTGCCGCAGCCCGTGCTGTCTCCCTTCGAAGCTGCGCAGAACCTGCCGATCGCCGGGTGGGACGATGACGAAAGCGAAGAAGAAGAAGACGAGGAGAAGAAGAAGAAAGAGAAGGAGAAGGTGGAGGAAGAGAAGATGACGACTGCGACTGCGGCTGGTGCTGCTACTGCTTTCGCCAAGACCCCGGCTGCTCACCCTTCCGCCCGCCGCGTCGGCTCCCTGGCCACGACGGTGGCTTCCGAAGAGGAAGTCGAGGGAGAAGCGGAGCAAGTTCAGCAGCAGCAAGTTCAGCAGCAAGCTCTGCGCCCGCAGCGCAAGTCCTGGCACGAGCGCCTCCTCGGCGGCGCCGTCGCCGCCGTGGCCGCAGCTGCAAGCGCCGCGACGCGCAGGGGAGGAGTAGGAAGCAGCAGCTCTCGCTCGAGGTCTCGGCAGCGCTACGGCGGCGGAGGCGACTGGCGCTCGACCTCCACGAGCAGGGAGAGAGGAGCAGCAGCAGCTCGGAACACTGAAGAGAGCGAAGAAGAGCCAGAAGAGCCCCTCGACGTCCCTCCCCGCCAACGGCAGCAGCGGCAGCAAAGCCTTGACGGCGACCTCACCAGCGACGACGAAGAAGAAGAAGAAGACCCGCCCCTCCCTTGGCACGGCGACCCCTTCTGGGAGGTCTCCTGGGAGTCGCTGCGCCCGACGCTGGTCCGCAAGATCGGGCAGGGCTCGTTCGGGCAGGTCTACGAGGCGACGAGGCATTTCGCCCCCGTCGCAGTCAAAGTCATGACCCTCGCTGCCGAAGATGGACCCCCCGACCCCGACGTCTTGCGGCGGTTTAAAGAAGAGGTCGACCTGCAGCGCAGGCTGTCGCTGCACCCTTCGATCGTTCGGTTCTTGGGGGCCTGCTACGACGTCCCTTCGTCCAAAAAGAAGAAAAAGACGACGAAAAACAAGACGATGACGACGACGTCGAAAGAAATCTCTTCTTTCGCTTCCGCCAGCAGCACGGGCGGCGGCGGCGTCACCCTGGCCATCCTCATGGAGCTCTGCAGGCTCGGCAATCTCTTTAAATTGCTCGAGTACGCGCGGCGAGTAGAACGCCTCCCCGAGGGAGTGCGCTCGGGAGCCCTCCCTCCGACGTCGCCCGAGCAGGCGCGCGCCAAAAACTCGCCCGGGTGGAGGCTGTACCACTCGTGGACCACCAGGCTCGCGATCGCGCAGCAGGTCGCCGCTGCCCTGGCCTGGATGCACAGCCAGAGGGTCATCCACCGGGACATGAAGTCCTCAAACTGCCTGATCAGGCACGACTGGGCAGCGAAAGTGGCGGACTTCAACCTGTCTCGGGTCTTTGGCGCCGGCAGCCTAGGTCTGGTGCAGCACTCTGGGGCGATCACTTCTCCCGAGTGGGCAGCCCCCGAGAGACTGTCTGGCCAGTCGTATGGCCCCCCGAGCGATGTTTTCAGCTTTGGAGTTGTTCTGTATGAGCTGTGCACGCTCCGGGTGCCGTGGGACCAGCCGCCTCCGGCCTCGGCGTCGCAGCAGCTGCAGTCGCAGAGTTCGTTGATGAACAACAACGGTACCACTGCTGCTGCTCCTTCCTTTGTCCAACCAAACCAAAACCAAAACCCCCTGATGTACGACGCCGCCTTCCGCATCGTCTCCTCGGTGCCACAGGGGGCTCGCCTCACCCTTCCGGACCCCGAGCAGGTCGAGCCGCGCCTCCCGGAACTCCCGGAGGTCTTCAAGCTGCTCCGCGAGTGCTGGCACGAAAATCCAAACGCGAGGCCGACGGCGGCAGAGGCCTGCGCGAGGCTGGAAGCGATCCTGGGTGCCGTCAGAGGCAGGCAGAGAGCCGAGAGGGAGAGAGCGGCGGCAGCAGCAGCTGCTGCTATTAGTGCGAATGCGAATGCGAATGCCGGAGGAAGCGTTGCTGCCCTCGTCGCGGCCGGAGCGGCGACGCCGAGGTAGAGTTTTCGTTTTTTTTAGTTTTTTCATAGTTTCATTTCACCCCCCTTCTGTCCCGCCCGCGTCCCCCCTTATCTTTGTAAAAGTTTGAAACACTATAGAAACAAAAAACACAACACCAATCATTTTTACATTGTTCACACATTCAAAAGAGAGAAAGTTTTTTCTCCTCTTTTTTCAAGGAATCGCCTCCCCGGCCTCGGCGTGAAGCCCTCCTCCTTTGCCTTTGCTGCTCCCCGCTTCTGCCGATTCCGCTTCCCCTCCTCCACTTCCTCCTTCCAAGTGCCCAAACTCTGCATCCCACGCCGCCTTGGCTTCCTCTTTCGTCCTCAGCTTCCACAGAGGGTGTTGTTTCATTCGACTCCTCTCGCCTTCTTCTTCCTCCTCGCTCGGAGCAAACCTCACGGTCCTCTTCGACAGGCAGTCCCAGAGCGAGCTCCAGGCCCCTGTGCAGTCGTCGACGTTTCCGAACCGGTAGAACTGCTTCAGCTGGTGCCCCGGGGAGTAGCAGAACCACAGCGCGTCAAAGTACTTGACGCAAGACTCGGGTTGTTGTTGTTGAGGTTGAGGTTGAGGAGGTTGAGACGACGACGACGACGACGACGTCGAGGCCGTGGCTCCTCTGTCGCGATTCATCTCTCCGCTGGCTGCTCTCTCGATCGGTTGTTTCCTCAACGCGGCAGCAGCAGGAGACGAGGATCTATGAGATTAGGTGGGCGGCTGGTGAAGATTATGCCACTCGTAGCTCAAATCGTCGCGAGAAAAGACGCGATTGAAGTTGAGATGTTTTTTTTTTCCGATTCTGCTGATCGATCAGGCCGAGTTCTTCATTTTTTTCCGCCGTCGTTTTTCCCGGCATTGAAAATCAAATCTCTTTCCTTCTTGCTCTGCTTTTCTCCTCCTTTTTTTCATCACAGCAGGTGCCACCTCTCCCCTCCTACACCCTCATCATGGCCGTTGCCGGCGGCCGCGTCTCTGCGGCACTGGGCTCGAACCTCCTCGCGTCCGGAGCGGCAGACCGCAACGCCGACGCCACCGTCTTTGTCGGCAATGTCGACGAAGACGCCTCGGAATCGCTCGTCTGGGAGCTCTTCACGCAGGCCGGGCCCGTGGTTTCGGTCTACATGCCGAAAGACAGGGTCACAGGCGCGCACCAGGGGTACGGCTTCGTGGAGCTGGCCTCGGAGGAGGACGCCGTGTACGCAATCAAGATCCTGAACATGATCCGGCTCAACGGCAAGCCGCTCCGCGTCAATCGCTCGGCCGGCGCGGGGATGAGCGGCAGCGGCAGCGGCAACAACCCCAACGCCGCCACCGACGTCGGCGCCAACCTCTTCATCGGCAACCTGGACCCGGACGTCGACGAGAAGCTCCTCTACGATACTTTCGCGGCGTTCGGGGTCATCATCGACTCCCCAAAAGTGATGCGTGACCCGGAGACGGGCGTCTCCAAAGGTTTCGCCTTTGTCTCCTACGACTGCTTCGAGGCCTCGGACGCCGCGGTAGAGGCCATGAACGGCCAGTTCCTGGCCAACAGGTCCATCGTGGTGCAGTACGCGTTCAGGAAGGACGCGCGCGGGGAAAGACACGGGACGCCCGCGGAGAGGCTGCTCGCAGCGCAGTTCAAGGCGAGGGAGGCCGGCGCGAGGCCGCACACCCGGTTTGCGGCGGCGGCAAAAGGTGCGGGGGGAGGTGCTGTTCCTCAACAACTGCCTCCTCCTCCTCCTCCTCCTCCTCCTCCTCCTCCTCCACCACCATACGGAGGAGGACAGATGATGCCGCCGCCTCCGATGATGATGATGCCCCCTCCTCCGATGGGCTGGCAGGGGCCGCCGCCGCCTCAGGGGTGGCAGATGCCTCCTCCTCCGGCGCAAGGGTGGCAGGGGCAGCAGCGAATGATGCCTCCTCCTCCTCCGCCGCCGATGGGATGGCAGGGATTGCCTGGAGGAATGATGCCTCCTCCGCCGCCGCCGCCGCCGCCGATGGGGTGGCAGGGCCCGCCTGGAGGGATGATGGCTCCTCCTCCGCCTCCTCCTCCTCCGCCGCCTGTCGACGATGACGACGACGACGTTCCTCCTCCGCCGCCGCCGGACGAGGACGAGTGAGAATAGCAATAATTGAAATTGGCGCCAATCCGTGTCTGTGTTTTTTCTTCTTCTTTGTTTTGTAAGAACTTGAGCTCTGTCTGTCTGCCTGCAAAAGTGGAAGTGGTGTCGGCGCGAGGGAAAAAAGGTCGAGGTTGAAGAAGAAAAAGAAAAAAGAAAAAAAACAAGCTCCTTTCGACAGAAATTCTTTTCGTTTGGTTCGTCTCGAGACTTTTTTCAAGGCATTGAAAAATCTAGCCGCCACTTTGAGAGCTCGAATTGACCATGAAAACCATGCGTCTTCTCAACGCCGCGCCAAGGGCGATACCACGCGGTGTATCCTCAACTGCCGCGATGGCGAGAGCACCAAAGGCAAACGGGATGGCTCCGCAAAGCCGACGAGCAATGTCGCCGCGGCCGATGCAAGCGTCGTCGCCGAACGACGGCGGCGACACCTCGACCTCTTCTTCGACCTCCTCTTCGACCTCCGCTCGTTCCGACGCCGCGGCCTCGGCCTCCCGCGCCCTCGCGCTCGTCGACGAGGCCATGGACCTGCTCCACCGCGAGCTGTTCGTCTCGGAGGCGATAGCGCGAGCGACGGGAGAGGAGCCCGAGGACGAAACAGCCGTCGTCGCTCGCGTCGTCGAAGCTCTCGCGAGCGGGAAAACGAGCAGCAGGAGCGAGGGAGAAGAAGGAGGAGAAGGCTTTGCGAAAAGCTTCGAGGAACGCGAGGCCGAGAACGACGACGCCCTGCTTCGAGGCCTTGCCTCTTCTGCTTCACCTGAAGCTGCTGCTGCTGCTGTCGCTGCCTTTGGGGCTCCCAAACAGCCCAAGCAGCTCGACGAGGCCTTTCTGGTCGCGCTGGGCATCGCCGCCGCGGCAGCGACAGGAGAAGACAAGAAAGAGGGCGAAGATGACGACAAAAAACCCGAGCAAGACCCGAAGGCACAGGAGATCGCTCGGAGGCTGCGCCTGCTGCGCGAGGCCACGGTCAACCGTGCCTCGGCCTCTCTGCCTGCCGAGCTGCGAGCCCTCGACGCCGCGGCGAGGGCCGGGAGCGCCGCGGAGAGGCGCGCCGTGGTGAGGGAGGCGCTCGTCGGAGGAGGAGGAGCAGCAAAGAGCAGCAGCAAATCTTCGACCTCTTCCTCTCCTTCTGCCCCGCCTCCTCTCAAGCGCGTCTCCCCGGCGGCTTTCTACTCCGCCTCCTGCCAGATCATCGACGACATGGAGGAACGGCAGATCGTCCCGGACGCGGCGCTGCTTGCTCGCGTGGTCTTGTGCCGCGACGACGCACTGGCGCTGCAGCGGAACTGGAACAAGAGTGACGACGAGAGCGACAAAGACAACAAAGACAACAGCAGCAACAACAACACCGAGAGCGCCTTCGCCGATTCCCCCTCCGAGGACGCCGACCTCCGCGACGCCGTCAGCTCTCACGGCGCGATGCTCCACCTCGCGGGCGCGGAGTTCGCTTCCATGCTCGTCTCGCAGTGCAAGTCAAGTGAAGAAAGGCGCGAGCTCGTGAGGAAAATAATGCGGCGCGGGGACGTCCTGGCCTGGCAGGGGAGGAAGACGGACGAATCTGCGATCCCGACCCTGAAAAAGGCAAGGGCTGCCCCGAGGCCTGGGAGGTTGTTTGCTGCTCTGTACGCGACCATGGATGCGCTGGCAGCGAAGGGCGATTCGGAGAGGGCAAGGGCCCTGGAGAACGCTCGGAGAGATGCGGTCGAGGTCATGGAGGAGATTGCTTATAGTTAGTTTATTTCTTTCTTTCGTTTTTTTTTGTTACAACTAGAACCAAACAACCCCGGTGGCTCTTTCATTCACCTCAGACCTTCCCCTCGGCAGCAGCAGAAGAAGCCAGCTCGAGCCCGCGGTACTCCCCTCGCGAAGGCCTCGCCGTTCCCTCATCGGCAGAAGCGACACCGCCACCCCCCCTCATCCTCCACCTCCTCCACTCCCTCGCTATTCGCTCGTTGCCATCAAACGCCACAGAGAGAGCGCAGGCGCTCAGGCCCAGGGCCGCCCCGAGAGCGTCCGCCGCGGCGTCTCGCAGCGAGGGTCTGCCGGGCCACCACCCTAGGAAGTCTCCGAGCTCCTTCAGGGCACCGCCGAAAAAGGCCAACAGGGCTCCGGCGCCGAGGCGGCGAGCCGGGGTCGGGGTTGAAGAAGAAGAAGAAGAAGAAGATGAAAAATTCCCGGCGAGAGCGAAGAAACCAATGCACGCGAGAGAGAAGCAGAAGGCGACGTGTTGGAGCTTATCCGCGGCGAGCCAGGGGTCGTCGTCGTCTTTGACGACGGTTAAAGAGGACATGTCGAATGCTAATTCTGGGGCATCGTTGAGGAGGAAAAAGACGGGACAGGGATATAGAAATGTGAGAGGCGAAAGAAGAGAGAGAAAGAGATTGATTTGGCCGATTGAGATCGACTTGCGAAGAAAGAAAAAAACTTTAATTTTTTTTACAAGTAGTCCCGCTCCTCGAGCAGCTCCTCGCTCAGCTCGGGCTGGCCCATCGCCAGCGCAGCCAGGGCGCAGGACCCGAAAGTACCGTCCTCGATCTGCAGCTGCTCCTCCCTCATGTCGTCCAGCAGGGACAGCGACGCCTCGAAAAAGATCTTGCGGTCCTCGTCCGAGAGGAGTTGGGCTTCATCGCTGCTTCCTCCCGCTCCCTCGTTATTATCGTCTTTCTCCTTCATCATTTTCTTCCCACCGGAGCTAGCCCTGGCGCAGGCTCGAGCGGCGCAGTTAAGGGCGTGGGAGCGCGTCGATGCGGGGCGTTGGAGCCAAGACGAAGACGACGAAGACGACGACGACGAAGAAGGAGAGGAGGTGCTTTCATCACCGCCACCAGCAGTGTTGTCGCTGCCGACTTCCCCCTCGCGGAGCAGGTCGAGCAGATCCATGCAGGCTTCGGCTTGAACCTCCCGCGCGAGCCTCGAGAAAACACTCCTGATCGCCGAGCAGGCAGGGGGGTTGGCGGCGGCGTCCGGAGCTTCGTCTCCTCCTCCTCCTCCTCTCGTTGCAGCCGCCCTTGCCAAGAAACCCGTGGCCTGCTGCCAGTCTCCGTGCTCCGCCGCCGCCCGCGCCGCTGCTTCGTACCCTGAAGCCGGCAGTTTCACCCGTAGCACGCGAGCTTCCGTGATGAGTTCGACGGCTTTCACCCAATTTCCGGAGGTTTCTGCATCTGACAGCAAGAGGGCGTAGTCGCTCGAGGAGCGAGGTGGAGAGGAAGCGTCGAGGTCGTCGAGGTCGTCGTCGAGACCAAACGAAGAGGGCCGCCTCTTTGCAGCGCAACTGATTGACGCACTGCGAGCTCGTACTATTCGCGTTGCGTTTGTTTTCGCCGTTATAGCCGCGATACGACGCTTGATCTTTGCTGCCGGAGCGGCGAGGGCAAAAGAGCCGAGGCAGAGGTGGGACGCGACCATGATTCGATGAGTGAGTTACTAGAAGATTCGGGGAAAAAGTGATTTTTTGCTCACTTTTTTCGTTTTTTCTATCTCGACGATTTCCAACTCGACAACTCCTATCCCCATACAGAATGGTCCCTCCCGTCGCCAAGAAGACCGCGGCGGCCCCGAAGACGGCAGACGTCGTCACGCTGCCTGACGGGACGACGGTGAGCGAATAGAATGAGAAGGAGAGACAAAAAGAAGAGAGAGAAGCAGAGCAAATTGAGCGAGCCAAACTAGTCTTTTGCGGATTGCCTCCCCTTTGACGAGCTCGTTCATCTGCTGAATTGTCCAAATCGCGATAACTAGAATAAGAAGGGACAATAAAATCTCGTCTGCCGCGTTGAGGGGATCGAAATAAGGCCGAGAAAGGCTCGAAATTGCGGGAAGATGATATTGCTTTCGAAAGCGGCGACGTCGTCGACGACGACGACGAAGAGCTCGCTCCTTCTCTTTATCTCCTTTATCTTATCTCTCAACCTCTCAACCCTGACCTCTCTTCCTTCCCCTTCCCTTCTCTTCTCTCCCAACCAATTCCGTCAGCTGCCCCTCGCCACCCCTCCCGGAGTCGCCCCCGCCCTGGCAGCGCAGGTCATCGCGTTTATGAAGTCCAACCCGCAGGCGGCAGCCCTGGCCGCGGAGCAGGCCAAGAAGGTGCTGGCCCAAAACCCTCAGATGGCCGACGCGATGCTGAAAGCTCCCGGGATCGCCCAGCAAAAAGGGCCTGAGTACGCCGCCGCTTTAGAGAAATTGGCCGAAGACGAAGAGTTAGGTCCCATCTTCGCCGAGATCAAGGAGAAGGGCATCGAGGCGATGCAGAAGCACTGGTCAGACACGGAGCTGATGGAGAAGGTCGCCGTCAAGATGCGAGCCTTGCAGGTCGACGTGCCCGGGACGCCCAAGAGAGGGGGGAGCGAGGAAGCTCCTGCCGAGATCAAGAAGCCCGTGTCGAGCTCTGCGGGCGATGTTGCTGCTGTTTCGAATGGCGGCGGCGTCGACCTGCACGCGCTGGCCAAGGCCGGAGACGCAAAGGGCATCGCCGCGGCGCTCTCCAAGAGCAACAAGAGCAGCGACAACAACAACGCCGACGACGACGGAAAGAACGCTGCTTCGACCTCTTCCCCCGTCGACCCCAACGCCCGCGACTCGCGGGGCATCACCCCGCTGGGGATCGCGGTGGGCTACAACAAGCTCGACGCGGTCAAGGTGCTGCTGGCAGAGGGGACCGGGGTCGAGGTGGACTCGGGGTGCGACTCGAGGAAGAGCACAGCGCTGCACTTTGCGAGGTGAGATTGATGTTTTTTTTCTATTCTTTTCCTTTCTTTCTTTCGTTTCGCCGCTGGAGATCCTCAACAAAAAGCTCACTCACTCTCTTTATTTCTGTGCTTTGAAAACTTCCAGTGGCTACGGGAGGCTCGAAATCGTCGACTTCCTCCTCAAGAAGGGCGCAGACCCTCGGGCCCTGAACTCGGCGGGGCAGACCCCGGTCGACGTCGCGACCGTCAACCGCGAGATGAAGGCCGTGAAGCTGCTGCAGAGAGCCATCGCCGAGAAAGAGAGCAAGGAGGAGGTGTTTGTGTGAATAAGGAAGAGGTGCGGGTTGGTGGTGGAGGAGGAGAAGGGAGAGAAGGAGAAAAAGCTCCATTCATTTCATCATCAGTCTGCGTTTGTTTCCGTTCTTTTTTTTTCCTTCTCTACCCCTTTGTTACGAATTAAAACGAGCTCCTTCCAAGTGGAGACTCCATCGTGTGAGTAGAGAGAGAGAACGAAAGAGAGAGGCGACAATGACCTTTTGTACACTTTCCTTGTTCTTATTTTTTACAAAACGAACAAGGGTTTCCTTTCCCTCCGTTGCGCGCAAGAGAGCAAAACTCTCTCTCTTCCTGTCTCTCTCTCTCTCTCTCTCTCTCTCTCTCAACTCTGCTTCCGCCTCTGAAACACCCGCACCCGCCCGTCCGTCCCGGCAGCGAGCAGCATTCCGGCGTCCCCCGGGCGGATCGCCATCGCCGTGACGGGACCCGAAGAAGGATTACTAGAAGAGGAAGAACCGTGGATCGACACCGACGAAACCATTCCTCCCTCGTCCTCTTCGACGCCCCAGCAGCAGACCCTCCCGTCCTCAGAGCCGCACGCCGCGTAGAGGGAAGAAGCATGACCAAACAGCGCGCACCCGGTCCTGACCCCGGAGCTCGCGTCGTGGCCCGAGAACTCCGCCAGGCGAGCCCCCGAGCGCAGGTCGAGCAGCCTGAGTCTGCCGTCGAGCCCCGCCAGCAGCGCGCAGTCATTGCTGTTGTTGATTTTGCTGTTTTTCAAACTGCCACTGTCACTCCTCCCCGCGCAACTCGTCGAGCCCAGGGCCATCGCGGCGATCGGGGCCCCCACGTCGTCAATGGACTGCTGCCCCCTCCGCAGGTCGTAGCTGCGCATCCGCCCGTCGACGCTCGCGGTGACGACGAGAGGGTGAGAAGAAGAAGAGGAAGAGGAAGGGGCGTTGGTGTTTTCATTGCTCCCTGCTCCTCCGCCTCCTGCGCTCAAAACAGAAGCGATCCCGACGCCCGTCAGTGAGTCTTTGGCGCCCCTGAAGACCTGGATCGGGTTCGGGGAGCGGGAGCGCGGGTCCCAGGCCCTGGCGGTGGCGTCGTCCGAGGCGGAGACGACGACGGAGGTTGTCATCGATCCGCTTTCTTCGCTATTGTTCGCTTTCCCTCCACTGCTGCTGTCGAACAGGCACACGCCGCCGACGGCCGCGTCGTGGCCGCGCCACTTCCTTATCACCGCGCCCGTGGCGACGTCCCACCACGCGACGCCCCTGTCTCCCGACCCGCCGCCAGAGGCCAGGCGCGCCGAGTCGGCCGAGGCGGCGAGGCAGCGCACGCCGTCGTCCTTGGAGGCCGCGGCGTGGCCCCCCGAGTAGGACTTGACCAGAAGGTTTCGCTGCGGGTTCCAGAGGCGGATGGTTCGGTCCTGTTTGTTGGTTGGAGGTGGAGTTGGTGATGGCGGAAGAAGGAGAAGGAGAAGGAGAAGGGAGAAGGTGAGAGAAACAAAAAGGTCGAGGTCGAGAAAAAGTTGCTCATTCGATTGAAGCAGAAAATCGAAATCAAGCTCACCGTGCCCCCCGTGAGCGCGTAGGCCCCCGAAGCGTTGAAAGCGACGCAGAGGACCGCGCCCTCGTGGCCCTGGAGGAAGCCCGAGGGCTCGGAAGGGAGCGCATCGCGGCCGGAGGGCGCCGACGCGGGCATTGAATTCGAGAGAGTTTTTTATTTGAAGTGATCGATCGAAGGAGCTCTTCATTTTCTCTCTCTCTTTCTCTTCGTGCCTGCGGACGTCCGCAGCAGCTTGTGGCTTGCGATTCTTCTTTTATTGCGGTCGAGCGTTTCTGCTTCTCTCGAGCCCTCGGAAGGATATCACAACTCCGGCCTTTGCAGGGCTTGATCCTGAGACAGTCTCCATTCCCCCAATCCACGTGGAGCGAGGAGAAAAGGGGCAGAAGGACTGCGCAGTGAGAAGAGAGACATCCAGCATCGTCGCGGCTCTCGTCTTTCCCAATGGCTTCTCGTCGTCATCGAAACAACAACGAAGAGGCACCGCCCTCTGGGTCGCAACAGGCCCCGCCCGATGTCTCGACATCCAGGGGAGTCTCCACAGGTGCGTCATCTTGCGTCTCTCGCGATTAGAAAGGGGAAGAATGGGCGGGAGAGCTGCGGAGAAGGGAGAGAATGCGTTTGCTTTTTTTTTCCCCTTGCGTCGCCCGGTCGCCTCTCTTTCCGCCGCCGCCGCGGCGGCATAGCAAAGCGAAAACCCTGAGAAGAAAAAAACGCCCTCACCCCTCTTGTCGTTTCGCCCCCCTCTTCCCTTGCCCTTCCACTTCCAACACATACACGCCAAACAACAAACAGACGACGACGAGGCTCGTCCGCTCCGCTCGACCGTGCTAGCGTCGTCGTCGAGCAGCAGGAGCAGATCGACGGCGGAAGGAGGACTTGAAGAAATAGGAGTTGGAGGAGGAGGAGAAAGAGTCGGAGGCGAAAGAGAAGAAGCAGCGACCGCTGCCTCTTCCTCTCCCCTTCCGCCTTCGCGCCCTCTTTCGCCTCCGCGCCCGGCGATGATGTCCCCTTCCCCGAGCGAGGAGTCGCTCAGCGACCTCGCTGCGAGAGCAGGGACGGGAGGAGGTGGAGGAGGAGCAGCAGGAGCAGCAGGAGCAGGAATGAGGACGTCTATCGACGCTTCGACGCCGCTCACCGAGGCCGCGGGGGGTTCTCTGCGCAGGAGCCCGCTCAAGAAGCACAAGGTGGAGGATCAGGAGGAACATCCAAAGAAGAAGAAGAAGAGGTGGTGGTGGTCCTCTGCGTCTTCTTCGGAGAGCGCAGCAGCAGCAGCGGAGGCGGCGACGATAACTGCCGCCTCGGCCTCGAGCAGCAGAGGCGAAACCTCGACGACGACGACGACAGCAGCAACGCCTCCACCTCTTCTCCCACCTCCTTCCACTCCTTCCACTCCTTCCTCATCTCTCCGCACCCGCCTCTCCAGCATCAAGCGCCCCTCCAAGTCCCAGTGGCGACGCTGGTACGCAACCGCCATGTTCACCATCGTCGCGGCCCTGCTCTCGGCGGACCAAAACCTGATGTCGCCATCGCTGTCGGCCATCGCGTCCGAGTTTGGGATGAGCGACGAGGACAAGGACAGGTTGTTAGGGGGTTACATCTCCGCGATCTTCTTCGCAGTGGGTGCCCCCGCAGCTCTGGCAGCCGGGTATCTGGCAGACAGGATCCACAGGCCAGCGCTGATGGCTCTGGTGGTGGCTTTGGGGGAAGGGCCCTGTTTGTTCACGCCGCTGGTGCGAGGCTACAGGGGCTTACTGGCAGTGAGGACGCTTACGGGACTCGCGGTGGGAGGTGTCCCTCCACTGCTTTACTCTTTGGTGGGGGACCTGTGGCCTCCGAGACACCGAGCCAAGGCCACGGCGACGGTACAGGTGGCTCTCGGCGGCGGGCTGGCGCTCGGGCAGGTTGTCGCCGGCTTCCTGGGTCCGATGTGGGGATGGAGGGCACCCTTTGTGGTCGTTGCTGCCCCCAGTGTTGGCGTGGCCGTGCTGATGCTGCTGACGTGCCCGGACCCCCCTCGGGGTGGGGTCGAGGACGCCGTGGTGGAGGTGTTGGAGGTCGAGGCGGAGAGGGCGGCGGCTGAAGCAGGAGGAGGAGGAGGAGAGGGAGGAGGAAGGGAAGGAAGAGGAGGAAGAGAGGAGCAGAGGAGGAGAGTTGAAGCAGTGACGACTGTTGTTTCGTCTTCTTCTTCTTCCGCTCCCGCTCCCGCTTCCGCGACAGCAGAAACACCTCTTCCACTTCCACACGCACACCGCCACCACACCCACCACCACCACACTCACCCCCACGCCCCCTCGGAGCTCCACCTCACGGCACCAAAGGGCCTGGCCGGCGTCGTCGCAGCGGCTCGAGTCCTGGCGGTCCCCTCGGGGGCAGCTGCCATCTTGCAAGGTCTTCCAGGGTCCATCCCCTGGGGCGTGGTCATGGTCTTCATGGTCGACTACCTCCACGCCCAGCAGGGGCTCTCGGTGCAGTTTGCCGCCTCGATCGGCCTGGCATGGGGTATTGGCGGGGCTCCGGGAGTGCTCGGTGGGGGGTGGCTCGGGCAGTATTTGCATGACAGGGTCGGACCGGGAGCGATGCCGATGGCCGTCGGAGCTTCGGTGGCGCTCTCGACCCCGCCCGCGCTGTTCCTGGTGCTGGGGAACGTCGCGGCTGCTCCGAGGTCGATCGTGCTGATTTTGGCGTTCCTGGGAGGGATGCTCGCGAGCTGTTCGGGGCCAAACTGCCGGTAAGAGAGAAGAGAGTTTTTTTTTTTTTTTTTTTAAAGGGGGTTTGCTTTTTCTTCCGTTTTTTTTTCACCTTCTTTTTTTCTTTTTTTTTTTCTTTTTCTTCCTCTCTTCACCACACCACCCCATCCCCCACCCCCTCCCCCCCA
>Ga0114918_10000292_pt1 | contig 42063 bp, 69 predicted proteins | sample LantaG_FD_87015 | JGI IMG/M metagenome (GOLD analysis project Ga0114918, IMG submission 87015) | Deep subsurface microbial communities from Baltic Sea to uncover new lineages of life (NeLLi) - Landsort_02402 metaG | ecosystem: Environmental > Aquatic > Marine > Oceanic > Sediment | place...
AAAAAAGTAGAGACGAAAAAAAGTAGAGACGAAAAAAAGTAGAGACGGAAAAAAGTAGAGACGGAAAAAAAGTGAGAGGGCCGGTTCGTTCCCCGGGGCCGGTCCCTCACTCCTTCACCACAAAAAAATTAGATGTTTAGATATCGAGTTATGTCCGAAAGAAGCAAACGGAGGTCAAAATGAACAGCTTCGATGTTCAAGTACAAGTCGAAGAAAAGATTGATTACTCAAGATTTTGTCCTGGTTGTCTTCTTCTTCAAGATGGACAAATTCCTGATGAAAAGAAGGATTGTCCAAATTGTGTTTGGCCTGGGGATGAAGATCTGGATAAAATTGATGAAAACGATGTTTATTCTTACCTTGAGGAATCGGACCAGTTCCTGAATGATATAGAAGCTGATGCTCAAGTTTTGGAGTCTGCTGGCTGGGGAACTGATGAAGATTATGGCTGTTACGATGAGTGTCACATAGACGACTGGTAAAATACCAGGGTTAGAGATGATCCGAGAAATCTCCATAGCGTTTGAAAGAACGCTTTTCTTTTCCGGTATTTTAGTCACTTATAGTTTTGGCGGAAAGGGAAACGGTCACCACTAGAAATATCAAAAAAAAGAAATCAAGTTGTAACTGAAACCATCAATGGAGATAGAAAATGGAAGTTGTCAAAAAGGTCGGTCCAATTACTCTCTGCATGGAAAATGGAAAATTCTATCTCGTTCACTGTAAAACAAGAAAAAGTCAACCTTTCGATACTGACAAGCAAGCGTGGATAACACTCCGGTCTCATGGAATTCACTGGGAAAGAATCTAGCAACGGATAAAGAGTCATAAATCAACACAGGAGAATTAATCATGGAATGTCAATGTAGTGCGTGCGTACGTGATCGTCTTAACAAGCAAATTCAAAAGCAAGTCGATAACGTCATAGCCCGTATAGACCGTATAGACCGTTTTAATTCGCTGTTGAAGGTTTTGCCTCCGACAGATGACGAACTGACTAAAGCTCTCAAGGGACAACTCTTCACGTACACTGGCAGAATCGACAGAATTAGGGACAATTCCTATGTCGGTAATGTCTATGAAATTCAATGCATCGCTGGCGATAATGTGGTTGCCGTGCTCAAGTGTTCCGGAAACGGAGGCACATATGATGCCGGCAAATCTCGTACTTTCAATAGAAAGATGCATGGAATTATTATGGTCGAAAAGAGCTATCTGATTTCACTCCGGGGATGGTAAAGTCAGGGATTGAAGAAAAGAGAAATTCAAGACGGTTTTAAAGACTTGCGGTGGGTGGAAGCCGTCACTCTAAGAGAAACCGCACACTACGAATAAATCGAGAAACCCTTCACAGTTTATGTTGTCATCAACCTAAATAAAACAAGGAAAAATAAATCATGATAGCTATTGTTGGAAATGGGAGGCTGGAACTGCTACGTGAGAAATTCATTGGCCAGATCATTACTGTCGATGGCCCACAGCCACTTAATGGTGATAATTCATGGAAGGGTGATCTATTCAGGGTAATTGATATTGAAGAAGATGAAAAGTTTAAGGTTTTGTCGATTGTTACATATCGTGAAGGATATACCAGATATGATGGAGCTAAGCAAGATCCATACATATGTCAATCACTGGACAGCCCATTCCATATCGACCCGAAGAAATTCCGCATTCGTCTTGTCACTCCTGATGATATGTTACATATGATGATCGAAGTAGCAAGAGACTGGGACGATCATGATCGCCGGGTACTTGCCCAAAAAGGCTATTCTATGAAGAAAGATTGAAAAAGGTTCTTGAGTCGTTTCCCCAAATAAAACGAAAGGATCATGAAATGGCGAAGTATGTAACAACTGCTTATTGGCCTTCTGGTTCTATTACAAAAGAAACTCATCCAGATTGGAATACTGCTTTTGAAATTCATAAAAGATTGATGCGCAATAGGTATAGTCAATGCCGGCCTGACAGAGTTACCATTACACTCGCTCAAGAAGAGAAGCCAGATGTTGTATCGACGTTAACGAAAATCTTGATTTCAGAAGTTAAGAATAGGTATGTCGGAAAGATCATCACTGTTGATGGAACACAACCTGGTACAAGCAATGATGGATCATGGCGTGGAGATTTCTTCAAGGTTCTGAGTATTAATGATAAATTGGAATTTATGGTTGAATATCTTGTCGATTTCAGCATGGGCTACAGAGATGGCAATAAAATTGGTTCCAGTACTTATACATCTAATATGCGTGCCTCATGTTTTGATCAACCAGTTTCTATTGATTCAAAGCATTTCATCATTCGGCTTGTCACTCCAGAGGAAGTCATTAAAGCCATGTTTCCTTTGAGAGCAACCTCTGATGATATAAATTATCGTCAACAAGCTAAGAGTGGTTACAGGATGGTTTCTGAAAAAGATCGTAAAAGTCACGGACTTTGGTAACACTCCTGAATATCTGAACCATAATTCAGTAGGTAGTAGCAACGATAACGGCAATCGAAACAGAAAAAAAGAGGAATCAAGAGAATGAGCTTCATCTGCGACATCTGCAACAAGCCACAGACAGCCGGAACCAAGCCAAATCGCAAGACTACTGAAGTTCGCACAAAGGCAACAGGCGGTCTTGAAATCGCCAAGGAAGTCGATGCCTGCGACAAGTGCGCACCGAAGATTGGCGAACCCAAGAACGTCACCACGGCTATTTCAACTCTCCTGGGATAATGAGCACAGAATGTTAAGTCGGTACAATTAAAACCTTAATGCCAAGAATTGCAAAGGGCAGCGGGTTACTACCGCTGAAAGTAAAAACCGACAAAACATCTCCCGAAAGGGACTCTGAGGCCAAGATCTCTAGGGACATGAGCAGTGTTTGCCTTAACATGTTCCTAGAACTTGGTCGGAAGCGCGATAACTCCAAAAAACGGAGAAGAATATGGCTAAGACAATTAATGGCAAGGTTCGGGTAATCGAGAAACCCAAATATGTACAAATTGCACTTTGGTCTGGGCAAGGTCCACTCCTGAATGTGACTCATGCCAATGGATCATGTAGTAACCATCGTATTTCTAATGCCATAGCTGAAGTTCTTATCGCTAATGGAATGAGTTACGAGGGGTAAAGTTTACTCTTTATTATCTACAACAAGAAGTTCTAAGCTGGGAGGCCAAAGGCAAATGTACGGAGAATGGATAGATTGCATGGGATGGAGCATTTTCATTAATTGTTGTCCTTCCACTTCTGAAGAACTGAAAATGGCAAAGGCAAAGAAATTCGCCCATTTGCTGAATAACGGTTACACTCCAGATATTCCGCATAGAAAACTTTAGACGCTATGAACAATCCAAACAATAATAAACCCATTTATTGTCAATACTGTACTGCGCAAATTACTAACACACAATGCAAAACAGAAGTTGTGTGTCATGCATGTGGACATTTTTACACAGTCAAAAATGATGGGGAATCGGACTATCTTGTGATTCATCCAATTTCTGAACATTTAGAAAATAAGCTGATCTATGGCTATAATAAAACAACTGACTTAATGTGGGTAGAACGAGACGGAGAAAAGATTCTCGTACAGAAATGCGTTCCTATGAGACCGGGTATTCCATATTGGTATATAGTTCCAACAGAAAAAATCTAAGTTTTGGGGGATTCTGACAGATAAAGCACCAAAGCATCCACTCGTTTTCTCACTCATAGTTATGATGATATGGCTCAAATCATCACCACTGTTTATTGTTCTTTTTTTTCAATGAAAGAAAGGAAATAACGATGATAAAACATAAAGACATGATAGTTAGTTTGCCAATTGGAACATGAAACGACGGATCAATCCCAAGTAAAGATAGAGAATTTTTTGCCGCTAGAATTCGTTGGTTTCCAGATGTTCCGGCTCAATGTCTGCAAGTTTACACAGAATGCTTTGGTGGCCCTGATTGGGTTACTGTCAAAAAAGAGTGGGTTACAATATGGTAAAATATCCTGAAATTGAAGATATTCTAGCAGAATTGGAAGAGGCAAAATGTGAACAGGAAGAACTTGACGAGTCCGGTGACCTTGAGGATCGTCTTGAAAATCTTCAGCGCATAGAAGATCTTGAATCGTTACTTTTTAAGGTAAGAATGATAGAAACAGGCGAACGATAACACCCCGGAAATAATAGTCTAACACAGTTTGGTTCGTTGTCAGAAACGTCCGAAGAATCCGAAACGGTCAACTAGGAGAAAGAACATGCTGGACTCACAAGCTCAACTCGTCACGAAGACCCAAGTCGTTTTGTCTCGTCTGGATGAAAGCCATCTTGACTTCAATCTGACTGGCTCCCGTTACTTCGGCGGGGCACGTCCGGACAGCGACTACGATTTCTTTGTGGAAGATGAATCATCCATCTGTCATGTTCTCGAAGACATGGGATTTTTCCGACTTCCTTTCACTAACTACAAGGATAATGAAACCATATCGGTCTATCGTTTCATTGTTGCTGATGAAGGCACCCAGATCGACATTCAGGTTGTCGGAGATGCTGAAACCAAGAAGAAGGCTCAGGAATTGCTCTTTAACACAATTCCTCAACTAGTTAGAGGCAAGTCCAGTTTGGGGCCTTTGGACCGCAGCCGGAAGCATCTCTGGAACATGGCATACGAAATCGTCAAGTTGCGGGCCAATAATGCCAAGTTGGTCGAAGCATTCCGTGTCATTAGTACCGGAATCAAGGAAACTATGGGGAATGCCACCATTGTACTAGAAGAGCAGTAATCCTCACTCCTGAATTGGGAACCGGCCTGCCATTGAGGTAGGTCGGAACCCAAACAAGGAAAAAAAAACATGTCGAAAAAGTATGTTTGTCACACTGATGCCGGTCATGGATGGATTGCTGTCAAACGCAAGGAATTGGAAAGCCTTGGCATTCTTGGCCTGATCACTCCATGTTCGTATCAAAGAGGCCAGACAGTCTATCTGGAAGAGGATCAGGATGCCTCAACATTCTGGAAGGCAAAAGAAGCAAAAGGAGAGAAAATAGAAACAAGAGAAAGCTATCACGACTATTCTCCAATTCGTCTTTATGAGAGTTTCCATCCGGGGACTGACACACATTGGGATTATGAGCAGAGCAAATGGATCACTCCTGAAAGTTGACATTCTCAGTCATTGAAGTAGGTCAAAACTCAAACGGAGAATGAAAGATGCCACAATCACAGTACATGACGGAACCAATGACTGAAAAAGTCTATTCGCTCCTCGCAGAGGCCGCGAAGGATTGGGCTGGATATGACTTCACCTACAACGACAGAGACATAGCTAGAGCGGTTGGGGTCACAGAGGCAACGGCTAGGAATTGGAGGCAACGTGTCCATGATCCCGAAGGGTCCAGACTGTATATCAAATGGCATAATGGACGGCGGGTAATACAACTGGTCTCTGACTACCATAGGAAGCGTCAAGCTGAAATGGATAGAAAACTGGCGCTTCTTGAGAAGGAAAATGACCGAAACCAGGAATATGCTCGTTTTTTGGGATTAGCAACATAAACGAGCAAGAATAGGGCAGGTCTCGCCAATCCTTGGCTACAAGCTCCCCCTTGCGCCCTACAATTTCAAAGGCAAAGAGATGCAACTGAGAGAATTCTTAGGAAAAGAAGGCGTATGGATGTATAACGGCACGAGATGCCGAAACGCCGTCATGAGAGGCGCAAACGTTAGGTTTGAGTACAAAAGCGTCTTCGGCTGGGAAGTTGCCTACATGCCTCCATCGACGGAAGTCAAAGAAGAGGAAAACATAGCCAGAAAGCCCAGAAATCCCACACTGTTGGCTCTTGATACGCCATTGCCAAAGCCAAAGCCACGAAACGCTGACCCTGGCGGATGGAAGGCAGAGTATGTCAGAGAGACCCAGAGAGACCTTGACGCTATCAGAGGTGAATGAAGATAGCAAGCACTCATAGTTATGGGCTAAGTAACCCACCCCTGATATAACTGAAACAAGCTGAATAGATCAGTTCGGCAACCGCAACCAATCGAAGAGGTAATCATGGAAAAAGCAATGTTTAGAGCGGTCAAAGAAGCAGTCGCAAGCGTCGATTTCTCTGAGATCGAAAAGCGCTTCAACATCAAGATCAACGTCTGCGGAGGCGGAAGTTTCGATCCTACGGAGGCAGGGGGAGGAACCTTCAAGATCGAAGCAGTTCCCATCGTTGACGGTACAGCCAAGCCCAAGGGGCAACTCGATTTTGAGCGTTACGCCGATCAGTACGGACTTGAGCCGTCCGACTTCGGCAGAACGTTCCTCAGTAGGGGCAGAGAGTTCCGCATCAGCGGATTGGTTACTCGCCGTTACAAGATGCCTATTAACGCCGAAAGGGTAAGCGACGGCAAGGGCTACATGTTCGGAGCCGATACCGTATGCAGAGCGCTCGGCAAGACCTCAATGCAAACCGTCATTCCTCGTCGTCCTTGGTAGCTGACCCAAGGAACGGAGGGAGGGACCGCAAACCTCCCTCCACCCCAGCTTTTTCCACACAGTTTTGCTGAGAGTAGGTCAGCAACAAAGGAAAATGAAAAATGGCAAAGCTCATTAGTCCTGGCGGCGAAGTCACCGAAGTCAAGCCGAAGAATGGCAAGACATTCAGCCTTGATGAGATGTATGAGTATATCGGATGCTCCATGGTTCAATTCAGCGATGGAAAGGACGGCGAAACTCTGATTTTCGATGAAGAATTTCTCTGCCGGGGAGATATCGTCAACACACCACTGGGGTTTGCTCTCGTAAGCAGAGATGAAGACGGCAATGAGGTCTATAAGCCTTGGCTGAATCATACGGCCACAAGAATGATGCACCCCAGTATGGGACCGTTCGTTCACAATGTTATATGCGGAAATTGCCTCGTCTGCGATGAGTCTGAAGTCAACTGAAGAATGACGTTTACTGCCCAGTCCTCTGCCGATTCCCGGTCAGGGCTGGGCCTTTCCTTTTTCTAATTATCAAGCACTTATAGTTGACAGCGTTCTCACCACAGTTTTTCGCGGAAAGAAACAAGAAGACCATGGACAATAAGCGAATAATTCAAAGTTATGTCATGTATGGTGATCAAAAGTTCTTTGTCTCAACTATAGAACGTGATTATGACATCGCATATGCAGGTGGGGTAATTCGAGGAGAGGAAACTATAGTGTGGGAATATGACCGTCTTACACGAAAAAGAGGTTCCATGGTGGGACAGGGAGGCGGTCTTCAGGATCATTTTAAGATCTGTCTTTCCTTGCATAATACTGGTCTAATGCCTGAAGAGGATTGACAATGTTTTGGACCAAATTAGCTTGCTTCTTCGGTAAACATGACTTTCACTTCAAAACTTATTTTCTTAGCGGGGGATATGCTGTGGGATATCAATGCAAACGTTGCAACCTATGGCGCAAAGACTCAGTAAGAAAACCATGGACAGATGACTCTCTTTCACCACTGTGTTAATAAGGTTAAAAAATAGATAACATGAAATACCAATTTATAACTGACTGCGTTTCTTCTTGCGCTAAAGATATCCACGATATGACAGATAATGCGCGAGAAATTACTTACGAAACCTTCAGACGATATGTTGACACACGCGAACTTGAGGAAATGCTAGGATACAAAGGATCTGGACTCAAAATCAAAAACGATTGGGCAGTTAGTTTTTATCGTTCAAAATATAGAGGAAAAACTTGCGTCTATATCTTATGGTCCTCTATCGAATACATTTACTCACCACAGATGGAACTGTTGTAATGACTTCAAGTACCGAACGACAGACTTCCATGGTTAAGGTTATCTAACACAATGAGGTCAGATCATGGTGACTCGTAAGAAGAAAGCAAGTAAGTTTCTTGAACTGATGGATGCAGCTTCAGCCTACATTACTGAGGAAAAGCCAAAGTCAGAAAGTCCTGAAGATATCGCCAGAGTCATGAGACCGCTTACCCAAGATCTGACACAAGAATCATTTTTTATCGTTTTGTTGAATACCAAGAACAGAATTCTTAGCATCGAAGCCGTCACCACTGGTCTCGTAGATAGAGCGCCTATACATGCAAGAGAAGCATTCAGAATGGCAATTGTACAGAATGCAAGCCGAATCGTACTTGTTCACAATCACCCAAGCGGGGATCCTACTCCTTCAACCCAAGACATCGCATGTACACGTCAACTGGTTGAAGCAGGAAAGATTATCGGAATTGAAGTTATCGATCATGTCGTTTTGGGGGAAAAGACAGAAAGTCGTTACAAGGATTACATTTCCTTCCGCGAAGAAGGATTGGTTTAACACCACGGCTTTTTCATCACAGTTTCAATTGGAGTAGGTAAAAGAGGTTAGAATGAAAGCAAGATTGAGCATAGACTATCCTGGAGACACTCAAATTCAAGTCTTCAAAGGTAGAAACAAAAATCCTCATTTTATTATTGTAGGTGCTGATATTGAAGATTTGGATATTGACAAAATCTCTGAATATCTCAACGGATGTGATTGGACCGATAGAGGCAGCAAAGGATGGATCACTCCTGGATTATGTTGCGACGACTTCTTGAGATAGAGTCCAAACAGAGAATCAAGGAAACTGACAATGAAGATGATTAAGGCAATCTCGGATGCAATCGCGACTCGGTTTGAGAATACCGAAAGCGCAACCATTGAAGTCAATGGAGATGGCTTCATCATTACGATTCCGTTGGGCGCAATGATGCCAACAGAATATGGAAATATTGCCGATGCAGTTGGGCACGAAATTTATCGAATTGCCCAAGATAACCATTACGAACTTGATGACCCACCACTGGCTCTCATGGTCGAAAATGATGAAATCGTTCTCAAGGCAGGGTTTTACTTTGCCGAAGATGAAAGCTGAAACAATCAACTACTGGAGCTAGGGTCTGACCTCCCCTAACCTCCATCGAAAGAGAAGCTGGGGCCTTGACCTCCCCGGCTTTTCTCCTTTTCCTACACAGTTTTGGACACTTATAGTTATTTCATTATGTAAATACAAAATCACCACTAATTTTATGAGGTTTGATATTTTGGAATAGGTCAACGAAAGGAATAAGATGAACGAAAGGAATAAGATGAACGAATACGCAGTCAACCATACTCCGTATAACTCAACTCGTTTCTATGTCTCGAAAATGAATGAGAGAGCAAGGAAATTCCTTCAAAGCATCTGTTTTTGGGGGGATTCTGACCATGAGATCAATGGCTATATTGGATTTGAGGTAAAGAGAGAAGTTTTTACCTCAGTTGCGAATATCATGAATAATGCCTTTAACATGGTTCTCACTCCTGAAATTTTGCATTGAGACATTCTCAGGTAGGTCATAACTTTCAAAGTAAAAAGAGGTCAAGATGAATACATTCTACTTTGATACTGGCGTCAAACTTTACGGCCACAGCAATCCCCCCATGAGATTGTCGGAGGGACAAGTTTGGCGAAATGGAACAAAACAGATACCTTTCGATGCTGACGCTCCCAAAGATTCCATGCTGCTCTTCGCTTGCGATGATCCTAACCATCCAGAAAAGAAAATCCCTGGAGTTATTGTTTGCGAAATCAGCAACACGTCACTGCTCAGCAAGTACGCCTACATGAGGACACCCCTGAAGTCAGTAACTGCCACTGTTTGAGGTAGGTCAACAAACGGAGGTCAGAACATGAAGTTCTTCAAGATCATTCAAGAGAACGTTAACAGCTACATCCATAAGCCGAAAATCGTTGTCGAAGCCGGGAATGGTTCGATCAAGATAACGATCAACCATGGCCATATCATGGCGCAAGATGACGCCATCGCAACCATGGCCATAGCCAGATATCTTTTGAATGTAATGACAGAGGAATATGACACAGAAGATACGCCGTTCCACTTCTCGACCAACGGCGACGGCGAAGTCCTTTTCGTAATGGAGTTTTTCAACAAGATTTGACAAAGACGGCGATTGACTTACGCTGTCCAACCTCGGAAGAGCCGGGCTTGACCTCCCCTAGTCCTTTCTCCTTTTTCTTTCAGTACTGTTACCACTCGTAGTTATTTGCGGAAAAGAATAAAATCCCACACTACAAAAAAATTAAATCTCTCACAGTATGAGTAGGTCGAAACCAAACAGGGGTAGAAAAATGGACTTGTACTGTCAGAAATGCGACGAACCTTGGGATGTCTGCTACGTCGCAGTCGGAGATATGGACGCCGATAGCAAAGAGGATGGCGACACTCCCGCTGATGGACGTTTGCCCTCTGAAGCATTCAAGGCTGGCGTCGGTTGTCCCGCTTGCCATTGGGGCAAAAATGCGCCGGAACAGCAAAGTCTAAGAGGAATGGCAATGGGCGCAATAATGGATATTCTCGGAGACGATGTAGACGGCATGGCCTCAATGATGGATGACTTTGAATATGCCGGAATGCTAGACGAATAGGTCACCACAGAAAATGAAGAGATACAGCGGTCAGAGTAGGTCCGAAACCCCCAAAAGGAGCAGAAACATGCGCAATGCTAAGATTCGCTTCAACAGCAACTGCCGAATCGCTCTGACTCGCATTCGCAAGGGCAAGGTCATGGATGCGAAAATCTTCAACAACGGATGCATCATGGCCCTCGGAGTTCTCATCTCTGCCGACAATTACGACTTCGAAATCCTCTGAAAATGAAGGAGAAAGGGGAGGGAATGCAAACCTTCCCAAGACACTCCAGAAAATTCATTCTTCAATCGAGTAGACTATGGCGAACGAAGGTCGGTCGCCAATAGCAGAAAGAGGTCAAAAATGTCGGCAATCGTACTAGATACCCCAGAGCAAATCGACCGATTCTGTCTTGCTTCGCTCAGAGGCAGACTGAAAATGGAAAAAGTGGGGATGAAATGTAAAGGACGTTCGGCTAAGTCCATCGTTTCTGGAATGTTCGGAGTCAGCAACAGAACGCCTATTGACACGCTCATTTCCCTCGTTCAGAAAAGGCTAGACGAAACAAAGTAAAATATCCCAAAAAATAAAAGGACGGGAGAGGACCACAAACTCTCCCAAAAATCATTTCATATATTGAGCACTTATAGTTAATCTCATTCATCATAATCCCTCACCACTAAAAAACTCTGAAACAAAACAGCATAGTAAATCGAGATACAAGTCTACAAAAACGGAGATTCAAAACATGAGCGGAAATATTTTTGTAGAAGAAATTGCTCAAATAGATGGAGTTGAGACTGTTTCTGCAACTCTATTGAATAAAGGAAAAACTCTTAGATTCAAAGTCGAATCAGAAGATGTGGAAAAAATAAATAAGGGCTCGGAAGTTCATAATGTCGCCCAAAAACTTGTGATTCATCTTATTAATAACTGTGGGTGGACACTTGAAAGAGCATCTTGCTATATTCCAACATATCCTAAATTCCCTTACTTTTCCGCTGAATTCATTCGCGAGTAATCCTCACCACGAAACAAATAGACTCTAAGACAATAGGTTAGGTCCGAAACCCAAGGTCAACGGAGGTCAGAAACATGGAACTCGCCCAAGTACAGAACGTTATCGAAACTGCCCCAAAGGGCGCAAACATCATCCTCGAATGGACAAGGGACGCTAAGACTCGCAAAGGTTCCCCACCTGTCCGCAAGATGGTCCGTTGCATCGGTCGCCTCGGCGTCGAATACGACAACCTTAAGACCGTTGTCGAAAAGAGAGCAAACGGAGAACTACCGTCCGAAAACCAAGGGGAAACTTGGTGGGAGTGGGTACAGTATCCTTTCCTTGTTCGCCATAAGACAACTCACCAGCTTTACCTCCGGATGTATAAGGGAACATCCAAAAAGACACAGCCAATGAGACAATTCCTTGTGAACGGAGAAGCGACTAGCTTTGAAGCCGTTGAAACTCATCTGCTTTCTTCGGAAAAGAGAAGCAACGACACCACCGATACTTTCATGGTCAAGATTGAGGACTTGACAAGAGTCCATTCTGAATCTGAAGAGTACGGCGCAATTCTCTGACAGACAGAAGGGGAGGGATTGCAAACCTCCCCAAGTCCATCGGAAAAAGGGTAAAACCGCTAAGGTATTGGTTCAAAGGCAGACTAGTAATACCATCTGCGCCCTTTTCTCCGCAACCCTAATATTATTAGTTGGAGAATTAAATAAATGGCAAGAGATAGCCCCAATCACTCATAGTTGAATCCCCAATTATTAGTATCAATCTACACCACAAAGAGAAAATCCAAATCTCATAGTCATTATCGCCAATGCCTTCCTCACCTTGAAAAACTCAGGGGAATAAAATGCCACGTTCGCCTCCGAAAAGATAATACCTATACTTTTTATTTGGAAAGACGTTTTTTATTGATTAGACCGTACCATGGGGAGGGACCGCAAACCTCCCCCCAAATCGAGTAGAACACCACTGTAAAAACAAAGAACTAGACCTTTGATTAGGTCAGTAACCATAGGAGATGCTACGATGGCAAGCGAAACCCCAACAATGGCCCTCAGTACCAAGCAAGCAACAGCAATCGCCAAAGAACTAGGCGTTGCTATGCCTCGCAGGGATAACGGTTGGCGCAAGGTCGGCAACATCCGTCTCTGCCGTCTGCCACTGAGAATGCGCAAGGCAAAGCGCAATGCTCAAGCCTTCCGTCTGACAGCCCCAACGTCTGAGGAGTTGTCTAAATTCTTCGATATTGCCAACGATAACGGACGCTCGGTCTGCATCGTCTACAAAACCGAAGAGGAATAAACACCACTGAAAAACTGAGGAAAAGAGAAGAGTAACAGAACGGAAGTCGGCGGTCTCAATAGAAAGGTTATAAATATGGACAGTTTTAGAGATATATGTAGGAATTGTGGAGCATGCGCTTGCGATGACTGCAAAACCGAAGCAGATAAAAACGGCGGAAAATGCAGACATTGCAGAAAACCTCTCAAAATTGAGAAGCAAAAAAAAGACGATGACGGTTGGAAAGTCGTCAATAAGTAGGAAAAACAATAACACCACCGAAAAACTGAGGAAAAGAGAAGAGTAGTAGAACGGTAACGAAAGAAAGGAAAAGAATGAAGAAAACTAACGATGACCCCAAGGTCAAGCTGACGGAAGAAGATGAGAAGAGGGGATGGACAGAAGTAGTTGAAGGACGCAACCGATAAACTACACCACCGAAGAATTGATGCCAACCCTATCTCAGTAGGTCCGAAAGCAACCAAAAGCGGAGACATTCATGGCCGTTAAGAACAATCTCGGAAAACCCAAAAACATGTCTTTCGGGGCAGTCAAGTATGCGTTGCGACGGTCGGAGGCCAACGGCAACACCGGAAGTAAGTATTACACTTCGCTCAAAGAACGCTATGCTGAGCTTAGGAGCAAGCAATAGAACGAACATAAGGGGCGAAGGGGTATGAAAGTACCCTAAAGCCCCAAAGGCGCTTAAAACGGCCTTAAAATGCGAGGAAAACGATGATGACAACAACCAACAGACCAATAAAACGGCGGTTGCTTGGCCTCGCAGAAATCGAGAATAGACAAGAAAATCTTCTCTTAATGGATTGGGGAAAAAATCAGACACTCATAGATGACAGACAGAAACACTACGGAAAAACAAAACCAAATGCCGTCAAAGTAGGTCAGAGAGTCTGAAGTCAATCGAAAGGTCAGAAACATGGCAGACAAGAAGAGTCCTTTCCTTATCGTCGCCTATATCAAGGGCAAGAGAGAAGTCATTGATGAGGCTGACAGTAGGGAAGAGGCAGAAGAGTTCGCCTCGGAGTATCGCATCGCCATGGGAGTAGACAGCGACATCGAAGTTGAAGTCAACGACTGATCACCACTGAATAAGCAATGTTCGTCTAAGTAAAGAAGAACGGAAACCAAAGCAAAAGGAAAAGAAATGACAACAACCGTTAAGCAGTTCGCCTCTCAGTTCAGCATCTCAACCGCAGTCGCCAACGGAGTACTGACCTTCTTGACCAAGATGGGCAAGGCCACGCAGAGCAAGATCGAAAAGGAAGGCAAGGCAAGGGGACGCAGGGCATACGCCTATGAGTTGGACGATTCCATCACTCTCGATATGACTCAGACCATCGAAGCCGAAGCCGAAACCGACAACGCCGAAACCATCGAAGCCGAAACCATCGAAGCCAAAACCATCGAAGCCGACGCCGCCACTGTTGAAGCCTAAGTAAGGCAGGGGTGAGGGGGACGGCCTCCTCACTCCAGATGGGGAATAGTTCTAAGTAAATGGATAAAGAGACTAATTAAAGCCTAAGTAAGGCAGGGGTGAGGGGGACGGCCTCCTCACTCCAGATGGGGAATAGTTCTAAGTAAATGGATAAAGAGACTAATTAAAGCGCTAAGCAGAAAGGGTATCAATAGTGACGTAGCTACTTAATAGGTAACAGTTAGTTTGACGGGAGTGCTGAAACGATAGGCGCTCCCTTATTTTTATTTATTTATTTTTACACCATTGAAAAGTGCCAAAGGGGTAGACTATATAGTACACACAAAACAAGGGGGGCCTGTTTTGCGGGGGGTTCCCTTGACACTAGTTTAACTAGTTATCTTGGTCTGTCGTAGTACTTTCTTCTAAAATTTTTTCAATTCGATAATTAGTAACAAATTTTTGTCCATTACTTTGCATAAATTCATATAAGCCATTGCAATTAATACCTAGATATTTAGCATTATAAATTTCACACATGTTTGCATCTTCATTTTTAATTTTTTGAATAAATCTATAACTCTCTAATTTATTCATTGAATCCTCCGGCTATCCAATCAACTATTTTAAATATCACAACAAACAGAAATAATATTCCCAATGTTTGTGCCAATACAATAAGTTCTGACATAATAAACTCCTTTTTTTATTATTATACCATTATGTGAGGGTAGGTAAGGGGTATGGGGGTATTGATAGGGGGGGGTGTTTTTGTGGGGGTTCCCTAGATTTGAAAAAAATTCCAGAAATATTTTTTCTGGAAAACAAAAAGGTAATTAGATTTTATATTGAAACAATATTTTTAGAATGGAATTTTACAAAATATTTAAATTATAAATAAAATAAAGGATTAACAATGAGAATAATAAAATCAAGACCATCTGATTGGATGAACGATTTTATAATAAAGCAATCTCAAGTTTCACAGACTTCTTTAACTCCCAGACAACAATCATGGATTAAGAGAATTCAAAATGGCCAAGCCACCATAAGTGATGTCCCGGAAGAATCTCGTGCCATTGTTCAGCAATCTTTACAATCTAATAGTACGAATTTATCTACTCAGGAGCAATTTTTTACTATTTTCAATGCTGCTTTAAATTTTCGGTCTCAAGAAGTCATGAATTGGTATAAAACAGTCAAACTTTCAGAAATAGATAAGAAGGCCGGCATGTTCGAGCCGATTCCGGTTTTGGAAGAACAGATAATTGGATGGGTTGTTCCTCTTTTCGAGGCTTACCAACTGATGATCAAAGTAACTGAATCTCATCACAATATCAAAAAGTCTGAAGATTTTATGGAAAAGCTGTTATATCAGTCTGCTTTTAAGGAAAAGCGAGAGAAGTTCTTCAATCACATAAAGAATCACAATTTAAGTATTGATGATTTGAAGGGATTAACTGCTGGAGGATTAATGAAGAAATCTTTTCCTGTTGACATAACGGGTTGGAAATATGCTCCTATTGTTGAAGAACAGGGTTTATTAGGGAAGGCACCCGAGTTAAGCATATTTGAAAAGCGTTTGCCTGAGAATATTCAACAATCTTTATTGAGGTCTAAGCAAAAAAAGTCGGATTTTGGCGGTGAAGTTCCATGTGAGGTATATATTGATTACAGCCAGATGCATGCTGGCGGAAGTTCTGGAAATCGAATAGAAATCAATTTTGCTTATTCTGACTCTGTTTCTGACATAATAAACTCATGTGCTCATGAGGTATCGCATTACAGTCAGAAGTTTCTTTCTCAATTTGGAAATCAGGATATAAGAAACTATGGAAGACCAGAAAGAGCAAAAGACATTGAGGAAGAGATAGCCGGTATAATGCAATATCGTGAACAGAATGAAGAGATTCATCAAAACCCCACTGACATCAGTAAGATGGATGAATTTGGAGTAACTCACACATTAGACCCGAGGGAATTTTATCCGAACATTTACGGTTTAAGTCAGGATTTCATTTCTCAATTTGGAGATCAGAACTTAACTAATGATCAGTTACGTTCTCATGTTAATGAATGGGTTAATACGAGGGAAGAGTTTACGATTCTCAAAGAGCAAAGGCCGGACTTATGGCAGAAAGCGGTAAGAGAGTTTTACAAAGCTGTCAATAGAATTTAATGGGGAGAGCGATATGAATTGGTATAAACAATCTAAAATAGTTCAGTCTTCAACGCTTGAGCCTCCTCCGATTATTTTTAGAAAAGTGTATGATGCTTTGTCTACATTAAATAGCAAAAAAGAAACTGGTTACGACAGTCCTTTTGTTAAAAATTATAAAGAGCTTCAGCGCATTCGTAAACGTCAGTACGAACTTGCTGCTATGGATCGGAAGATGTATGAGTTTGAGAAAAAGATGGAAGACGAAAACCTTAGTGATTCTGAATTCCAAGAATATGAGGAATTGTCTAAGCAGGTTGAAGATATCAAAGACAACATCGATATTATTGAAGGAATTATGAATACATCTAGGGGGAATTCATTTAAAGTAGAATGGAATTGGGGACATCAATCATATGGAGTAACGATTCCTATTGATTGGAAAAACGATATTAATGACTGGAAATACGGCAAAATTTTCAACAAAAAAGTTCAGGAGAATCCTGAAATATTACAGAATTATTCAAATGTGCATATTTCTTTATATGATTATTATATGAATGATGATTCTTATGGGGTTTATTGGGATCAAGATTCAAAGACTATTGTAATATTTGATTTAGAGTCATTAATTGATGGAAATCCCAGTAAAATATATGATATAGTAAAACATGAATTATCTCACATGGTTCAGTATTTATTAAGTGATTTGGGGATATCTAATTTTGGTTTACCTTCATCTAAAATAAGAAGCGACAATTCTTTTGGTTATGGTGAACATTCATTAAGAGATGAGGAATTTTATCCAAATATAACGAGTGCCATTGAGAGATTTAAGCAACATGTTCATAATTATGATGACAATAATATATTATTTAACATAAGATCTTATATTGGTTTAGAAGAAAATGGCATTAATCCTATTTTTGAATTTTTAAAAAAGAATAATCCCATTAAATATAGGAAAGCTGTTAAAATATTTTATCAAGCGATTACTCAATGGTGGGACACTAGAGATCATAAATCTGAATATTATCTTGAAGAGCTTGATAATATTTGAAGGATTTTTATATTGAAACTATAATTTAAATATTAGATTATTAAGGAAAGGCTACAATGAAAATAACAATAGATTCAAATAAAGGTAAGGAGTTTTCTGATTTAGTTTTTTCTTTAATTACACAAGCTTCTAGAAAGTTTACTGAGTTTGACCAACTTTACCAAGAAGGTTTAGCAATTAATTGGTAACTAATAGATAATGAGTTAGCTAATAGTTTTATTGAAAATAAAAGGATATAAATATGAAAACCATTCTAGTTTCTGCTTCACATAAATATTCTATTTCTATGCCTTCTTTACCGAAGATTCCTTCTAATGAGCCTGATAATGCCATGCTGGTAGCGTTTAATAATCTACATATCATAACACACTGGCTTGAATTAGCATGGGAGACCTTATCTGACTTTAAGGATTCTGATGAAGGATTTGAAAAAGTCTATGATCATTATAAGAAACGCATTAAAGATTTATATGCTCAAATAAAATATTACGTTTCCGAGCCATTCATTGGTCCTGAGGAACTGGGTAAAATAGAACAAACGGCAAAAAACATTATTAATACTGCTATTCGTAGGTTAGCTGGATTCGGTGCAGTATTTGAGAAAAATTATCGTGAAAATCCCATGAATGAAGGATTAAAAGAATGGATTGCGGAATCTTATAAACGACACGGCATATATCCTACTCCTAATGGGAATTTTTCTTCTGATTCTATCATTAGGAAACATACAATTCCTGATTCGGGAGAATATAAAAATTTTAGTTGGGTCTTAAGTGACGATCCTAACATTTTTAATTTTAATGATAATAAGGGTAAAACCATACATGTAGCTCGTGAAAATGCTCAAGATTGGTATAATACATACGTTCCCTAAACAGATATCTTCCAACTTATAAGACAACAAAGACATTTTCAAATTTTTGCGCCGGAAAAAATAAGATAGAATTTTCAGTCATTAAACTGTATTTCATATAGATTAATAAATTCCATTTTAAATTCTAAGTTTGCCAGGATCAAGTGTTTTTTATCAATCCAATCGACTCCATGAATTTCAGTATTTATAATTGTAGCATAATGTGATTTAGATTTTTTAATAAATTCCCATTCTTTAATCCATCCTCTAATGGCATAGAGGTAGAATTTATTAAGTATGAAATAATTTGGAAGACTATTATTTTCTTGTTGAAAAGTTTCTATATAGAATTTAAAATTATTATATGATGGAAAATTGCGTGATTTTTCCGTATATACATGTTGTCTATATATAGGCAATTCGACATCAGGGTCATAGAAGGATTCGATTTTTTCTATTCCGAATAATTTTCTCATAATTTAATTTCCTTTTAATTTTTCATATAGATTTATTTTCCATAATTTTTTTAATGAGTTCTACGAGTTCTGGTTTTTGTTTAAATAGTTGTTTTTTATCAATTGCCGTTGCTATTGTTTTAAGTTGTTCTATTTGTGCGCTGAATAGGTCTTCTTCTCTCAGTATTTTAAGTTCTAATTCAAGAAGATAATTTTCCATTTTAAGTTCTTCTATATCGAGTTTAATTTTTTCTATTTGAAGTTTTTCATTTTTCAATTGCAATTCATTTTTTTCTATTTTAAGGTCTAGCATTTTCAATTTTCTCCCTAAGATTTTGATTATCTATTTTCAAATATGACATTTGTTGAATCAGTGTGTATTTTTTTAATTGTTCTTCATATCTTTCATGTCTCAATTTTTCAATTATTTCTTCTTTAGTTGGTGGCAGTGAAGGAATTGGTGGGTTAAACCTTCCTGTAATAGCAAGTGGCAATGTTACTACGACTAATATTGTTATCCAAATCATTGTCAAACTTGGTGTGATTTCGTTAAATGGAATTATAAACATTCCAAGGATAAGCCAAAATTTAATAAATTTCATCATATATTTCCCATTTTATGATTCTTTGTTGTGCTAACGGGTATCTTATTTTTAAAAATTCAGTCATTATGAATTTCCTTTATTAGTGTTCCGTGTCTATTTAGTTCATATGGATTGCAGGTATGGAACCATTGTTCATCGAATTCCCAGGAAAATTTTGCCAGGAACCATTCTCCTCCTGAATTAACAGTTGGGTAAATATATCCATCTTGGTCTTGATAGAGTTTAGCTTCGCAAATGGAGCATTTTCCTAGTATTTTTCTCATTTTATGAATCCCAATACATTTGATCTTTTACATTATTAATACCCAGGAAATCACATGCCAATTTATATCTTTGACGATATGCACATGCTCCTATAATTGATCCTATCAATTCTGGGTATGCTGGGAAGCTTCCATCTTCAAAGAATAGGTCAAATGCTTCCAATATTTCTGGGATAGTATTTTTTGGTATTATCATTATTTGAGATATTGTTTGTAATCTTTTTATAGAGCCATCATCCTTCATACCTTTTTTCATATTTTCTTTAATATATTCAGCTTGTTCTTTTGTTTCCTCATTGAGGCATCTTACACAATCGTTCAATGCATTAGGATCTGTTGATGCTTCAAGGTAATATCTTCTAACGATACCTCCTCCTGTTCCATAAAAACATTTCTCTTCTAATTTTTCTTCGAATTCTTTTTTAGTCATTTCATTTTCCTTTTGATTTTTTCATATCGTTTAACAGTATCTTCTTTAGCTTCCTCATGAGTGGGAAACCATTTACCTCTTGGGACATTTATATGAATACCGTCTTTTTTCCAATCTATGCATTTAAGACTACAGCTTCTCATTGGTACTTTTTCGCATGAATAACATCCACGTTCATCTGGTTCTGCATTAGGAATTCTTTCATAACGCCAACTTGTGCCTGAATAGAATTTCATATTCTTTCCGCAAAGACATTTGAATATTTTTTCCATATTATGTTCTCCTATTCCATGCTTGTTGTGCTTTTTCATCTGTAGTTTGCCAGCAGCTTGGTCCAAGTCCTGCATTACAATGTTTATTTTTACATCTGACGAATTTCTCTCCGAAATCTCCATCATTAAAACCTGCTTCTGAACCACAAAAAGGACTGTGCAAAAGAAAAAGAGTTTTGTCTTTTTCCGCATCTTCATCCTCTTCAGGAATATCTAAAACGCCGATATCTATATTCCAACATACTGTATCTACTTCTCTATGATTCACATGCATTTTACAATTCCTATTTACAAGTGCATACGGCTTCTTTATCTTCATCGCTCAAGTCTACGAAATTTTCAATAGGCCCTGTATATTTACCGCATCGACTGCAATGATTTAGTTTTTCATAGTTTTTTCCTTAGTTACAAAGTTCATCTAGGATGAGTAAAATGCACAACAAAAACCAATATAATTAACACTAATAACATTATTACCAGTCCTTGCAGAAGAGTCAAAATCATAAGTAGATCCTTTCATTTTGGTTATTATACTATATGTGGCAGATGATATATAGAAATATTGATATAGGGAGTCTTTTTTATGGGGGGTTCCCATTATGGTATAAAGGAATAGAGGAGTTTTTTATTGAAAAAGGAAAAGAAAGAAACTATATATTTTTGCGACTGGAAATTAGGATATAAAATTTTATGAAAATAATAAAAGCAAAATTTAGTACGAGATATAAGGAAAACGGTTATCCTCAGAGTGAAGATTATAATAAAAGTAAAAATGATGATGGTTATTCTGAAATTTCTTTTAAAATTAGGGGTGATGCCTTAGTATCTTTATTAACTTTATTACAACATTGTGAAGTTATTGGTGGTTATGGTCATAGTTTTGATATTGAGATAGATCCCAATGATAGTGAATATAAGAGGACTATAGGTTTTGATGGTGATGGCTCTGATGGTATAAAAGATATTAAATTAGATGGTAAGAAAGTAACTAGGAACTTTATAGATTAGGGAGGATAATGATGAAAATAAGCAAGAGTTATAGTCCAGCGAATTGGATGGATCAATTTATAAAAAAGCAATCTCAAGTTATACCTGACGATGGTTATGCTGATGGAGGAGAACCTTACACTGATGAAGAGATGGATTTAATGGATCCTGTTGGTCAAATAGTTGAAGTAGTCAATGAAAAAAGTGAATTTTTTGGTGATGCTGGTGGTATTGCTGCTGTTAAAGAAGAAAATGGCATGACATCATATTTAGTTAATTTATATCGTGGCGGTCAAGTTTGGATTAATTCTGATGATGTAGCCCCTGCATATTACAATTTTGGGGGGAGACAAAAATAATGAAAACAATAAAAGCTCAGGAGTTACAATTAGTCAAGACTGTAGAAAAATTAAATGATCGCGAATTATCTCGTGCCATTCGTGACGCTATTATTGGTGAGATAAATGCTGTCAAACAATATGAGAACATTTCCGATGCTTCTACGAATGCTAAAGTTTCTGAAGTTTTGCAAGATATTGCCAATGAAGAAAAAATTCACATTGGTGAATTGCAAGAACTTCTTCAAGGTTTAGGGATTGATGAACAGGACTATTTAGATGAAGGTTCTAACGAGGTTAATAAAAATTAATGAATTGGTATAAATTATCCAGATTAAATGATACCAATACTTATACTATTGGTCCTTACTCCAATCTAATTTTATTAGGTTGTGGGGAAGCTGGTGGTTGTGCTTATTTAGATCCTTTAACTGGTCATGCCATTAAACAGACCAAGAGTGAAAGTGAAGCTCATCGTGCTTTAAATTTATTAAATAAAGATTATGCATTTTTTCCTAAAATATTCAAAGTTATTCCTTACGAAAATACTTGGTTAATTGAGCGTGAAGAAATTCCATCCTTGCCTGAGTCAGATCAGGAAATTTTAGATATTGCTCAAGAGGCTTTAGAGGAAGTAAATTATGATTTAGATTTATTTCCCGAACAATTACGTGAGACTTTATTTAATTGGGGTATGGATTCGGATGAAAATTATGCTCGTGCTTTTGACATGTCTAAAAAGTTATTAAATTTAATGGATTCTGTTAAAGATATTGGTGATTTGCCGGGAGAGATTCGCGGTGAGAATATTGGCATTAGAGACGGTCAATTTATAGTCAGAGATGTAGATGTTTAGGAGTATAAGACATGAATTGGTATAACATAATAAAATTTTCTATGCCGAATTTGGATGTTACCAATCCTGAAGATTTTTCTTGGACGGGACAAAATCCATATGCAGTTGACTATTTTGATCAAGCCATTGATAAAAAAATGAAGAAAAAACTGGATGAAGAAAGAGACAGAAAATATTTAGGTCATGGTGCCTATGGAATAGCTTATGATATAGGAAATTATAATTCTTATAATTATACAGGAGTTGTTGAAAAAATTACAAGAGATTATAGCGAGATAAAAAATGCAGAATATTTAATAAAAATTCAGGACAATTTAAGGGAAGATTTTCCAGTTGCTTTTGTTTATGATTATGAACAGTTACATAAAAAAGGGCAGTCACCAATTTATAGAATTTTTTTAGAAAAATTACAACCGATAGATGCATCTATGGCTGTTTTAATTGATGCGGTTGATGGAGCGTCTTTTGATTTTGATTCGTTTTCTGGGAATGAAGATATGATAATTAATGCTGCTTACAATATTATTTTAGACAGCACTAGGGATGAATTAATATCAAAACGCGACAAAGAATATACAGATGCTCTTTCTTCATCTCGTTTAATTGATGAAGAATCAATTTATCAAAATTTAAGAGACGCAATGAATCTTTATGTTGATTTAGAATCAAGAATTAAAGAATACGGTTTAGGAAACGACGACATTCATGGAAGAAATCTTGGATGGAGAGGTGATCATTTATGTATTTTAGATATAGGGGCAGTAGAAATAATATGAATTGGTATAAAACGAGTCAAGAATTAATTAAAAAACCCCCTATGATTTCTGTTTGTTCAAATTGTGGTTTAGTTTATCGCGATCCTTCCGATGTCGTCAAAGGGAAAAAATATTTAACTGTGAATGAACAAAATCAAATAGAAAATAGTCAAAAAGGTAGAATAAGTCATGGGATATGCAGAGACTGTTGTGTGGAATTATATGGTGAAGAACTTTGTCAAAATTTAACCGATGAGGATTATCAATGAATTGGTATAGAATAATAAAAATTGCTGTTCCTTTGCCTAATGTTACCAATGAATATCCCAATTTGCCTGAACATAAAATGTGGGCGATTGAAGATCTTGATCGAGACATTACTGAAAAGACAAAACAAGAATTAGACAAAGATGAACGTGCTTATCTTGATCGTGGCGGTTATGGCATTGCCTACGATTATAGTGAAGGTGTTATTGAAAAAATAACAAGGGATATTCGAGAACTTGATAATGCTCTGGAAATTATGAAAATGCAGGAAAAAAATAATGATGAAGCATTGCCATGGATAGTTAAAGTTTTTGATGCTAAACAAATTCAAGGAGGAGAAAATAATAATGAAATTCCAATTTATCGTCTTTTGCTTGAGAAAGTAATTCCTTTAACTGAACAAGAACGTCATATTTTTGAAGATAATCTCTTTCCAATGTTAAGAATAAATGATCTAGAATTATATCTATTAAAATTAAAAGATTCTGATAATTATATTTATCGTACATATGAAGAAAAAATGCTGGTTATTTCTTTTATTAAAAAAATGGCTCCTTTTGTTAATCATATAAAAAGAAACCATGTTGAGACATGGGATTTAACTCCTGCCAATGTTGGATTTCGTGGTGATCAATTAGTTATTTTAGATTTAGGAGTTTTATAATGAATTGGTATAAAACAATAAAAATAGCCGTTCCTTTGCCCAATGTTACCAATGAATATCCTGAACGTGATTTAGCTACATATGATTTAGATCATTATATATCTCCCGACACTGAAGAAAGACTTAACAAAGAAAAAACTCGTTCTTATTTAGGTCATGGTAGTTTTAGTGTTGCTTTCGATATCCCCGATGGTTATGTGGAAAAAATTTCTTCTCATAAAGATGATTATCGAGCTGCTTTGCAGATTATAAATGAACAAAATATTATGAAAGGTGGTGTTTTGCCTTGGGTAGTTAAAGTTTTAAGTGCAGAAGAAATTCAACCAAGGGGCCATGAATATGAAGAAGAACTATATGGTGGAGAAAAAGTAAAATACCAAGCACCGACTTTATATAGAATCATAATGGAAAAAGTTACTCCATTAAATAAACAACAAATTAAATGGTTTGATAATAGGTTTTGGCATTTTTTAAATATGAAGACTGAAAGAAGAAAAGAATTATCTAATATTAATCCTCTAAGTGAAGAGCAGAATAAATTTAATAAACAAATGATTGAATTTGCAAATAAAGTTGATGCTTATGATATTCCAACATGGGATATAAAAGGCTTTAATGTTGGATTACGCAATGATGAAATAGTTGTTTTAGATTTAGGAGCAGTACAAAGATGAATTGGTATACAAAATTACAATCTAATAAATTGGATTTAGAAGACGAACTTGAAGCTCTTCTTCAGGAAATTCGTGGAGAGTATCCAGGCATTCAATTAGAAGCATGGATAACACATGGTTACAGTATAGAAATTGCAAATATCAAGGTTCCTCCTGGTCAAAGAAATCAAGGTATTGGAACTTCTGTGATAAATCGAATCCAAAATTTTGCAAAAGAAAAAAATTTACCGATCACAGTTCGTCCATCTCCAGAAAAAGGCAAGAAGGAAGCTCTAGAACGATTTTACAAGAATCTAGATTTCAAACATAACAGGGGACGCAATATGGATTATGAATTATCAAGTCCTCTTGCACCAACCATGTATTGGAAACTAAATATTAAAAACAAACGATCTATGAATTTTTTAAATCAAAACAAAATTCGTTTTACTAAAACGTCATCAATAGATATAGGTTCTAGTGGTTATGGTGCTTTATCTAATTTTGCTGCTTATCCATTTATAATTGATGGAATTCAATGTGGTGGAATGGAAGGTTTTTTACAAAGTCTGAAATTTTCAGATCCAGATAAGCAGGCTAGAGTTTGTGGATTATATGGTGTTAAAGCCAAATATAAAGGAAAGAAAAGCAAATGGTATCAAGATCAAAATTTACATTGGATGGGACAAACTTTCAGTCGTCATAGCACTGAATATCAAGAGTTATTAGATCGTGCTTTTAATTCCTTATTTGAACAATCTCAAGAATTTCGAGATGCACTTGCATCAACTGGAAATGAAGAATTAACTCATACAATAGGAAAACCAGATCCAAATATGACTGTTTTAACTGAGAATGAATTCATCAGCCGTTTATATCGTCTACGAAGAAAACTAGAGAGTGCCCACGACTTAAGTCGTGGGAGTACGTCAAGAGATTTATTACCTAAAGTAGAACCAAACAAAGAGTCTATAAATGAATTGGTATAATATTAATAAACAATCAATGGCTTTGCCTGAAATTGACAATGAATATTCAGACGATGCAATAAAAAAAATATTTATTGATTATATAGACAAAGAATTATCTGATGAAACGAAAAAGAAATTTGATATGGAAAATAGAAATAGAAATTATTTAGATGTTGGTTCTCAAGGCATTGTTTATGACATTGGTGATGATGCTGTGGAAAAAATAACTAGAGATGCCGTAGAGTATGAAAATGCTCAATATATCATAGATTTACAGAAAGAAAGTGGAATTCTTCCTTTTGTCGTTGGAGTTTTTTATGCGGATAAAGTACAAAAAAAACAAGAATTATATCGAATAGTAATGGAAAAAGTTAATATTTTATCTGAAGAAGAACAGAAATTTTTCAGACAACATTTTAATAATATGTATTTAATGGAACATCGTCTTAATTTTATTGGTAGTGATTTTTATGACGGAATGTTACAATTTATTCGTTATTTAAAAGAATATAATTTTTATCCTTATGATATGGCTCCATTTAATGTTGGCCGTCGCAAAGATGGCACTTTTGTTGTATTAGATTTAGGTGCAATTCAAAAAAAATAGAGGTTAATCATGAATAATTGTGAGCATTTATGTGAATTTTTAAATGCAGAAATTGAAGTTATTTCAAAACATATTGCCAATCACAAATGGTTTAACCATATCGGTGATGAAGACGAAGGAATAATTGATTTTATACAGAAATATGGATGGTTAATGAGAGAGATGTATTGTAATTATATATGTCCAGACAAAGACAAGTGTAAAATTAAGAATATTCCTAACACTATAAGAGATAATAAAAATGAATAATTGGTATAAAGAATCAAAAAAAAGAAAAAAGAAAAAGAAGAACAGAAAAAAACTATGTGATCCTTATGTTATTGAAGATGGTGTCATGAAATATCGTACTGAGAAAGGTGATTATATGATTGCAGAAGAAGATGAAAATTTAGAAGTAGAAAGCAAAAAGAAGCCAAACCATAAGATTGATGATACTGTTCCTCCATTTAAACGTTAAATAAATTGCAATTTTTGAATTTCTATATTTTCTTCATCTATATATTTATAAATCCATTCCAATAAGCATTTGCAAACTAAACATAATACAGATTTTATATATTTATTTATTTTATGATAAAAATCAATACTAAAAAAGGAAAAATGTATATGAAATTGAACAAATAAAAAGAAGAAGTAGTATATTAGGAGAGTTTAATGTCATTTAATTGGTATAAAGTTGCCCAAATCAAAAAAATAGAAAAACAATGTTTTGAAGAGGACAGAAAGAAATTTGCTGGGATCGATCTGAATGACACGGAAGAATTGTCTGAAACCGAATCAACAATTATTCCAGAAGATGTTGATACTCAACATCAATTTAAATATATTGGCGATAGAATTGAAGAAGGAAAACAACGCGAATCTGATATTATTGATAGAATAAATAAATCAACCGTCTTTATTCTTGAACCATCTGGAAATCAAGAAGATATTAGTGGAATAGATGCATATATAGTTGGATATCGAGGAGCACCAACAGCAATTTCTTCTCCCATGAGTGTACAGATAAAACATAGATTAAAAGGTGGGGATGATTTAGGATTAGAAGTAATCAAGGGTTGGCCTCCATCAAATGCTGATAAGCGAAATATAAATTATGATGGAAAGGATATGAAAACTCCTGTTGATTATTATTTTCATATAGATAGAACAGGTAAATTAAGAGTTTTTAACGGTAGAATGATTAGAGAAATTGCACAAAAAATGAGTTCTTCTGCCGTTGTTGCATGGGGACATCATGCTTTTAATGGAAATAGATATGATGTTTCTCCCTATGGACAAGTTCTTATTGTTAAAGAAAGAGGACAAGGCGGTAGACAAACAAGAAATAATTCTAAAGTTATTACTTATATTGATATAAATGAATTATCGCCCACATTTGAATTTAATATATAATAGGAGAAAAACTATGAGTTGGTATAAAATTAAAAAAATCGCAACCGTATTTGATCAAATTCAAAAAACATTAATGGATCCTGATAGTTTCCCACCTCAAGTTATTAAGGCACAAATAGCAAATTACACTGGAATATTAGATACTTTCTCGGCGCGATCAACAGATTCTTACTCTATTAATTTAGTTGCCTATCTTCCGCAAATAATACAATCCCTTAAAAATTCTCAAAATGCAGCATCATTAGCAACTGACCTCGCTATGCTTGAGGCATATATGAGTGATCCAGACATTCAACAAATCTTGCAGGGACAGCCACTATAATGAGTTGGTATTATTCAATAAAAACAGCATCTCCTAAAAATCAGATTCAGAAATTTAAAATTACTGAACCGAGTCTTGTTTTATTTGTATATAAATATGAAAGAACAATTCCATGGGCAACAATGACTTCAAAAGAAGATATTATTGCTTATATTAGGGACAATCTTCTTCCTACTCTTTATTCGCGAATTGATCCAGAATCTCCGGTTAATAATTATGTTAAAGATGTTGATATTGAGGGAGAGATTATGGCTCACCCAAATGATCCTGAAGTTCAGCAAGCTAAAGCTATTTATGAACGTGACCCAGAAGGAGCAAAAAATCTCATCCTTAAAAAAACAAACGAAGATAAGAAGAATGCTTTTGAATCGTGGAAAGATTATTTGACTGAAATTAGTGATATAACAAAAGAAGATCCTTCTTTTATTTTTATTATGTTGAAGACAATTATTGATTCTTCTCCTGAAACACAAACGACTCCTGCTATGGTTTTGGATGCAGAAGCTCTTGCGGAATTATATCAAAAAATTCAGGATACTGGAGGAAAACAGGATTTTAATTTTCTAAAAGCTTATAAAGAGGCTTGGGATAGATCACAAAAAATGACTCCAAATTTCAGAAAGACTAAAGGCCCATCTGAAGGATGGATGAGAATTCCTTCAAAATCAAATGATCCTGAAAACTTTGATAGTAATAAACAAAAACTCAAAGGTTATGCTACTGGTCAGGGTTGGTGTATAGCAGGTGAAACTTATGCTAATTCATATTTATCAACTGGAGATTTTTATTTTCTTCTTAAAGATGGAACTGCTGTAGTTGCAATTCGATTTTTAGGTGATAAAATAGCTGAAATTAGAGGGACATATAATAGCGATCCACATTATTATTCTAAGCAAGTTATTGAATTTATTGAAGAAAATGGTTTTGAGTTGATAAAAGGTGAAGATGAAAAACAATCGGCATCAGAGAAAACTTATCAAGCACTCAAAGAAGGCAAAGAAATTAACGAACAATTTGAAAATAATGAAATTTATAGAAGAGAATATCTTGAACAGATAAAAATTTATCCCGAAAAATATGAAATTCTTTATGAACATAATAGAAGTGTGCCAGAAGTTCGTCAAGCTCTACTTGTTTATTGGACAGATAAACTTTTAAAAGAACCTGAAGATTATAATAAATGTCCGGAAGACATTAAAAAATTATTGCCAGAAGAAACAGAATCTTATGTTGTTAATTATTGGACAGAAAAAATAAAAGTAGATTTTGATTCTTTTAAAAAATATAAATTTCCAAAAGAACTTATTAAAAAACATGAGAGATTAGCGAATGCTATCGGGCATGGTGCTACAAAAAGGGTAAGAGAAAATCCATGGGAAATGTCAGAATTTCCAGAAGAAATAACAAAAAACATTGATCCTGAAGTGGTAAATATGGCCTTAACAGATAAAACATATCAATTATTTGAAGAAATTAAAAAAGGAAAAGAAAATCCAGAATCTCTGGCTGAACAATATGGATTCCATACTGTTTTACTTGATGCTTATGATAATGGAGATTCATTAGGAACCTATGATGAATCTGATCCAGATATTTGGGCAGAACATCTTGATGATAATGGAAAATTAGATTTTCAAACTTATCAATATTATGGAGAAGAAAAAAGACTTAAAGCTGTCATAGATATGATTGGAAATTCATGGCATGATTATATAGTATCTGACCCAGAACATATGGAAGAATATGAAAATGTGGCTAATAATAGTCCTAGAACAGAAGATTATAGAGATGGCTATCAGCTTTATGAAGCAGAATCACAAGCATGGGATAATGCCATAGCAGAAAATCCAAGAGCGCTTAATGATATGCCAGATAATATAAGAGAATACAAATTTGACGAAGATTGGAGTTATTATGTTAATTTATGGGTAGAAAGAGTTAAAAGTGGACTAGATACATTTGAAGATGCTTATGATTTTTTAGATGATTATCCAGAAATGCAACAAAGTTTTTTTGATATATTTGATAGCAATACTCAATTGCAACAGCAATATATTATTGGGACCATGCTAAATAATCCACATTTCTTATTTGATAATATTGAAAAATTTATAAAAGAATCTAATATTATATGGACAAATGTTGATGAAATAAAAGAAATCATAAATTCTTATTTGGAAGAAAAACCAGATAAAATAATTTTTGTTTTTTCTGATGTTATTGAAGCAATTCAACTTGAAGATAATGATTATTTTTCTGAAGATGAAATAAATAATTATATGGAATCTTATCGTCAATATCATCTTCATCAAATAGAAGAAAGTCCATATAAATATCGTGATATTGATTTAAGAATGCAACAAGATCCAGAAATTATAGAAAAATTTAATAATAAAGAAAAATGGGTTCAATATGTTTTAAACAATGGTGAGGACGCATTTAAAAAAGCACCAGATCATTTACAAAAAGATCCGGATATTCAAAGTGCATTGGCAAAATATAATATTTATTCAGATCTTAGATATCCTGTTTCTCGTACTATAAATAATAAAATAGATGCTCTTAATATTTATGAGAAATTCGATGAATCTTTGGGAGAATTTGTTAATGATCCAGAATTTAGAGCAAAAGCTTATGAATATGCAAAATTAGGATATGCTCATATTATTAACATAACGTGGGGCAGCGAGGCCAAATATATTTTTAAAAAAGTACCATCTATTTTTAAAGAAGATGAAGAAGTTTTAGATATGGTAGCAAAACAAGTTATTCGACAAAGCAGATATGAAGAGATAGATCAAAATGATATAGATCCATTAGTTAAAGCCAGACTTTCAAAAGTTAAATCAAGAGATTTTCTAGATCAAATAACAGATTCGAAAAATCCAACATATCTTTCAAATTATATTGATACGGCACAAGCATACCAAGGCACTCCAGAATATAAACAAATCTATGAAACAATAAAGGCCAAATACATTGAATTTTTGAATAATGAATATACATCATATATAAATTCTGCTTTATTTCAATTTCCAGATATGTTTGTAAATGATGCAGAAGTACTAAATGCAGCAAAAATAGCATTAGAAAAAATTAAAAAATCTAATATATTATATTACGAGCAATATTATGAACAATATCCAAAAGTGATAAGAAATCTTATGGCAAAAAAAGAAAAATTTAATCTTTCAAAAACCGCACAGGAAGTTGCTGATAATTCTGCTGATAAAACAGGTGAAACAACTTTTAAAAATGTTACTGACACTTATATGATTCCTGCAAAAATATTTGCTTTTTTTGAAAGAAAAGTTGAAGATTTAAATAAAAGAGCACAGAAAAATAATATTCCAGGAATTCAATATGAAGTATTGGAAAAGAAAACAATTACTGAAACAGTAAGTAATAAAGAAAAATTAGTCTATGTTATTAATGTCACCGGAGTTGTTCCACAAGTAGAAGGATGGTCATTCATAGCATCAATTCGTCATGGATTAGATGATTCAGGACAATATTCTAATATTGTTTCAGCTATTCCGTCCTATGAAGAACAAATTCCTCAAAAATATTGGAAACAAGAACCAACATGCGAACATTGTAGAACTAAAAGAAGAAGAAATGATACTTTCCTTCTTAAGAATGATGAAACTGGTGAATTCAAACAATGCGGAAGAAATTGTCTTGCAGATTTTCTTAGATCAGGAAGTGCTGAAGATATTATTAGAGCTTCAGAAATTCTAGCCATTAATCAAGAACTTGCTCTTATGAGTGATGAGGACTTTGATGAATGGGGGGGTTCTGGTAGAGGACGAAAAGATATTTCACTTTTGAATCTACTTTCATTAACAAATAAAGTGGTTAGTCAAATTGGATACGTTTCTAACAAATCTTCACAGGATAATTTATCAACAAAAGAAACTATTTTTGAAATTATAAATTATAGAGGAGATGATTTCAAAGGCATGCTAAAAGAACTTGGACTCACAACCGTTGAGACAACAGCCGATGATTATGAGATTGCAGATGAGGCCATACAATGGATTAAGGGGCTCGTAGATGACGATATAGCAGGTAACTCTTATCTAATGAATATCAAAGCCCTATCTAACTCAGCATTTATTAACATAAAGTTTATGGGCCTTGCGGTATCAATTATACCTTCATATATAAGACAGAGAGATAAAATTAGAAAAGAACAAGTTATTAAACGCATGAGGGAAGAGAGAGGAGATGGAAGTCCTTATCTTGGAAATCTCAATGAATCTGTTGAGTTTTCTGTTAAAATAACAGAAAAGAAAGGACCATTTAGAAATGGATCATCCATGTTATTTATGGGATTAACTGATGATTATAAAATGGTTAAATGGTGGGGTAAGCCAATTGATCCTTTTGAAGAAGGTCAGAATTATAGTGTTATAGGAACTCCTATATCTCATACAATAGATAAATATGAAAAGACAGAAGTAACTGAACTCAGAGATGTTATTATTTCAAATGGAGAAAAACAAGAAAATAATTCTCAGGATCCATTTATTGGAATATTAACAGATGGAAAAGGAAAAATGGACAATTTTGAATTAACTCTTGTTGATGCAAAAGGTCCATTTCAAAGTCAATATAGTTATGGACCAGGTGCGTCATCATCATATATGGTATATATTTTCCAAGATAGTCAAGGAAGAAAAGCAAAATGGATGGGTCCAGCAGATAAATATGATTTGCAGATTGGTGGAAATTATACAATTAGAGCCAAACCAAAAGAACATAATATGAATGATAGATACGAAAATAGTCCTGTTACTGTTCTTACAATGGTTAGAGGTGTTCAAGAACTTGGTTTTTCTCCTGAAATAACTAAAGAAGAAGAAGATAAAGTTCAACAAATTGTTGATACTGCACTTCCTTCAACATATAATGAATTAACTGAATTCGGTAGAAGAATTCAAAGAAAAATAGAACAACTTAATGGACGTTTTCCAGACCTGGATTCAGCATTACAACAGAAATTATATCAAATAACTACATCATTGGATGAAATAGAATTTCAACAATTCTATAATTCTGATGATGCTATATATGCATTTGAAATATATACTGGAATGACATTGGGTAGAGAAATGGATGAAACAGAAAAATTATATCTTGAGGCTTTTAAAGAATTATATAAAAATAAAGAAAAAATTCAAGAATTAGAATCACGATGCATAGAAATGGAAAGTACTCCTAATATTCCAACACAAACAGTAAAACTATGTCAATTTTTTACTGCAATAACAAAAGCAGCTAGAACTTTTGAAGGAGCGGCTCGACAAATGTATAAAAATAGTTATGCTGATAAATATAAAAAACAAAGGGGATTATAATGAGCAATTGGTACAAAATAACAGCACAAAAAATTGGAGAAGATTGGGATGAATCTCCAGATGCATCTTCATATTGTCCCTATTGTCATGGAACTGGATCAGTATCAAGTGGACCAAATTCTCCTAGACCAACAAGATGTGAAGATTGTATGGGAACTGGAGTTAAACCAAAATTTGAAATTGGTGATGATGTTGTTATTGATACCAGAGAAACAGGAATGATTGATGGAACAGTATCGGAATTATCGGAATTCAATAATGGCGAATGGTATTATAAAGTAGACATAGATGATTTACAAGATACATTTACAATTCCTGAATCGCAAATGCAATAAAATCATTCAAATGATCCTCCAACGTCAAGTAAGACATAATCTCCATTATCTCTTTTTCCAATATTATCATGATGTAAATCAGATAAATTCATCCCCATTTTTTCTTGTAGAAAAATCATCATATCATATGTTTTATTTGACACGTTGTTAAATTCTAAAACAGTAGGTCTATCTCCATATTCTTTTATTTTCCAATTGTTCCATATTTTTAAATTCATTTTAGTTCTATTTGTTGTTCTAGATATTGGATTATTTTCTTCCCAAATAAATTGATATATAACCCAAACTATTCTTTTTTCCATATCGGTAAGTTCATTAACTTTTTCCATAACAATAATAGCAATATTATAAGAATCATTTTCTCTATCTTCTACTGACACTTCTTCTGCACTATATATTTTAACAACATGTTTAGAATTGTTTTTATTTTTTTGTAATTCCATAATTTTTTTTGCATCATATAATTCATCATCATCAAAAGTGGCTTTGATAACTACGTTTTTTAAAGGACTGTAATAAGCAACTCCTCTCGTTCCTGCACCAAGATATTGAAGAGGTTGATATTCAGCAAATAAATCTGTATTTTTTAAAGATAGATCAAGATTTTTTATTGTATTTTTATTGTGTCTAAGTTCAGGTAAGTCAGGAATAACAGCATAGTCAGTATATTTTTTATCCCCATAAGGAGAAGGATAATCTTCGGCCTCAGGTAAAGGCATGGCTGATTTTATATTGGTATACCAATTCATTTTTCTATTAACCTTATGTATTTTTTAGGTATATGTCCATAAATAGCAATTGTATCTTCAGAATAACCTTCACTTGAATACTCATTAGATATATAATTATCAAATCCTATTTTATGCGCTAACGATGATCTTTTTTGACTTTCTTCCAATGGATGTTCGCCACTTATTGGAGGCATATAACCATCAGATTTCATTTGACCCATATTAATTTCAAAAACTTCATCATAGGCGTATGAAGCAGTCTCATAATCAGCAGAAGTAAAAATAGATGATCCCATAGACCTATTGCTTAAACCACGAGAATCGTTTCTAGGTTCCAAACCATTTTTAAGAATATCGGTAACTTTTTCTTTATAAGTTCCATGATAAACAACGTGTCCAAAAGGAATATCATCCCACGGATCAGTTTCTTTTAAACCTATCATTTCATCAAGATTTCGTTCGTCAATATTATCAATCCATTCCTGAGCTTCAATCATTTGAGGGTAACTAAAATTATCAATTACATATAATGGTTTTTCGGCGCGAAAATTATATTTGTTTTTAATTTCTTTTCCTTCTACAACTAAGATTTTTTCACCATTGGCCAATTGTATATCATCAAAATTCATTCCATGATGATAAAGAATACGTATTATATCGTTATAATCAGTAGCATCATCCAAATCATCTCCAACAGAATCGGAATACTGATAGCTTTCTGTTTCCTTCATCTCTTCATCAGAAAATAAATATGGCTGTATTTGTGCTAATCTATACCAATTCATACTTTCTCCAATTTTGTCATTAAAGTATGACCATTTTCTATACCAGATATTATAAAACCTTTTTTCTTAAGAAGTGAAACCATATGTTCATTGGTAACGTCTAAATCAAAGTGAGGGTTATCAAATGCATCAGATTCCCAATTAAAAATTTCAATAGCTGAATCAACTAAATTTGTACCGACACCTTGTCTCTGAAAATCAGGATTGACAACTACATCAAAAGAAAAACCACCATACCGATCCCAGGCCGTCCATAAAGCTCCCAAAACAATATTATCAGCAACAGCAACTCTCGCTAGTTCTTTATCACTTAATATATTTATTGGACTATTTAAAGCAAGTTGCCATGCTTGGTCAGCAAAAGAATCCATGTCATAATCTTCTTCATTGAATTCCTCATATCCAATAGGAATATTTTCATATTCTGATTTTACAAATTTATACCAGTTCACCATTCATCCTCCCAGTCTTCTAAATCTGATACATTAACTGGGAAGATTTCTATCATATCTGGAGTAAATATAACACCCGGAATCTTTTCCCAACGATATCCACCACCAGATTCATAATATCCTGGAGGAATATCAACAGAAAAAGCCTCTCTTCCTCTTTTAACAAAAATCCAAGCATGGTCATCGCCATCTTGTCCACCAGGTATTATATCTACATTATCAATGTTTCCAACTATAACATCAGAAATTATTTGAGAAATTTGATCGCAAATTCCACCAGAGCCATATTCCTCATCAATTCCATCATCCTGATCCCATAAATTGTATATAACTTGAGCAGATTCAGCCATGTGAGGTTTAAAAGATTCCAATTCTCTTAATAAAGATCTTGTTTGAGCTATTCTATACCAATTCATCTTGGCATATTTTCCATATGTCTTTGATGTAACCAATCACCTTTTGACATATCTTTTGGTTTTCCTGTTTCATCATAATCATACTTAACAGGAGCAACATTTAATTTCATAGGATTTCCAACAATCAAGCCATTTGGAAATTCAGATTTGAAAGCCGCTTGTGCTTCTTCACTTGAAGTAACATCATAAACTTTAGATTGAATATCTCCTTGAGCGGCCCAATCTTCATAATAATTTATTCTAAATCCAGTTTGTGGAGGAGGTGAATAATGTGGCGTTTGTATAACTTTAACATTTCTAGGTGTTCTTTTTGGTTCAGTTTTTATACGTTGAGGAGATGAAGGAGAAGGTTTAGGAGCCAATGGTTTTCGAGCCACTTCTTCTATATTAATAACTTTTCCTCTTCCTTTTGTAATTGTTCGAATATAAGATTTTACTTGCTCTGGACTTTCAAGACTTAAAGTTTTTTCTTGAGTTAATCCCATATCATCTTTATATTGAACTTTATATGCAGAAAGTTTAACAATATTGTTGATTTTCCCTTTTGCTATTTTAACTAGTTTCATAATTTAGTCCTTATATTTTCTTAATATTATTTTAACATCGAACAATGTATGCATATTATTTTAAAAGAAATTCTAAATAGTCCTCTAAATGAACAAAAGGATTGTTATTATAAATTTCTAATTATGTAAATACATAGGCCGTATAATGAAGTTAAAACTAAGGAGCCCACAGTGAAAAAGAAAATTATTCTCGTAATTATGTCTTTGTTATTTTGTTTCTCATTATTTTCTCAAAATATTTTTAATGGATTAGGAATTGATAGTACAATTTCAAAAGAAGAAACTAATTATACTTGCACTCCTCTTCCTTCTTCAAAACCTCCTGCTCAGCATTCTTCAGCAGAAGGAGTTCCACCATTGCCGTTGCCAGTCGTTCCATTGCGAAGAACTGAAAAGAAAAATCCTCCTCGTCCTCCAGTTTTAGTTGCAAAAGTTTCTACTAATAATCTTAATGATTGGGCAACAAATCCATCTGACATTAATAATTTATTGAAATGGATGGCATCTAATCTTAATGTTCATTTTAGTTCAATTAATATGCCAGAAAAAAATATTCCATCAGACCCAAAAAGTGTTCCAATATTGTACAGAACAGGACATGAAGCTTTTGAATTTTCTGACGAAGTTAGAGAAAAAATAAGACAATATTTGCTTGGAGGTGGAACAATTATTTTTGATGCATGTTGCGGACGCAAAGAGTTCTTTATTTCAGCCTATAGAGAAGCAGAGAAGCTAATCCCAGAGCGATCACCGTATCGTCTTAGTCTTGACCATCCTATCTACAGTTCATTTTTTGAAATAAATCATGTGGGCTATCGTCCATGGGCCTTAAAAGCTGGAGCTAAAAATAATCAAGCGAGCGCAATAGGAATTGATATTGGATGTAGAACAGCCGTTTTTATATTTAGATGGGATTTAAGTTGTGGTTGGGATGGATTAGAAGATTCTGACAGACATCATTGTTTAGGTTATGATATTAAAACTGCAAATCAAATTGGTTCAAATTTAATGGCATATATAACTGCTGAAAGAAGTTCGGCATTGCCTTTAAGTCAGGCATTGGAATTCGTTGATGCTAAAGCAGGAAAATCTGGAAAATTTTCCATTGCCCAAGTTACATATGATGGTTTATGGAAAACTAGAAGCGCCGGTTTATCAATGTTATTAAATGCTTTTTATGAACAGACTGGAACACCGGTAATTTTTAAAAGAGATGAGATAAGATTAGATTCCCCTAGAATATTTGATTTTCCATTTTTATATATGACTGGTCATAATGATTTTGTTCTTTCTAGAAAAGAAAATTCTCAATTGTCTTCATTTTTATCTAAGGGTGGAATTTTGATAGCAGAGTCATGTTGTGGTAGAGAGGCTTTTGATCATGCTTTTAGAAAAGAGATAGAAAAACTTCATTTAAAATTAGAGAAAATTCCTTCAACTGATATAATATTTTCTTATCCTAATAAGATATCTAATATTATGGCCAGACCTGCTTTATCGAAAAAATTAGGTTCAAGAATTGTCCCTATGGAACTTTATGGGGTAAAAACATGTTATGGTTATTCCATTATTTATTCTCCATATGGATTAAGTTGCGGTTGGGAATTGGCTCAATGTCCGTATTGTAAAGGAATTGAAAGCAAAGATGCTTTAGCAATTGGTGTTAATATATTATCATATGCCATTCTTCACTAAAGGAAATATGTTATGTCAAAAATAAATTTGAATAAATCAAGATTAATAACTTTGTGGGGAAATAGAAAAGAAGGAGATATTTATAATTTCGAAGATTCTAAAGAATTATCCATAGGACGGGATTCTGACAATAATATTGTTTTAGAAGCATCAACTGTTAGTGGTCGTCATTGTAGAGTATACGAAAAAGATAATCATCATTATGTTGAAGATCTTGAAAGCACAAATGGGACAATGTTAAATGGAATAAAAATACAATCATCACTTCCATTGGCAAGTGGTGATATTATTAAAATTGGAGAAATAGAAATTCTTTTTGAATCTGATGAGGAAAAAAGTAGTAAAATGAAAACAGTTCTTGATTTGAACGATGAAAAATTAATGGATATTGGATCAATAAATAATATGTCTCCATTTTTTCAAGGAAGGAAAGATTATAAAAAATCATTAATTATAACATATATTGTTTTAGGAATTCTGGGTGCTACATGTGTATGGATGTTATTTCATATGATGAAAAGTTTTTTAACTATATAATGAAGGAAAAATAGATTATAATAATATGAGAACAAATCCAAATAGAAGAAGAAAATGGGCAAGAGGAGGATGGACGCCGCCCGGAACCCCGTGGGCATGGTGGTATGGCAATGCGACCGAAGACGATGGAAAATGGACCGACCGGAGCGGAAACGGACGGCATGCTACGTTTTTCGGATCTCCGTCTCTGTCGATCAACGGCCTAACACTGGACGGATCGGCATATGCGTATCTCGCTGCTGGTCCAGTCACATTGACTGGATTCACAATGGCCTGTTGGGTGCGGCTCACTGCCGCTGGAGGGCTTCAGGGCATCATGGGGAACTGGATCGGTGGACAGAGCGATTATGCACTCATTGCCATCAACTCTACACTCTTGGCAGCTTATAATAACACGCAGTCGAATACGCTAATCGCATTTACCTCCGGCGTGTGGGTGCATATTGCCGTGCGCTGGACCGGCGATGTGGTCATTGGTTATGTAAATACCACGCCGAATACCCCGGTCTCGCTTGAGACCGCAGCCGAAAATCCGCCGAAGTTTGGCATTGGGTGGGCATACTGGGTACTTACAGGAGACATAACTGACGCCATAGTCTACGATACTGACATCGGAGCCGATGGCATAGCGAATATTTACGCGCAGTCAACAGGTAAACCGACATGATATGTCCACGCTACCACGATCCAATCACCGCCGAATCATAACTTAAAATAAAGGAAAAAATTTTAATTTGCAAAATAATATAATGATTAATATTAAATAAAATAGGACATAATAATGAAACAACTTTATCAAAAAAATGACGCTTTACTGAATCCAAGTTTCTGCATACCTCCATCAGATACGGTATATAATGTAGTTATGACTCCAAATGTAGCTCAAACTGTTGCTATACCAGTAGGAGCAAAATATGTTATTTTTTCTACAACTGCAAATATATGGGTTAATTATAACGCAACAAGTGCCATTCCAACTGTTTCTATAGTGTCAGGAACACAATCTGAACTCAACCCTAATGGAAGATATATAAATGGTTATTCTACAATAAGTATTATCGCAGATACGGCTGCTAAATTAAGTCTTGCTTTTTATTCAGAGTAAATTATGATAAATATATTTAATCAAATAATTCCACCAGTAGCAGAATCAGTAAATATAACTCCAAATGAAGCTATATTACTTACTGAAAGCCAAGACGCTTCATCTATTCATAATCACGATCTTTTATATGCGCCATTCGAACAAATACAACATCAATTTTTTCCAGCAGGCTCTTTTATTCCACGAGTAACAGATGGCGCAGAAATAACTTCTGATCCAACAGAATATGCAATAAATGGAATAAATTTAGATGAAGCTGCTTATGATAATTCGGTTGATGAAGCGTGTCAAATAACATGTAGTCTTGATAGATGGGATGGAGGAACTATTAAAGTTAAAGTAGCTTGTTCTTCTGCTTCAGGAACTGGTACTGCTGTTTTTGAAGTTAATGGAAGAGCATATATTTCAGGAGATAATATTGATCAAGCTTTTGGAACAGCACAAACATGTACTGCAACTATTTCTTCTGCTAATCAAATAACTGATTCTACAGTGTCAAATGCAATAACAATTGCAGGAAATCCAATAAATGGAGCAATTGTTCAATTACAAATTTTAAGAAATGGCGGAACTTTAGCAGAAGACTCTAAAGTTCAAGGAGCATGGATTGAATGGATAACTTTAAGCACTGCTGAAACTGCATGGTCATAATAGGAGAAAAAAATGCCTAATATTTTATGTTTTCAAAATGGTTATGGTAAAATTTGGAAAAGATCTTGTAATGTTTTAGATTATCCAAATAATTATTTGATTATTGAATGTCCAAATAAACCAGATAATCCCACCTATTGTATTATTGATGATAATGAGCCTAGTGGATGGAGACTAATGACAGAAAATGAAATAAAATTTTTAAATTTTAATAGAGAAAATAAAATAGCAGAATTAAAATCTAGAATTAACAATGTAACAGATAATAAAATAACAAATGAATTTTATTTTAGAGGAATTCATCTTTCATTGACACAAGAAGATCAAATTAATTTTTCTGGATTAGAATATTTATCAAGAGAAAATTTATTAGAATATCCAAGGACTGTTTGGGGAAATGGTAATGTTGTTTCTTTAGAATCAAGAGAAGATGTTTTAGAATTTTATTTAACTGGAGTCGCACATAAACAATCTTATTTAGATGCAGGTAAAAAATTAAAGGATAATTTAGAATTATTATCTAATGAAGAATTATTAGATTGGACAGATCCTAGATCCTAGATTATAAAATAAAAAATTATGATAAATATATTTAATCAAATAATTCCACCAGTAGAATCAATTTCTACATTACCTGTAAGTTCGATCACAGGGACCGACACCTCCATTCCGTATTTTGACGGCACAAACGGTGCAACTGACACGTCTTTAACATGGGATAAGACCACCTCAGTATTGACTGCTAAGGGATTTGTTACAACTGGCGTAATCGCTCTTCCAACCGGTGACGATATTGTTACTGGCGAGACGGTACGACTCATATCTGAGGACACGGCCTCGAAGGCATCCCCTGGATTATACATGAGTTTCGATAGTACAACATTTGTACGTATTGGTGGACCTGATACACCATACGGATTGGGGGCGATGAGTGGCGCTAACTCCCTAGTTGCAATTTCCGGTGTTGTATACGAGATTACTAGTGTTGCAGCCGGAACCAGCATCACCGAGATTACGTTGCCAATACAGGGAGAATGCCGGTTAATTGTTCATGATGTGGACACCGATCTCAGTTGGCCGGGCGCGTGGTCCTGGCAGACCGACGACGGCGACCCGCCCACCATGCAGGCCACCGGCATAGACATCGTGGACGTGTACCGCGACAGCGACGGAGATTATTGGGCGTGGCACATCGGAGGGGACGCAGACTGATGAACAGAGGCTGGCAGCGACAGAAACGGGCCGTGAGGGCGAATGCGGGGGCGTACACGCCACCAGGCACCCCGTTGCGCTGGTGGTATGGTGACGCTGCTGTACCCGGCGGGAGCGATTGGGTAGATCAGATAGCATCAGCACACATCA